>Ga0079224_100014850_pt1 | contig 10890 bp, 7 predicted proteins | sample Stecom2015_FD_80414 | JGI IMG/M metagenome (GOLD analysis project Ga0079224, IMG submission 80414) | Agricultural soil microbial communities from Utah to study Nitrogen management - Steer compost 2015 | ecosystem: Environmental > Terrestrial > Soil > Agricultural land | place: USA: Utah...
CCCCGAACTCGGCGGCCACCTCGGCCAGCTTGGGGTCGACCCCGCCCCACGCGTCGTTGAGCAGGTCGGCCCCGGCCTGGCAGACCTCGCGGCCCACCTCGTGACGCCAGGTGTCGACGCTGATCACCAGGTCGGGGTGGCGCTCGCGTACCTCGGCCACGAACGGCGCGGTGCGTTCGATCTCCTCCCGCACGTCGACCTCGCCGCCGGGCCCGGCCTTGACCCCGCCGATGTCGACGATGTCGGCGCCCTCGGCCACCACCTGGTCGACCCGGCGCAGCGCCTCTTCACGGGCGAACGTCGCGCCGCGGTCGTAGAAGGAGTCGGGAGTACGGTTGACGATCGCCATCACCAGCGGCGCCTCGCCGAACGTCCGGGAGCCGAGCGTGAGCCTCATCCGTTCCTCTCCGGCACGACGCCGTCCCTGACGTTGCAGAACACCGTTCCATCCTACGTGAGCCCGCCACGGCGCCGGTGGCGGGGATCACCCGCCGGACCGGCGCCGGGGCACGATGCCGGAAGCCGACTCACCCGAGATTCACGGATGAACCGGCCCTGGAGGAGCCGACGGCGCGGAGCCGGTCACCCGGCCCCGCGCGTCACCGGGTCAGTGCGAGAACGCCTGGAACTCGGCCGCTCTGACCTGGTCGCGGAACGGGCTGGCCGTCCGGCAGTCGGTCGCCGAGTTGGGGTCCTCGTCCTGTTCTCCCGCGTACAACGGGTTGCCCGTGCACTGGGTGGTCAGCGCGCGGAACATGAGGTGGGTGGCGTCGGTGGCGGGGACGCGGAACGACCTGATGAGCAGGTCGGCTCCGCGCGGCCGGGGCCGCGAGGTGTCGAAGGCGTCGGCCTTGCTGGTGTAGATCTTCTTGAACCTGGCCGGGTCGGCGCAGTCCTTGGCGCAGGCCAGCACCTCGAACGAGCGCAGCGCCGAGAACCGGTTCTGCCCGCCGGGGTCGGCCGGGTCGTTGACGTTGGGCCTGAGCATGGCGCTCACCTGGACCCGGCGGATCTTGACGGGCCGGTCGCCCGCGAGGTCCACGACGACCGACTTGCCGGCCGGGGCGCCGGTGAGCGAGGCCCAGTTGGTGGCCTCCGTCTCGTCGATGAGCTTGTCGTGGTTGACGCCGTCGCCGGTGGCGGTGGCCCCGGAGGCGGCGGAGGCGTGGTTGCGGGTCAGGGCGAGCGGGAGCGGCAGCGTGACGCCGGGCAGCACCACGCCCTTGAGCCGGGTGTGGCCGAAGCCGTCGCCGGTGACCAGCAGGTCGTACACGCCGGGCGTCATCTCGACGGTGTCGCCGAGGTCGGTGGCCGGGTCGGTGTCGGCGACCGGCACCGCGCGGCCCTCGTAGTCGCCCACGTACAGGCGGAGCGCCGCGTCCTTGGCCTCGCCGAGCGGCTTGAGCTTCAGCGAGCCGTTGCGGCCCTCGGGGTCGACGAAGCTCGGCGTCGGGTCGGGGTCGTTGCCGCCGTTGCTGGACGCGCCCTCGCCCAGGCCGTGCTCGGCGAACGCGCGCCACATGATGTCGTGGTTCTTGCCGCCGAACCGGATGGAGTCGGCGGCCAGCAGCGCGTCGCGGTGGTCGACGTAGCTGACCGCGCCGGAGGCCATGAGCAGCAGCGCGTCGAAGGAGAGCTGCACCCAGCGCCGGTTGCCGGGGCACTTGTCCACCGGCCGCTTGCCGTCCGCGCACTCCCGCTGCTGCTTGGCGGTGCCCTTGCCGTACCGCTTGAGGAACGCCTCGCGGACGCTGAACTGGGTGGCCGACCAGATCTCGCCGTCGGCGTGCACCTGCTGGCCGACCAGGTCGTAGGCGACGTTGCTGTAGTTCAGCGGCGACTTGGACATGTCGTAGTTGCGGATGCCGCGCTCGGGGTCTCCGGAGACGTATCCGCCGGTGACGTACGGGGTCTTGCCCGCGGGGCGGAACCCGTACTCGTACAGGTACTCCATCGAGAACAGGTCGGAGGTGCTCTCGTTCATGGCGCCCGCCTGGGAGCCGCTCCAGCCGGCGTCCGGTCCGGCGATCATGCGGCCGGAGATGGCGTGGCTGTACTCGTGCCCGATGACGGACATGTCGTAGTCGCCGTCGACGCAGGGCGCGTAGAACGCGCCGGCGATCGGCTGCCACAGGTACATGTTGGTGATCGGGGCGACCCCGTCGGGGCCGGTGATCTGGTTGGCGTTGTCGCGGACGGTCAGGTCGCGGGCGCCGGCCTGGGCGTTGCCCTGCTCGGGGTCGCCGCCGAGCCCGCCGCGGTCGCCGTTGTCCTGCTGCATGTTCCACGCGGTCTCGGTGAAGCCGAGTTTGTAGGACCAGTCGTGCATGCGCTGATGCTTCACGTGCAGGTTGGCGATGGCGGCCTCGAGGTCGGCCTCGCCCGGCTGGTCGAGCACGGCCGGATTGCACTTGGCCTCGAACCAGGTGTTGCGCCACGGGTACCGGTAGTTCCGGTCGGGGGTGAGCACGTTGCTGCGGGTGCCGACCGTGAACGGGTCGCCGCTGGCGCGGTTCTCGTACGTGCGAGCGGCGTTGCCGAGGCTGCTGTGGGAGGACTCGCCGGTTTCGTGGTCCACGTCCCAGGCCTTGCCGGTGGCCGGGTCGCCGCCGGGGACGTAGTCGCAGCCGCGCTCGTTCCGGTGGCACCAGGTCTCCCGGGTGTCGCGGGAGGAGTAGTTGGCCGGCGGGTTGGCCGGGAAGACGTCCCACTTGGGGTTGTCGCCGTCGTGGTGGTGGTCGACCAGGTTCTCGCGGACCAGGATCCGGCCGCTGACCGCGTCCACGTGGGTGGTGTAGGCGGCGGGGTCGCCGTCGGTGCCGCCGATCAGGACGACCTCGTAGGCGCTGTGCACGCCGTCGGGGGCGGGGACCGCGACCTTGGTGACCCGCTGGGTGACGGCGGTGGCCAGGTCGATCTCGCCGTCGGTGGCGGCGATCTCCAGCGCCTGCTGCTCGGTGATGGCGGCGGCGGGCGGCGCGGAGGTGTCACGTGACAGGGTCGAGGTGACGTGCCGTACGGCTCCGTCGCGGACGCCGACGGCGACCATGCCGTCCACGCCGGCGGGCAGGTCGCCGAAGCGCTGGCGCAGGAGCACGGCGTGGCCCTCGCCGATCGGGTTGACGGCGACCGTCTCCAGCGCGTCGACCTGCTCGGCGGGGAGGCCGAACAGCCGCTCGTTGGCCTTGAGGTAGGCGCGGGCGGCCTGCTCGGGGTCGGCGCCGAGTCCTTCGGCGAGCGGCTGCGCGGAGGTGACGACGGCCGGGGTTCCGAGAGCGTTCCATCGGATGGTGGCGTCGGGGGCGGCGGTGCGCGCGTTGGCCGAGATCGGGGGCGGGACCGTTCCCTGCCGGTTGTCGACGTCGGGTTTGCCGTGCTCTTCGGCTTGGAAGTCGTGGACGATGGCGTTGTTCGCGGCGGTTTCGTGCTGTTCGCCGATGGCCGGGGTGGCGAGGGGAAGGACTAACGCCGCGGTGGCGGCGACTATCACAGTGCTGCGTAACCAGGGTGTGGTCGGCACAGGGTTCCTCCAGTGATGCCCGGGACGCGCGGTTCACCCGCATCGCAAGAGGTACACCGCCCGGATTGCCCTGACAAGATCTTGTAAAAGACGAATAAGAGCGATATAAGTTGGCGCGCCGCATAGCTGGCGTTTTGTCGTGTCCACATGTGGACAAAGACGGGATGTTGGCAAATCCCCTTCTTGGAGATTCCCGCGCCTGTTGAGAGCCTGGGCTGTGGCGTTCAGGCGAGCCCAGAGGCAGGTGGGTGAGGTGGAGACTCGCCTCGACGGAGGCAACGACGGGGGCGCGGTCCGCATGGGCGCGACGGTCAGGAGGGCCGTCAGAGCATGGACCCCGGCCGTCCACGAACTGCTGAGGCACCTGGAGCGGGCCGGCTTCGCCGGGGCGCCGCGCGTGCTCGGCATCGACGACCGGGGACGCGAGGTCCTGACCTACCTCGAAGGCGAGACGCTGGGCAGCCGCCAGATCTGGCCCGAGTGGACGCGTACGGAGAACGCGCTGCGCCAGGTGGCCCGCTGGCTGCGCGACTACCACGAGGCCGTGGCCGGATTCGTGCCGCCGCCCGGCGCGACCTGGCGCGGCGGCGGCCGGTGGCGGCCCGGCATGATCATCGCGCACAACGACGCCAGCCCGTTCAACGCCGCCTGGCACGACGGGCGCCTGAACGGGTTCTTCGACTGGGACTTCGCCGCCCCGGCCTCGGTGGAGTCGGACGTGGCGTGGGTGGCGCTGAGCTGGGTGCCGCTGCACTCGCGGCACGTGGCGGCATCGGAAGGCTTCACCGCGTTCGACGCCAGGCCCCGGCGGCTGCGGCTGTTCCTGTCGGAGTACGGCTGGCGGGGCGACCCGCACGTGATCGTCAAGGAGATCCAGGCCCGGATGACGGCCCGCGCGCTGGCGATCCGCCGCGGCGCCGCCGCGGGCGACATCCTCTACACCAAGCTGCTGCGCTGCGGCACCGCCGACGACATGGACCGTGCCGTAAGGGAGCTGAACGACTTCTGCCCGGTCGGGTAGCCCGTCAGGTGCACCGGCGCTCCATCCAGCGGCGGTACTGCTTCGGGTAGTTGGTCATGACGCTGAACGGGCGGAGCTTGAAGATGCTCTGCCAGCGGGTGGTGTTGCCCTTCCAGCCGGGCGGCGGCTCGTCCCAGGACACTCCGTCGGTCCACCGGGCGTGCCCGTCCTTGAGCAGCGACGGGTGGCGCTTGGACAACTGCTCCTGGATCCACGGGTCGAACGAGTAGACCATGATCGGCTGGTCGTTCTGCCGTTCCAGGATGGGGCCGGAGAGCTGCCGCCACGCTTCCTTGCCGTAGGTCTTGCTCGCGAGGATGCGCTTGGCCATCGGCTTGACCTCCAGCAGGACGATCAGCCGCAGCTTCGCCGCGTAGTCGAGCCACGAGCGCAGCGTGTAGACCCGCTCGCCCTTGTAGGGGCCGCGCGAGATCCGCCGGAACTTGAGCGCGCCGGGGCCGGTCTTCCAGTAGAGGTCGGTGATCGCCCGGCGGGGGCCGTTGAGCCCGTTGGTGGTGGTGTTGTGCCACATGACGGCCTTGGTGCCGCGCTTGGTGAGCTGGACGTCGGCCTCGACGCCGTCGGCGCCCCAGCGCCGCATGTCGCGCAGCGCGCTGGGGTTGTTCGCCTGCCGGATGCGGTCCTTCACGGTGGCGTCCGGGCCCTTGGGATAGCCTCCGTGGCCGAAGATCAGCGGACATCGCTGTTTCTGCGCCGCCGCCGTCGGCGCCGGCACGATCAGGACGGACACCGCCAGGGTGGCCGCCGTCGTCACCGCGATCCTGCTGTTCGTCCTTGCCATGAAGTTCCCCCCGCCGAACAGGTTCGATCACCCGCGAACGAGGCTAGATGCGCACTTCAGCACGATCAAGGCAGCCGGTGACACGGCGTGGCGGCCCCGTCACAACCGCTCAAGAGCCGTACCGCGGTATCTCCGCGGGCTGTACGGACGACTCAGGTGAGGGCGTGCGACGCCGTCGCTGGGCTCTGACAAGCTGGGGGCATGCGCCTGGCGACGTGGAATGTGAACTCGGTCAAGGCCCGGCTGCCCCGGCTGCTCGACTGGCTGGCCGAGAAGGAGCCGGATGTCGTCTGCCTGCAGGAGACGAAGTGCCCGGCGGACGCCTTCCCGGTGGAGGAGGTGGCCGCGCTCGGGTACGAGACGGCCGCGCACGGCGACGGCCGGTGGAACGGGGTGGCGCTGCTGTCCCGGGTGGGGCTGGCGGACGTGTCGCGCGGGTTCCCGGGCGAGCCGGGGTTCGACTCGGCGCAGGGGGTCGTCACGGCCACGCCGGAGCCGCGCGCGGTGGGGGCGACCTGCGGCGGGCTGCGGGTCTGGTCGATCTACGCGCCGAACGGGCGGACGGTCGACTCGCCGCATTACACGTACAAGCTGGCCTGGTTCGGCGCGTTCCGGGAGGCGGTGCAGGCCGAGTTGCGGGCCGGGCACGCGGTGGTGGCGTGCGGCGACTTCAACGTGGCGCCGACGGACGCCGACGTGTGGGACCCGTCCGTGTTCGTCGGTTCGACGCACGTCACCCCGGCCGAGCGGCAGGAGCTGGCCGGGCTGCGCGCGCTCGGGCTGAGGGACGTGGTGCCGGAGCCGATGAAGGGGCCGCACCCGTTCACCTACTGGGATTACCGGGCGGGCATGTTCCACAAGAACATGGGGATGCGCATCGACCTGGTGTACGCGGTGGCGGGCGTCGCCGGGCGGGTGCGGTCGGCGTACGTGGACCGCGAGGCCCGCAAGGGCAAGGGCCCGTCGGACCACGCGCCCATCGTGGTCGACCTGGCCTGAGCGGGCTGCGCGCCGTCAGCGGGCGCGCAGCACCTCCTGGTAGACCGCGATCGTCTCCTCCGCCGCTCTGGCCCAGCTCAGCCGCTCCCGTACGAACCGTTCCCCGTTGCTCGCGAGGGCGCGGCGGGCCGCCGGATCGTTCATCAGGCCGATCACGGCGTCGGCGATGGCGCCGGGGTCGGTGCGCGTGTAGCGCACGGCGGGCTCCGCCGGGTCCCCGAGGAAGATCCGGGAGAAGCCGTCGCCCAGGATGGTCGGCTTGGCCAGGGCCATCGCCTCGGTCGCGACCAGGCCGAACGGCTCGAAGAGCGAGGGGAAGACGCAGAGATCGGCCAGTTCGTAGTACTCCAGCAGCGCCGGGCCGTCGACGAACCCGCCGGAGGTGAGCACCCGCCCGTCGAGCCCGGCCTCGGCGACGATCCGGGCGACCCCGGCCTCGTCACCCTCGCCGACGATCACCAGCCGGAGCCGGGGGACCGCCACGGCGATCTTCTCCATCGCCTCCAGCAGCTCGTAGACGCCCTTCTGCCGTTCGATGCGGCCGACGAAGAGCAGGACCGGGTCGCCGTCCGCGATGCCGAGCCGGGCGCGCAGCGCGGCGGCGCCGGAGCGGAGCGCGGCCCGGTCGACGCCGGCGAGCCGCCTTTCGAACGTGCCGCCCAGGCAGACCACGTCGATCGTGTCCCGGGCCCAGCCGGCGGCGGCGAGCTGGTCGCGGACCTCCGGGGTGGCGACGACGACCCGCCGGGCGATCCGCCCCAGCCACCGCTCCACCGCGGCGAAGACGCCGGCCGGGTCGGTGAAGCTGCGCTGCGGCGCGACCCCGTACTCGGTGGTGTGCACGTGGAAGACGACCGGCAGCCGCAGCACGTAGTGGCAGAGCAGGGCGGCCAGGAAGTTCGTCGAGTCGTGCACGGCGACCAGGTCGGGCCGCTCCTGTCGGGGCAGGCGCCGCAGCCGCAGGAAGTACCGCCAGTTGCTCACCACGACGTTCAGCGCGAGCAGCAGGAACTCGGTCCGGCGGGTGCGGTTGAGCCTGCGGCGGCGGCTGATCGCGCCGAGCACGCGCCCCAGCGGCCGGTGCACGGTGACGCCGTCGCGCCGCTCGTGCACCGGCAGATGGCCGTCGTTGAGCGTGAACACGGCCAGCCGGAGGCCGCCGGCCAGGTGCGGCGTGATCTCCTCGACGTAGCGGCCAAGCCCCGCGGTGATGTTGGGCGGGAACTGGTTGATGACGTAGGCGACCCTCACCGTTCGACCTCCGAAGTACGCGCCCGGTACACCCGCGCGGCGACGGCGGCCACGACGGCCACCAGGATGAGATTGGTCAGGGCGAACGCCACCAGCCCGCCCGTCAGGCCCTGCCAGGAGATGAACGCGGCCTGGCAGGCGAGCGCGGCGGGCGACCCGGCGGCGAGGCAGGCGATGAGCACCTTCGCGCCCCGGACCCCGTCCATCGACAGGGCGAAGAGATACAGGTTGAACACCGTGTGCAGGCCGATCCCCACGGCCGACAGCGCCATCAGGCCGGGCTCGTACGGATACTCCGCGCGCAGCACCAGGAAGAACAGCGCGCTCGCGGCGAAGGAGAAGGCCGCGGTGGCCAGCGCGATCGCGGGGGCGAGGCGGCCGATCCGCCGCAGCGCGGCCACCTTGTCGGCCGTCGCCAGCACCGGCAGCAGCACCAGGCCGATCCCCTCGGTGAACACCACGCCGAGCAGCCGTTTGGGGAAGCCGTTGTAGACGGAGTACACGCCGACGTCGCTCCCCGGCGCCCAGTGGTTGAGGAAGATCATGTCCGCCCCGAACAGCACGGAGGTGAAGCCGGCGACGGCGCTCATGTACGCGCCGTGCCGGAGCAGGGAGCGCGCCAGCGACGCCGACCAGGAGCGCGGTACGACGTCGAAACCGGCCACCGCCACCAGGGCGAAGACGACGTTGGTGACGATGAGCGCGAGCAGGTAGACCTCGGCGTCCCGGACCCCGGCCACCAGCAGGCAGCAGGCCGCGGCGGCGAGATAGATGGCGGCGACGGCCAGCTTGAGCGCCGACACGAACGCGAACTTCTTCAGGCCGCGCAGGAAGCTCTCGGTCAGCTGGTTCGCCGTCATCGACAGGGCGAGCGCCAGCGCGAAGCAGAGCGTGCGGACGTCGATCCCGAGCAGCGGGGTGAGCGCCGGGGAGGCCAGCAGGCCGGCGGCGACCAGGCCGCCGCCCAGCGCCAGCGTGGTGAACAGGGCCGTCGTCACCAGGGCGGGCCTGTCCTGCGGCTCGGCCCTCGGCAGCTCCTGGTACATGACGTAGTGGAGGTTCAGCAGCATGCCGACGGTGACGATCAGCGCGATGGTCAGCACCAGGGTGAACCGGCCGAACGCCGCGGCGCCGATCCCCCAGGCGATGCCGAGCGTGGTCGCCGCCGCCGTGCCGCTGGCGGCGATGCTCATCAGCGTGGGCCAGACGGCCCATCCCCGGCCGCCGAGCAGCCGCGACACCCTGTCGCGGACCGGGGCGGACGTCACCGCGCCACCTCCGCGTACGCCGCGAGCGTCGCCTCCGCCGTCCGCGCCCACGAGTAGCGCGCGCGGACGTGCTCCGCGCCGTGCCGGGCGAGCCCGGCGGCGTGCTCCGGGTCGTCCAGGCAGCGCGACAGGGCCGCGGCCAGTTCCTCCGGCGAGCCGGTCCGGCAGCGGACCGCGCCCTCCCCCACCACCTCCGGGGAGTAGCCCGGCCCGACCACGACCGGCCGGCCCAGCGCCATCGCCTCCACCGCGACCAGCCCGAACGGCTCGTACACGGACGGGAAGACGCACACGTCGGCGGCCAGGAAGTGCGCGAACACCTCGGGCGGGTCCAGGAACCGGTAGCCGGCGACCACCTGCCCGGCCACGCCCTCCCGCTCGATCAGCCCGGCCACCCGGGCGTCGTCCCCGCTGCCGATGAGCACGACCCGCAGGTCGTCCCGCCCGCGCAGCAGCGCCGCCGCCCGGATCAGCGTGTGCACGCCCTTGTGCGGTGACAGGCGGCCGGCGAACACGACCAGCCGCCCCGCGCCGCCCGGCAGGTAACGCTCCCTGACCTCGGCACGGAGCCGGTCGCGGCGGGCTCCAGGAAGCTCGGCCAGGCGGATCAGCTCCGGATCCTCGTAACCGTGCGGCACGACCCGCAGCCGGTCCTTCGGCCAGCCGCGCGCCACCAGCTCGTCGCGCATGCCCGCGCTGGGCACCACGATCAGGTCGGCCAGCCTGGCCTGCGCGTTCTCCAGCGCGGTGATCCCGGCGTTCACGAAGGTGCGGCGGGCGCCGGGGGCGGTGTTGTGCTCGCAGGTGTGCACGTGGAGCACCACCGGCGTACGACCGAGCACCCGGCACAGGATCCCGGCGACGGCCCCCATCCAGTCGTGCACCGCCACCACCGCCCCGGCCCGCCTCCCACTCCGCAGGATCCGCGCCGCGACCCGCACGTTGAACCAGATCAACCCGCCGACCCTGACCAACGCCCCGATCCCTCCGCGCCCCGGATCACCGGCCCTGGGCGAGACACCAGCCGCGTCTCCCACCTCACCGTCCACGGGCACACGAGGACCGGCGGAGTCCCGCCGGGGTGCCTTCTGGGGTGTCTCGGGGGAAGGCTGGCCTGGGGTGGGGAGGAGGTGGAGGGTGACGGAGCCGGTCCGGTGGGTCCGGGGCGGGAGGCGGCGTCCGACGGCGCCGAACACCTCGACGGGGACGCCGGTGTCGCGCAGGGCGGCCAGCAGCCGCTCGGCGTACCGTCCCAGGCCGCCGACCACGTTCGGCGGGACCTCGGTGCAGACGACGTAGCAGCGACGCGGCCGGGTCAGTCCGGGCACCGCTGGAACGCCCGCCGGGCGAAGTCGAGGTCATCCGGGGTGTTGATGCCGCGCGCCTCGTCGGGGTCGCTGACCGGCACCACGGTCACCGGCCGGCCGCGCACCCGGGACAGGTACGGCAGGAACGGCAGGAAGTTGACCTCGCCGGTGGCCGCCCCCGGTTCGGCGCCCGCCAGGTAGCCTTCCCACGCCTCCGGCAGCGCGTCGGTGCCGAGGCAGAAGACGCCGACGTCGCTGAGCCCGCCGGGCCGGCACAGGTCGCCTTCGCGGGACATCCGCACCCCGGTCAGGACCGGCCCGTCCAGCTCGTACTCCACGTACGGGTCGGGCATCGGCACCAGCGGGAGGGTGAGCCCAGCGGAGCGGGCGTGCACCACCTGCCGGACGGTCTCGGAGGACAGGTTCACCTGGTCGCCCCAGACGACGAGGATCCGGTCGTAGCCCTCCCAGTGCGCGGCGGCGCCGAAGATGGCGTCGCCCATGCCCGTGGGCCGTTCCTGGACGCTCACCGAGACGGCGCCGCGCTCGATCTCGGCGGCGGCGAGCCGGCGGAACGGGAGCTCCCCCGCCGGGGAGACGACCACGTGGACGTGCTCCACCCAGGGGCTCAGCCGCCGGTGCAGCAGATGCCACACGGTGACGCCGTCGGCGACCTCCACCAGGATCTTCGGGATGCCGAGGCCGAGCCTGGTCCCGCTGCC
>Ga0079224_100014851_pt1 | contig 10890 bp, 11 predicted proteins | sample Stecom2015_FD_80414 | JGI IMG/M metagenome (GOLD analysis project Ga0079224, IMG submission 80414) | Agricultural soil microbial communities from Utah to study Nitrogen management - Steer compost 2015 | ecosystem: Environmental > Terrestrial > Soil > Agricultural land | place: USA: Utah...
CGGCGATGAGGCGCTGCGGGACTTCGTCCTCGAGGTAGTGACGGGACGGGCATGATCATGAGTACGGGTATTGATACGGCTGCCGAACCGCAGCTGACCGCGGAGGATCTCGGTCGGGTGCACTTGATCGGCGTGGGCGGCATCGGGATGAGCGGGCTGGCGCGGCTGTTGCTCACCCGGGGCATTCCCGTCTCGGGCAGCGAGCTCAAGGAGTGGCCGGCGCTCGCCGGCCTGCGCGCGCTGGGCGGCCGCATCTTCATGCGGCACGAGCCATCCAACCTCGACGGGGTGGACACCGTCGTCTATTCGAGCGCGATACCCGCCGACCACCTGGAGCTGGTCGAGGCCCGCGCGCGCGGCCTGCGCATCATGCACCGGTCGGAGGCGCTGGCGGCGGCGATGGCCGGCCGGCGCACGATCGCCGTCGGTGGGACCCACGGCAAGACCACCACCACCTCGATGATCACATCGATCCTGCAGCACTGCGGCCTGGATCCGTCCTTTGTGATCGGTGGCGAGATCTCCGAGGCGGGGTCGAACGCTCACCACGGCAGCGGCGAGCACTTTGTCGCCGAGGCCGATGAGAGCGACCGGTCGTTCCTGCACTACCGGCCGCACATCGCCGTTATCACGAACATCGATGCGGATCACCTGAACGTCCATGGCGACCTGGCAGGACTCACCGAGTCGTTCGTGGAGTTCGGTTCGCTCGTGGGCCCGGACGGTTTCGTGGTGACCTGCGCGGACGACCCCGGGGCGCGCCGCCTCGCGGAGCGGTTGCGAGCGAAGGGGGTACGGGTCGAGACGTACGGCGAGGCCGACGATGCGACGCTGAGGGTCAGCGATCTCAAGTCGACCGCGACGAAGGTGCGCTACCAGGCGACGATGGCCGGCCAGGCGCTTGGCGAGGTGACGTTGCCCGTCCCCGGGCGGCACCTCGGGCTCAACAGCGCCGCCGCGGTGTTGACGACCCAGTTGCTCGGGTTGCCGTTCGGGCAGGTCGCTGACGCCCTCGCGGTCTTCCCGGGCGTGCGCCGGCGGTTCGAGCTCAAGGGTGTCGCCGACGGGGTGCGGGTGTACGACGAGTACGCCTACCACCCGACCGCGATGACCGCGGCACTGAAGACGTTGCGCGACGTGGCCGGCGACGGTCGGCTGATCGTGGTGTTCCAGCCGTACCGCGTGTATCGGACGCGGGACCTGTTCCACGAGATCGCCGCGGCGCTCGCGATCGCCGACGAGGCGATCGTCATGGAGGTCTTCGGGCCCGGTGAGGTACGCGGGCCGGGCGAGGGCGGCATCGCGTTGACGGCGGCCGTCGGCCTACCGGCGGAGCGGAAGGCGTTCGTCGCGGCGTGGGACGACGTGCCGGCCGAGGTGTGCCGGCGGGCCCGCGCCGGCGATGTCGTCGTGACGATGGGGGCACCCCCGATCTCGCTGATGGGCGATGAGCTGCTCGCCGCGCTGGCCCGCCGCGGTAGCTCGAACGCCGGGGCGGCGGACGCGGCCGGGTAGATGCCGGCGAATCGGGCGGGCGGCACCCGGCGCTGGCGGCTGGTCCGGGCCCGCCGCGACGCGGTCTCGCTGCGCCGGCTCCGCCAGCGGTGGCGCGGCCGGCTCGCCGCCTGGGCGCTGCCCGGGGCCGGCGTGCTCGCCGTCGTGGCGGCCGGCGCCTGGATCGCATTGGGAACCTCCGTGTTCGGCGTACGGGCGGTGGAGGTGACTGGTGCGACGATCGCGGGGGAGGAGGCCGTACGGGCAGCCGCCGGCGTGTCCGAGGGCACGCCGTTGCTCCGGGTGGACACCGACGCGGTTCGGGAGCGGGTGGCCGCCCTTCCGTCGGTGGCTTCGGTCGAGGTGAGCCGGTCCTGGCCGGGGACCATCGTCGTCGCGGTGACGGAGCGGGTGGCGGTTGCGGTGGTCGCCAGCGGCGACGGGTTCCTCATGGTGGATGCGGCGGGCGTGGTGTTCCACCAGGTCGCGGAGCCGCCGGATGGCGTGGCCCGGCTGGTGGTGGCGGCGCCGGGCCCGGACGACCCGGCGACCATCGCCGGGTTGCGCGTGCTTGAGGCGCTCACGCCTCGGTTGCGCGAGGAGCTCGTCCAGGTCGTTGCCGAGTCGCCGGGCCGGATCCGGCTCGAGCTCACCGGGTCGCGGGTCGTGGTCTGGGGCGATGCCGAGCACAGCGAGCAGAAGGCAGAGGTGGCGACGGCGCTGCTGGACCAACCGGTCACGCGGATCGACGTGAGTGCCCCCGGGGTGGCGACCACGGACTAGCCGTGACGGCCGACTCAGCGCTAACGGAGCCGCGCAGAGTGGGGAAGGTGACGGACTGACACTGTGCGGAATTGTGTTCGGCGGACGACACGCCGTCACGGTTGCTTGGCTGGGCCAGTTAGGGCGAATACGGTCCGAACCAGCTTGACAGTTGACACAACTGTAAGTCTCTAGTAAAGGGTTAGAGTTTTCGCACCGGGATCCCGTCGGAGACCGTCCACTATGGATCGCCACCCGCCGGCCCACCGGTGGACGATCGGAGAACCGGTCACCGCGGCCACGGCGCCTTGAAGGGAGTTCGATGACACCTCCGCACAACTACCTGGCCGTCATCAAGGTGGTCGGGATCGGTGGTGGCGGCGTCAATGCGGTCAACCGCATGATCGAGGTCGGGCTCAAGGGCGTCGAGTTCATCGCGATCAATACGGATGCGCAGGCGCTGCTGATGAGCGACGCCGACGTCAAGCTCGACGTCGGCCGGGAGCTGACCCGCGGGCTCGGGGCGGGGGCCAACCCAGAGGTGGGCCGCAACGCGGCCGAGGACCACCGCGACGAGATCGAGGAGGTTCTCCGCGGCGCCGACATGTGCTTCGTTACCTGTGGCGAAGGCGGCGGGACGGGGACCGGCGGGGCACCGGTCGTGGCCAGCATCGCTCGCAAGATCGGTGCGCTCACGATCGGCGTGGTCACCCGGCCGTTCTCCTTCGAGGGCAAGCGCCGCCAGGTGCAGGCGGAGGCCGGCATCGAGGAGCTGCGCCAGCAGTGCGACACGCTGATCGTGATCCCGAACGATCGCCTCCTCGCCCTGGGGGACCGCAGCATCAGCATGATGGACGCCTTCCGGCAGGCTGACCAGGTGCTGCTCTCGGGTGTCCAGGGCATCACCGACCTGATCACCACTCCCGGCCTGATCAACCTCGACTTCGCGGACGTGAAGAGCGTGATGGCCGGTGCCGGAAGCGCGCTGATGGGGATCGGTTCCGCGCGCGGCGAGAACCGTGCCGTCGAGGCGGCCGAACGCGCCATCTCGAGCCCGCTCCTGGAGCAGAGCATGGATGGCGCTCGAGGGGTGCTGCTCTCCATTGCTGGCGGCTCGGACCTGGGACTCTTCGAGATCAACGACGCCGCGCAGCTTGTCACCGACGCCGCGCACGCCGACGCCAACATCATCTTCGGCGCGGTGATCGACGACGCGCTCGGCGACGAGGTTCGGGTCACGGTGATCGCGGCTGGGTTCGACGGTGGCGCCCCGGCGTACCGGCCGGCCGATGCCCAGCGCCGGTCGATCTTCTCGAGCACCACCGAGGCGCCGGTCGTGACCCGCCAGCCCACCGTGCAGCCGCCGCGCCGGGTGCTCTTCGACGATGTGGACGTGCCCGACTTCTTGAAGAACGGCGCCTAGCCGTCGGCTCGCTGCGTGATCTCGTCGGCTCGCTGCGTGATCTTGGACAGTTACCGTCGCCCACGAGCACCAAGTGTCCAAGATCCTTTGACGGCTGCCGCTGGCCCCGCGGGAGCAGCCCGCGGTCGCAGTTAGGGTCAACGTCGCAGTTAGGGTCAACTAGGTGGCATACCATGTGATGGAGTCCGGGGGTCGCCTCAGCGATGCCAGCATGAACGATGCGCGGCGGGCCGAGATCGCGGCGAACCTCGATGCCGTCCGGCGCCGCATCGCGACCGCCTGCCACGGAGCCGGCCGTGACCCCAGCGAGATCACCCTCATCGCCGTCACCAAGACCCGCCCACCCGAAGACGTTGTGCACCTCGCCGCCCTTGGCGTCCGTGACGTGGGCGAGAACCGGGATCAAGAGGCCGCGCCGAAGGCGGCCGCGGTACGCGCCGCGGGAGTCGAGGTCCGCTGGCACTTCGTCGGTCGCCTGCAGCGCAACAAGTGCCCGTCCGTGGTCCGCTACGCCGACCTGGTGCACTCCGTCGACAGCCGGCGGCTCGCCACGGCACTCGCCAACGCATCCGGGCGGTACCGCGACCGCCCGATGGAGGTGCTCGTGCAGGTGAGCCTCGACGGCGACCCGTCGCGCGGCGGCGCGGTCGTCGACGGGGAGAACCCGGACACCAGCCTTGGCCCTGTCATCGACGCGGTCGCCAGCGCCGAATCGCTGGCCTTTCGTGGTCTCATGGCTGTGGCGCCGCTGGAGTGGGAGCCCGAACGCGCCTTCGCGCTCCTGGCCGACATCGCCGCCACGGTTCGCCGCGACCACCCCGAGGCGACCATCCTCTCCGCCGGCATGAGTGGTGACATTGAGGAAGCGATCAATTACGGCGCGACACATGTCCGGGTGGGCAGCGCTTTGTTAGGGAACCGCCCACCACCTCATGTAGCCTGATGCGAACAGCCGGAATCACACGGCTGTCATTCGGCTCGGCTGGCCCCGCCGAACTCTAGACCAATCCGGCGAGCAGCGGACCGAACGACACACCGCGTTGTCGTGCGCCGGGGGGCGTGCGCACAGTGGACGGAGGGCGCGGGCGATGGGTGCACTGCGGAAGGCCGGCGTCTGGCTCGGCTTGGTGGAGGAGGACGACCGTCACGAGGGCAGCATCCTCGACGACGAGTACGCCGACTACGACGACGAGTTCGCCGAGCCGGCACGTCCTCGCTCGTTGGTGCGGCCGAGGGCCGGCGATCGCCGGGCGGACGGCTACCAGCGCGACACCGGCCGAGGGTCGCGCAGCCGGGATCCGTACGAGCGGTCCGTCCGTGACCAGCACCCGCAGTCGAGAGGCGGCGGCCTCTTCGACCACCACGATCCCCGGGTCGACGGCGACACCAGCGATGACGACGCCTCTGGCCGGTTCGGCAACGGCCGCATGAGCAGCGACCGCACCGGTAGCGACCGTGTTGGCAGCGATCGGATCGGCAGCGACCGCGCGGGCCGGGTCGGGGCAGAGCGAAGCGGTCCAGGGACGGAGCGGGTCGGGGCCGACCGTGCGGGCGTCGACGGCGGCACCGTGCGGCACCTCGCCCGCCCGGGCGGCAAGACGATTAACTTCCCCACGCAGGAGAATCTCGCCCTGGCGCCGCAGGTCCAGCTCAACGAGCGCGCGGTGGTCGGCGAACAGCAGACCAGCCAGCGGTTGCAGATCACGACGCTGCACCCGACGTCGTACAGCGATGCCCGGGCCATCGGCGAGCACTTTCGTGACGGCCGCCCCGTCATCATCAACCTGACCGAGCTCGACGAGGCGGACGCGAAGCGCTTGGTGGACTTCGCCGCAGGGCTCGCCTTCGGCTTGCGTGGCGGCATGGACCGGGTCACGAACCGGGTCTTCCTCCTCACCCCGGCCAACGTCGAGGTGAGCGCAGAGGACAAGGCGCGCATCGCCGAGGGGCGCTTCTTCGACCAGGGCTGATCCGATCCAGCCTTTGCCGAGTCCGATCCAGCCTTTGCCGAGTCCGGACCAGCCGGAGCCGAGTCCGGACCAGCCCGAGCCGAGCGAAACCGGCCAGACCCGGATGTCGCTGGGCCGGCGGACGTGGCAGAGTTGCGTCGTCCGTCATCGTTCGCGCGACGGGATCACGACCTAGGTCGGAGGGGTGCATTACGTGTCGATTGCGCTACAGATCGTTTACCTGGCGCTCCTCGTCTTCCTCTACCTGCTCTTTACGCGGTTCATCATGGGGATCGTCATGAGCCTGGGTCGCCGCTGGCGGCCCGGACGGGGCGCCGCCGCCGCATTGGAGGTCGTGTGGAGCATCACGGATCCGCCGCTCAAGGCGTTGCGGCGCGTGATCCCGCCGCTGCGCCTTGGTACGGTGAGCTTTGACCTCGCCTCCCTTGTGCTGCTGGTTATTGTGTTCGTGCTGATGTCAATAGTGCTTCCCCCACTGATCCGCCTAACCGCCTGATCGCGCGAACGCGGCAGTTCCGACCCGTACTGCTGACCCAAGGAGTCTCGATGCCGCTGACCCCGGCCGACGTGCACAACGTCGCGTTCAAGAAGCCCCCCATCGGCAAGCGGGGCTACGACGAGGAGGAGGTCGACGCCTTCCTCGACGAGGTCGAGCGTGAACTCGCCCGTTTGATCGAGGAGAACAACGAGCTGCGGGCGCAGATCGAGCGCGGACGTGCCGGCGGGCCACCCGTCGGCGACATTCGACACCACACCGGCGAGTTGGCCGACCTCAAGACTCAGCTGGACCGGCTGCAGCGGGAGAAGGCCGCGGCCGAGCAAGCGGTGCGGCAGCTGCAGGCGGAGTTGGACCAGCTACGCGCCGCCGGCCCGATGCCGATGGCAGGCGGGCCGATGGCGGGTGGCGACGGCGAGCAGCAGGCCCTGCGGGTGCTCATGATGGCCCAGCGCACCGCCGACGAGCATGTCTCGGAGGCGCGGCGCGAGGCGGACACCCTGCTCAACGAGGCCCGGACCAAGGCCGACGAGCTGACCCGAGAGGCCCGGGCTAAGGCGGAGGCCCTCGAGCGGGACGCACGCCAGCGCCATCAGGAGGTCATGGGCAGCCTCGACGCCAAGCGGACGGCGCTGAAGAAGCACATCGAGGAGCTCAAGCAGTTCGAGCGCGAGTACCGCACCCGGCTGCGGGCCTACCTGGAGAGCCAGCTTCGCGATCTCGATGGCCGCGGCCAGGGCATCGAGAGCGAGATGAGCCGCAACGCCCCCAACGGTGAGGTGAAGGGCGGCCCGTCGCTCGCCGCGAGCGGCGCTGGCGGCCGCGGCGCCGCACCGGCTGACGCCGCGCACTGACCCGTCGGCGCCGGTGATGCGGTGTTGACGTGATCGCCGTCAGCATCATCGGCGTCACGGTGGCAACCGTGCTGCTGGTCGTCGGTCTCATCCGGGGAGCCACTGCACTGCTCGTCTCGTCTATCGCGGTCAGCGTGGCGGCGGCCGTCGCATTGCTCCTCGGCGTGCGGCGGCTGCCGGCTGCCCGGGTTCCCGAGGTCGACCGCGGTATTGGGCTGGCGCCCCGTCCGGTCGGGCGAGCAGCCGTGCCCGTCCAGGCTCCGCCCCCCGAGCCTGAGGGGGAGCCCCAATCCACGCCGCAAGCGGAGGCCACGCCGCAAGCCGACGCCGCGCTGCAAGCCGGCGCCGCGCTGCAAGCCGAGGGCGTGCTGGAAGCCGAGGGTGCACTGCAAGCCGAGGGCGTGGCGGCAGGGCAGGGCGGGGCGGCAGCCGAACCCGGGCCGTCGCCCACAGCTTCGGGGCCCGAGGCCAGCTCGGACGATCGCGCCCGCGACACTTCCGCCGACGAGCGCTGACCCAGCATGTCGATGCATGAGACGCGGCGGAACCGGCTCGCCACGCATCGTGCCGGCGATGTTTGAATGGTGCATGTCCCTCGCCAAGCCCAAACCGGCGACGATCGCGGTGCGGGTGCGGCCAGGAGCGTCGCGAACCCGCGTCGGCGGACGGTACGACGGGCCGCGCGGCACGGCCGTCGTGGTGGCAGTGACGGCACCCGCGGTGGACGGGCGGGCAACCGACGCGACCATCGTCGCCCTCGCCGAGGCCCTCGGGGTGCGCCGCTCCGCGATCACCCTGCGCAGCGGCGCCACCAGCCGGGACAAGCTCTTCGTCGTCGCCGACCCACCGCCTGACCTGCCGGATCGGTTGGCGCAGCTGTTGGGGAGCCGGCCCGCCGAGGAACGCCGGTGAGCAGCGGGCTGGACATCGCCCTGCTCATCGGGGCTGCAGTGCTGCTGGTCGCGGTGGTGGCGGTGCGGTTCTCCGCCCGGGCCGGCGTACCCAGCCTGCTGGTGTACCTGGTGCTGGGCATGCTCATCGGCGAGTCCGGCCTGGGCATCGAGTTCGAGAACGCGAACCTGACCCGGATCCTCGGGTTCTGCGCCCTCGTCGTGATCATCGCCGAGGGCGGGCTCACCACACGCTGGCCGGTGGTGCGGCCGGTGATTGGTGCCGCCGCGGCGCTCGCCACCGTCGGCGTCTTCGTCAGCGTCGCCATCGTCGGTGTCGTGGTGCACGTGCTGCTGGACATGCCGTGGCAGCTCGCGCTGCTCTACGGCGCCGTCCTCTCCTCAACCGACGCCGCAGCGGTCTTCGCGACGCTGCGCAAGCTTCGCCTGAGCCCTCGCCTCACCGCCGCGCTCGAGGCGGAGTCGGGAATGAACGACGCCCCGGCCGTCCTGCTGGTCGTCACCCTCTCCGTGGCCGCGGTGGCCGATAACCCGGGGCCGTGGTGGGAGCACGCGCTCATGATCGCGTATGAACTCGCTGCCGGTGCGGTGATCGGTCTGCTGGTCGGCATCGTGGGTGCCGCCGGCCTGCGGCGGTTTGCGCTGCCCGCCGCGGGCCTGTACCCCCTCGCCGCCGTGGGCCTCACGGTGCTGGCGTACGGCGTGGGCGTCGTGGCGCACGCATCCGGATTCCTCGCGGTGTACGTGGCGGGGGTGGTCCTCGGTAACGCCCGCCTTCCGCACCGGCAGGCGATCCTCGGCTTCGCCGACGGCATGGCCTGGCTCGGGCAGATCGGGCTGTTCGTCCTGCTGGGGCTGCTCGCCTCGCCGTCGCGGCTGCCCTCCGCGGCGGTCACCGCGATCGTGGTCGGGATCGTGCTGGTGCTGCTCGCCCGGCCGCTGTCCGTCGCCGCGAGCGTGTCCTGGTTCCGCTTCGGCTGGCGGGAGCAGGCCTTCCTGTCCTGGGCGGGACTCCGCGGCGCCGTGCCGATCGTGCTCGCGACCATTCCGCTGTCGGTGCAGGTTCCAGGTGCCCAGCACCTCTTCGACGTGATCTTCGTCCTGGTGGTGATCTACACGTTGCTGCAGGCCAGCACGGTCGCCCCGGCCGGGCGCCTGCTGGGCATCACCGCGCCGTCGGAGGCGAGCGAGCTTCGGGTGGAGATCGCCCCGCTGGAACGGATGGGTGCCGACCTGCTCGAGCTGCGGGTACCCCCCGATTCGCACCTGGTCGGCGTGTACATCGACGAGCTGCGGTTGCCGCGGGGTGCTGCGGTCACGCTAGTGCTGCGCGATGGCGACGGCTTTGTGCCTGATCCCCGTACGCGCATCCGTGCCGGCGACGACCTGCTCATCGTCGCGACGGCGGCGGCGCGCGAGAAGGCAGAGCAGCGGCTGCGGGCGGTGAGTCGGCGGGGCCGCCTGGCTCGATGGCTGGGGGAAGAAGGAGGAGAAAACACCGCGTGAGAGCATGTTCTGTCGACGGTGTGTGACCTTAGGAACACCGACGGGCGTGCGTGAAGTACATACGAAGGAGTAAATCCGGGTAAGACGGATGAACCGGGACGGTCCGGCGTGGCATGTTTGTCGGCAGGGCAGCGGTTCCGTATTCTTGCCGTCTTCAGTGTGCGCGGCTTCCGGCCGTGCGCCCGTTTTGTATGTGGGGGACAGCCATGGCCGAGCGGGCAGGCGCCGTGCGGAAGGCCTCGAACGACGCCATTCCAGCACAAACCACTACGAAGGGCGTCAAAGCCGGCGCGCAGGCGAACGGGGGTAAGTCAGCAAAGGCCGCCGAGACGTCCGTGAGGGCCGAGACGTCCGTGAAAGCCACGAAGGCACCGTCCGCGAGTAAGGCGGCCGCGGCGAAGACCAACGCGAAGACGGCCGCTGCGAAGTCATCGGCCGCCAAGCCGGCCACGGCGAAGACAGCTGCCGCGAAGGCGGGAGCCTCGAAGACGGCATCGGCGAAGGCCGGCGACGGAGAGAAGGCCAAGACGGCCACTGCTGGCAAGACGGCGACCGGCAAGACGGGCGCGACGAAGGCTCGCACCGCGCCGCCGACGAAGCCAGCGAAGCCGGCGAAGAGCGCCCCCGCCGCCAAGCGGCCGAGCGCGGCCAAGGCCACCGCGAAGCCCGCGACCAAGCCCGAGGGCAAGGCGCTCAGCAAGAGCGCACCGAAGAAGGCCGCGCCGACCAAGCGGTCTGCGTCGACGGCGGCGAAGGTCGCGAGCAAGGCGGCCACCAAGCCGGCACCCGCGAAGGCGGGCGGTGCCGCGACGACTGGGGCCGCCAGTGCGGTTGAGCCCACCCGTCCGGCCCGCTCCGCCCAGGAGACCGAGAAGATCCGGCTCGCGCTCGCCGAACGCCGAGACGAACTGCGCGCCGAGTACGAGCAGACGATGTCCGAGATCGCTGAGGCGCAGCGGGACCGGCTCACCGACTCGGCCGGCGACGACCAAGCCGACACCGGAACCAAGACCTTTGAGCGGGAGCAAGAGATCTCGCTCGCCAACAGCATCCGGGAGCGGATCTCCCAGGTGGAGCGGGCGCTGGATCGGCTCGACGACGGGCACTACGGCTGGTGTGAGCGCTGTGGCAACCCGATCCCGGTTGAGCGGCTGGCCGCATTCCCGTCGGCTACCCTCTGCGTGACCTGCAAGCAGCTGGAGGAGCGGCGTTGAGTTCGGCGTACGGCGGTGACGGCAACGTCGCAGCCTCTGCCGACGCACCTGGAGCCGAGGCGAGTGGAGCTCAGGCGGCCGGCGAGCGGGTCCGGGCACGCGGGGTCGCGCTCGCAGTCTTCGGACTTGCCGCGGTGGTCGCCGTCGCGCTCGACCTCGTCACGAAGCAGCTCGCCCTCACCCACCTCGGCGACGGCCGGACGGTGAGGATCCTCGGCGGTGCCATCTATTTCGACCTGACCCGAAACAGCGGCGCCGCC
>Ga0079224_100014852_pt1 | contig 10890 bp, 5 predicted proteins | sample Stecom2015_FD_80414 | JGI IMG/M metagenome (GOLD analysis project Ga0079224, IMG submission 80414) | Agricultural soil microbial communities from Utah to study Nitrogen management - Steer compost 2015 | ecosystem: Environmental > Terrestrial > Soil > Agricultural land | place: USA: Utah...
CGCCCGTTACCACCGTTAGAACACCTAAAGGGAATTCAACATCAATTCCTTTTAAGTTATTTTCTCGTGCACCTTTTATAAGTAGCGAATCATGCCACTCTCTACGTTTTTCAGGAACTTCAATGGCATCATTACCGCTCAAATAGCGACCGGTGCTACTTTTAGTATCTTTTAACAACTCTTCATAATTTCCAGCAAAAACCAGTTCTCCGCCATGAGTACCGGCTTGTGGACCTATATCGATTAAGTAATCAGCCGCCTGCATCATCTCTTGCTCATGCTCTACAACTACGACTGAATTCCCTACATCTCTCAGTGATTTCAACACCCCTATTAAGCGATGTGTATCCCTAGGATGCAATCCGATACTTGGCTCATCAAGAACATAGATGGAGCCTACCAGCGAACTCCCCAGTGTGGTAGCCAAGTTGATTCGCTGAGACTCGCCACCTGATAAAGAGTTTGATAAGCGATTTAGTGTTAAATAACTTAATCCCACATCTTGCATAAACTGCAAGCGGTTGGTTATTTCAAGCAATAAACGCTTGGCGATTAATGCATCTATTTCTGAAAGTTCTAAGGTTTCGAAAAACAATAATGCTTTATCTAAAGGCATTAAAACGATATTGGTGATGGACTTCCCATCCACTTTAACATAAGAAGTATCTTTTCTTAAGCGTGTGCCCATACATTCTGGACAACTTGTTTTTCCACGGTAGCGAGAAAGCAATACCCGGTATTGAATTTTATAGGTTTGCTCTTCTAAATCTTTAAAGAAGTCATCTAAACCCCCAAAATATTTATTCCCCGTCCATAGAAGTTTTTTCTCTTTCTCTGTTAAATCTGCATAAGCACGATGTATTGGAAAATCAAATTTCAGCGAATTATCAATTAAAGCCTTGAGCCATTTCCCCATCACTTCTCCTCTCCAAGCTGCAATAGCGCCATCATAAACGGATTTACTCTTATCAGGAATGACCAAATCCGGATCTATGCCAATAATCTGACCATAACCCTCACAACGAGGACAAGCGCCGAAAGGATTATTAAAACTAAAGAAGTTTGATGTCGGTTGCTCAAACTGAATCCCATCCAATTCAAAGCGGTCTGAAAAAGCATGGTGCACCCCGTTTTCCTCTAAAATACAATCGCCTTTTCCTTCAAAAAAGGCCGTTTGCACGGAGTCAGCCATTCGACTCATGGACTCTTCATCATTATCTACTCGAACTCGATCGATAACGGTTAAAATATCATTTTCTTCAATGGGAATATTCACGATAGATTCGTCCTCTAACAGAGTTTCCACCTTATGAATTTTCTTTTTCCAATAAATACGTACAAAGCCTTTTTGTAATAAAACGGCTAATTCTTCTTTTAAATTACGTTCGTTATGTGGTATCAAAGGCGCCAAAATGGTTACAACCTCGTCCTTTGGAAGTGTAACTATAAAATCGACGACCGAACTTACAGTATCTTTTTTTACTTCTTGTCCTGATATTGGCGAGATGGTTCTACCGATTCGTGCAAATAACAGTTTTAAGTAGTCGTAAATTTCAGTAGACGTACCCACCGTAGATCTCGGGTTACTGGAAATAACTTTTTGCTCAATGGCAATGGATGGCGCAATTCCTTTAATGTAATCAACTTCTGGTTTATTCATACGCCCCATAAACTGCCGCGCATAAGAAGATAAACTTTCGATATAACGACGTCGGCCTTCTGCATATAACGTATCAAAAGCTAAAGAAGATTTTCCTGATCCTGATACGCCTGTAACGACAACTAATTTATTTTTGGGAATATCAACATCTATATTTTTAAGGTTATGTACTCTTGCTCCCTTAATCAGGATATGAGTTTTAGCCGTATTTTCTGGTGTTTTCGTCATAAATATAATTGAATTGGAAAATTAGAGTCTTGAAACTCGTATTCATTTCCACTAATTACAAAAATACGGAATATCGAGGAGAAGTAGTTATTTGATTTAAAAAAGAAAGAGGCACGCCTGTATTAAGTCTAGGTTTTGCCTCTTTCATCAATTTGGTAGCGGGGAGCAGGATCGAACTGCCGACCTCAGGGTTATGAATCCTGCGCTCTAACCATCTGAGCTACCCCGCCGTTTTTCGGTTTGCAAATATAGTTTAATTTCCCTTTCTTTAGAAAAAAGTTGATAAATTATTCACTTTAATTATAAACCGTACAAAATGACTGAAAAATCTAAGTTTCAATTGGAGTATGAAATTAAATCATCACCTCGAATTCTTTTTTCGTATCTAAATGAGCCAAAGGCCTTAGCGCAATGGTTTGCTGACGAAGTGAATGTTAAAGAAAATGTATATACGTTCACTTGGCATGATGAGGAAAAATCGGCAAAATTGATTGGTGCTAGGGATAATAAGGCTGTAAAATTCGAATGGCTTGATGATGAACCCTATTTTTTAGAGCTTGAAATCATCCAAGATGAGCTTACAAACGACGTTGCTTTAATGATTACTGACTTTGCATATGAAGAAAATTTACCTGACAGAAAGTTAATTTGGGACAACCAAATCGATTACCTTTTAAGTGTTTTAGGCGCATAATCATTTTTTTCTGATTATATTTGCCGTGTGAAAAAGATACACGTTCTTGTGTTGAAGGCTTTCATACCGCCTTTTATTGCTACGTTTTTCATAGTAATGTTCGTTTTATTGATGTTATTTTTATTCAAATACATCGATGATCTGATAGGAAAAGGTTTTGAATGGTATGTAATCTTACAGCTTTTATGGTACGCTTCGGCGACCAACGTGGCAATGGCCCTACCACTGGCCATGCTTCTTTCCTCCATCATGACCTTTGGAAATTTAGGGGAAAGCTCTGAATTGACTGCTATCAAGGCAGCTGGCATCTCTATAAAAAAGGCAATGATGCCTTTATTTATTTTTGTATCTCTTTTTAGTGCAGGTGCATTCTTTTTCAGTGACTATATGCTGCCCATAGCGAATTTAAAAATGGGGTCTCTATTGTATGATGTACGTGAAAAAAAAGCTGACTTTTTGATTAAAGACGGCGTTTTCAATAATAGTATCCCTAATTATTCCATCCGAGCTGAGAAAAAAAGTAAGAGTGGCGCGACACTGCATAACATCATTATTTATCAACACAGCAGATCGAATGCTGGAATGAATGTTTTACTTGCCGATGAGGGTGTAATGTATAATTCTGAAGACAATAACTACATGATATTGCGCTTAAAGAATGGAGTTCGCTACGAAGAAAGCTCTGGCAGCAAAGTATATAATCCTCGACAACAATTTACCCGTTATTATTTTGAACAAACGGAGCAGAAATTTGACATGTCGGCTTTTCAGATGAAAAGAACGGACGAGGATCTTTTTAAGAGCCATTACGCGATGTTGAATTTAAAACAACTATCCTATTATACAGATTCAATTACTCATTTTAACGATAGCCTGAGAAGCACAATCCTGCCCGAGATCATCCACTATTACCCTATTTTAAACCGGCCTAACCCTGATGCAATTAGGACCGCAAATACTACGAGATATGATGGCAACTTTCTCGCTGTAATTCCGGACCACAATCAGGAATCCGTTCTGAATCAGGCCATGAACGAAGTGAGGTATATACAAGATATTGTCTCAATGAGGGCAAATACGGATGCTGATTATAGTTCCACCATACGTCGCTATATCATGGAATACCAACGAAAGTTTACTCTTTCCGTCGCCTGTTTACTTTTATTTTCAATTGGAGCTCCCTTAGGAGCGATTATCAGAAAAGGAGGGCTGGGTCTACCGGTTGTCATGGCGATTATTTTCTTTTTAATTTTCCATATCATCTCCACGGTAGCGGAAAAATCTGCACGAGAGGGTAATATTGACCCTGTTATAGGGATGTGGACTGCAATTATAGTGTTAGCTCCGCTCGGTATATTTTTAACCTATAAAGCTGCCAACGACTCTGCCTTATTTGACGTCGATTCCTACCGCTTATGGTTGAAATCCTCTTTCAAGAAAATAAAATCTGCCCTTTCAAAGAAGTGATTATCCATTTATGACACGTAGATTGTCAATAAAAAGGACAATTAACGTACCTTTGTGAAAATTATTATTACAAATAATATGGATGTTCATTTAAATACAATCGAAGAAGCGATTGAAGATATAAAGGCAGGTAAAGTTGTTATCGTTGTAGACGATGAAGATCGCGAGAATGAAGGTGATTTTATCACCGCTGCAGCAAACGCTACTCCAGAGATAATAAACTTTATGGCTACCCACGGCCGTGGTCTAATTTGCGCACCGTTAACGGATGAACGCTGCGATGAGCTAGGCTTAGAATTAATGGTTAACAAAAATACGGCTGTTTATGAAACCAACTTCACTGTTTCAATTGACTTGGTGGGACATGGCTGTACAACAGGAATCTCAGCTACAGACCGTTCAAAAACGATAAAAGCTCTAATTGACCCTGCTATCAAACCTGAAGAATTTGGCCGACCAGGTCATATTTTCCCTTTGCGCGCGAAAAATGGTGGAGTTTTAAGAAGAACTGGTCACACTGAAGCAGCTGTAGATTTAGCCCGGTTAGCTGGCTTTGATCCTGCCGGTGTATTGGTAGAAATCTTAAAAGAAGATGGAGAAATGGCCCGTCTTCCTGACCTAATTCCTATTGCTAAACGCTTTGATTTAAAAATCATTTCCATTGAAGACTTAATTGAATATCGTTTACAGAAAGATTCTTTGATAACCAAAGAAGTATCTGTAAAGCTTCCTACAGAGTGGGGCGATTTTGAAATGGTAGCTTATAGTCAAAAAGACACCGGTCAAAACCATCTTGCTTTAGTGAAAGGGACATGGGAACCAAATGAACCTATTCTTGTACGCGTTCACAGCTCTTGTATTACAGGCGATGTATTTGGGTCTTGCAGATGTGATTGTGGTCCTCAATTGCATAAAGCCATGGAATTAATAGAGAAAGAGGGCAAGGGAGTTATTGTATATATGAATCAAGAAGGCCGCGGTATTGGTCTGATTAATAAACTTCATGCTTATAACCTTCAAGAGAATGGTTTAGATACAGTTGAGGCTAATATAGAACTAGGTTTCAAAGCTGACAATCGGGATTATGGGGTAGGCGCACAAATCTTAAGAAGCTTAGGCGTAACGAATATGCGTTTAATCTCTAATAATCCTACTAAGCGTGCTGGAATGATTGGCTATGGCTTAAAAGTAGTGGAAAATGTACCTATAGAAATTGTTTCCAATGAACATAATGAGCTCTATTTAAAAGCCAAGCGCGATAAAATGGGGCATACCATTATGAAAAACGTATAAAATATCAATTTTAAGGAGTTACTCTTTTTCTGTTGAGAGTGACTCCTTCTCTTTTGCCTCTTCAACATCCTCCCTATTTCTTCCAAAGAACAACAGACGTCTAAAAAACTCACTAAAAGTATCAAATTCTTGTCGATATACTAAACCTACTGCACTCACGTATTCGTCTGAAGGATTAAGGAAGTTTCTATTGCTTAGTCTATTTGACGCACGCAATAATAGATTACCACTTTTTCTAATTAAGTATAAGGCTTCAATATCACTTGCCACTTCTTTTCCAAAGACATTTAAATCATTTAGCTCCCCGCGCCTGTCGGTTACGCCCCCTGTCAACACTAAGCGATTGCTTAATAACCTAATAGACGCACTCGCTTCATTAAAAGAGCGAATATTAAAGTCGACAAAATTCAAGTTTAATGATTGCGAAATTATATTATTGAGCTGATTAAAAGCAAGTTCGGTACCCGCGCTCAACACTGTAGAGTTTAACTCCTTCGTTAAATCAGTACCCGTTCCAGGGGCAAAACTACGCCTTACTATAAGACTTAATGCTTGTTGGTTAACGTTATTAGCATCGCTTAAATAGCTTTGTAGCTCATCTTGTATATAGGAGTCTGTCGGGAAATTAATTCCGAAACTAATATCAGGATGCAATAGGCTTCCATTTAGCGTCATTTCGGCTTGAGCCATTACCCTTTGATCCGTTCCTGTTCCTCTCCCTGCGGCAATATAAAGAGGTCGAACACTTGTTCTAACTTCATATATGGCAGCCAAATTGATCAATGCTTCCGTAGGGTTTCCCGTCCAGCGAATATTACCTCCTCTATTTATTTCAAATTTCTTGTTGATGAAATCCTGAGCGGTAAATTCAAACTCTCCAGATGAAATTAAATAGTCACCAAACATTTCAAAATCACCCAAACTACTTATTTTCATGGAGAGAAGTCCCTCCCCATTACCAGACAACTTTCCTAAATCCGTAAAGATAATGGCAGTCGCGTCTGGAGTCACGGATAAATCCAGACTCATGGTAAGTCCTTCGAAATAATTAATTTTTTTAACTATTTCGGTGGAGTCTGTTGAAACGAAGCTAATAAAATCTTTATCTGTAACCGTCCCCGGACTATTCAGAGGCAGACTAATTACTGTTCCTTCATTTGTGGATGCCTCAATCCGAATATCCATATTGTTTGGCGGCCCATTAAATTGGAAGGTTCCAGTTCCGTAAGCTTTTCCATAATACAGCGGGTTATCCTTAACAGTGGTATTAAGGACCATAAAGTTTTTAGCCGTTATATTGGCATGAATATCCGGATTTAAGGGCGTACTCATATCAACCGTTCCGTTGGCAATAGCCTGATTATTATTAATATCGTTTATCTGAAGATCACTTAAAATTATTTTACTGTCTTCTACCTGAATAGTTTGATTGATAGAATACAGCGTTTTTAAATAATTAACGACAAAAGCGGCATTAGCTAATGTAGCAGATCCGTTTATTAAAGGCTTTAACGGTGTTCCGCTAACCAGGAATTCGGCCGATGCTGTACCTGATAAATTAGCGATAAGGTTTTTCAAGAAAGGTTGAAAGAGGACAAGTTCTCCTTGATCCATTTTGACTGTAAGATTTAGCGGGCTTTCTTCTTGCTTTGGATCGTATGTGCCAGACACCTGCATCGTTTCTTTATTATTGTTCGTGATGCCCATGTCTAAATCCACAAGCCGCTTGCTTTGATCTAAACCTGCATGAATGTCTATTTCACCCAATAGAGTGCTATTATAAACAATATCCTTTGCGGCTATGTCCGCTAAGATATAAGGCTGATGCAATAGGGAATTGATTTCAACACTCCCATTCATCTGTCCGTCTAAGTCTATTCCAAAAGGCTTGGAAAGTGGATTTAATGTGGCGAGAGAAAAATCATCAAAGCTTATACTTAGCACATCGTTCTCATCTTTTGAGATCGCACCATTTAATGTAACCTTTTGGGAACCTTGCGTAAATTCCAGTCCATTAATTATCGTCTTCCCTTTTTCAAAATCTATGTTGATCTTTTCTAAGATCTGCCATTCCTGGCGATTAACGATCACATCGGAAGGCAATAAACTTAGCCTTGCCGCGACAATTTCATCAAACTCAACCAAACCATTTAAATCCAATTGATTTGTAGCATCGACATCAGAAAGTTTAATATTAAAGTTCAGACTATCGTGTCGTAGAATAGTCGCCATGTTTATATTTTGAATATAGAGACTATCAGTGATGTCGATCCTATTGGCCGTAATAAATAAATTTAAGGCGTCTATACCTGTCGTCTGATCGAAGATTACATCATTTACTTTAACTTTTCTATAGGTGATTTCAGGAACATAACCACTCAAAGACGCTGTGTTATTTTCTGATGAAAACACACCAATTACAAAGACTTCTTCCGGTATAGCTACATCAGGAGCGAAAATCAAAGCCAGAGGCTCAAAGTCTTTAAGCCTTAATTCAAAATCAAATTCCTGGCGGCCAAACTGTTGTATATCTGCTTTTAAAGAAGGGATGTATTTTTTTGTTAGGCTTTTGAAATAAGAAGGCAGGGTTTTTACATCAAATTCGCCGTTTATTTTTGCGTCGACAATTCCAGACTCTATGGCCAGCACACGATTCTGGTCTTCCATTTGGGTATAAACCAAGATAGAATCCACAAAAGTAGAATCTTGGGGTCTACTGATTATTAAGTTTTCAATTAAAAACTTGCCATCGATAGTACTGAGGCTATTTCCTATAAAGTCCGCATCAAAATATCCGGATAATGAAAGTGAATCTTCGTATAGATTTAGCTCTCGTAAATTAATTCTCTCTACGTTGGCAATAAAATCATAGCGGAAAAGCTCGGGCTTTAAATCTAACCTTCCATTGAAATCGACTGCGATATTTTCATCATTAATGGCGATATCACCTACAAATTGTTCATTTTTATATTCTCCATCAATCTGAATATCACGGTATCGATACCCATTATAATCAACAAAGGCTAGTTTACCCGTCAACTCTTCTTTAAGGTTTTCTGCGGAGAAACCCTCTCCTACTATATTCGCTCTAAAAGAAGCTAATCCGATATCGGGAAATTGGAGCAGCTGTCCGATGTCGAAACCTGGAGAAAATACTTCTCCGCTATATTTTCCTTGGTTCCTAATGTCTAAATTGATATCGGCTATCAAATCACCTAGTTGAGTGTCAAATATACCTTGTGCAATGAAGTTATTGTAAAAACCTGTTACTCTTCCATGATAGTCAATTTTTCCAAAGCGATCGAATATTACGGGCAATTGAAAGTTTTCTTGCCTACCTAATTCCGTAATCAGAACCTCTAAATCCTTTCTAGTTGATCTTAATCGCGTAAGATCCATATCAAATAAAGTTTGCTCAATTTCCGGCAAACCTTTTATTTTAAACTCGCCACTTAACCAGGTTTCCTTACCAGTACGTATTTCAATATCATTTCCAGTGATATCGTCTACAGTTCCTGAAAGCTTACCCGTTATATATACATCAAACTTTGTTATTAAAACTTGGGGAGCAAAATAGGCTATATCTTCAGAGGTAATTCTCGAATTCCTCAAGTCCCCTGTAACCCTAACCTTACTTATGAAATTTTTAAAATCATTGAAACTGTCGTAATCGAATCTCACATAATCATTGATATGACTATTATTGAGCTCAAGATTAAGGCCAGTGAACTCCATTTCATTAGGGTTAATGATGGCATGTGCAGTGAGGTCTTTAACAACTAATCCGCTCTTTTCTTTAAAAGCCAGATTCTGAACGTCTGCTTTAAAGATATAGTTTTTAAAATCAATCTCCTTTAGCGTTCCACTAAAGGAACTGAGATGAATATCTCCATAGTTTATTCCATAGTCTACTTCCTCTTCTGAATAATCTCTATACTTCAGATCCATATTCTCAAAGGCCAGATCCGGGAAAGTAAAGTCTATCCCTTTCCGCTCTGCACTCTTTTCACCCGAAGATTTAAAGTAATTCTGAATGAATGTAAGATTGGTGGTACTGTCTTTATATTTTTTTAGAGAAAATTTACCGCTTGTTAATTCCGCCTTATTCATAATGATCTTCAAGTCGCGAATGGACCTAAAGTCAAGCCGCGCCGAAAAATCATCTACGTAGAGCAAGGTATCTTGGTCTAAATCTTCGATATAAAACTTTTTTAAGACGATTGATGAGAAAGGTTTAAAATACATTGATTCTATTGAAACCTTTGTATTCAGTTCATTTGACAGGTAAACGACAGCTTTTTGCGTCACATATTGCTGTACCGGCCTGAATTGTAGAGTAAATATCAAAGCACCTAGAAGGATTATAAAACCTAATAGCGACCATAATAGTATAATGATTACTTTTTTGATACTTTTGTACTTAAATTAAAAACTAAATTTTGGCGACTATATTAGGAATTGAATCAACATGTGATGAAACTTCGGCTTCAATTTGTATAGATGGAAAAATCTATTCAAATACGATAGCTACTCAAAGCGTTCATGAAAAGTTTGGTGGTGTAATCCCCGAACTTGCTTCACGTGCTCATCAACAAAATATAATTCCTACTGTAGAACAAGCCATTCAAGATGCAAAAATACATAAAAATGAGATAGATGCGGTAGCTTTTTCCCGCGGGCCAGGATTAATGGGTTCTTTATTGGTAGGTATTTCTTTTGCGAAGGCTTTTGCTTTAGCGAAAAAACTCCCCTTAATTGAGGTAAACCATATGCAAGCGCATATCTTAGCCCATTTCATTGAAGATCCTAAACCAAGTTTTCCATTTCTATGCTTGACTGTTTCTGGAGGACATACGCAAATCGTGAAGGTAAATGATTATTTCGATATGGAATTAATTGGTCAAACCATTGATGATGCTGCTGGAGAGGCTTTTGATAAAACGGCCAAAATTTTAGGTTTACCCTATCCTGGCGGACCATTAATTGATAAGCATGCACAAAATGGGGATCCTAAAGCTTTTTCATTTCCTGAACCTAGAGTTCCGGACTTTGATTTTAGTTTTAGTGGCTTAAAAACATCTATTTTATATTTCATACAGCGAAACGTCGATAAAAACCCTAACTTTATTGAACATAATTTAGCAGATATTTGCGCTTCTGTTCAGGAGCGGATTGTTAGCATTCTTCTAAATAAATTAGAACAAGTAGCTCTCGAAACCGGCATCAAAAATATAGCTATTGCTGGAGGTGTTTCTGCAAATACTGGAATTAGAAATGGATTGTTAGCTTTAGGGGAAAAACGATCTTGGAATACTTTTATTCCTAAATTTGAATATTGTACAGACAACGCAGCCATGGTCTCCATGGCTGGTTATTATAAATTCCTACAAAAAGATTTTGTAGGTCAAGATATTACACCATTAACCCGATGGGCGATTGGTTAAATTATTAATTTTAAAAAAATGCAAGCATCAAGCCTATTCTTTATAATTATTTGGGCGATACCCTTATTCGCACTCCTTTTTTGGTTAATGAAACAGGACAAAAA
>Ga0079224_100014853_pt1 | contig 10889 bp, 14 predicted proteins | sample Stecom2015_FD_80414 | JGI IMG/M metagenome (GOLD analysis project Ga0079224, IMG submission 80414) | Agricultural soil microbial communities from Utah to study Nitrogen management - Steer compost 2015 | ecosystem: Environmental > Terrestrial > Soil > Agricultural land | place: USA: Utah...
ATGGCCGGCAGCGGAGTGGGCAAGAGCGTGCTGCTCGGGCTGATCACGCGGCAGACCGTCGCCGACGTGGTCGTCGTCGGCCTGATCGGCGAACGGGGACGCGAAGTGCGCGAGTTCGTCGAGCTGTCGCTGGGCGAGGCGGGGCTGAAGAAGGCGATCGTCGTGATCGCGCCGGCCGACGAGTCGCCGCTGATGCGGATGATGGCCACCGAGCTGTGCCATTCGATCGCGGCTCATTTCCGCGACCAGGGCCGGCACGTGCTGCTGCTGGTGGATTCGCTCACACGCTACGCGATGGCGCTGCGCGAGGTGGCGCTGGCATTGGGCGAGCCGCCGGCCACGCGCGGCTATCCACCGTCGGTGTTCTCGCTGTTGCCGCAGCTGGTGGAAAGCGCCGGCAACGGCGAGCACGGCGACGGCAGCATGAGCGCGATCTATACGGTGCTCGCCGAGGGCGACGACCAGCAGGACCCGGTGGTGGACACCGCGCGCGCGATCCTCGATGGGCACATCGTGCTCACGCGAGAGCTCGCCGAACGTGGTCACTACCCCGCGATCGACATCGCTCAGTCGGTGAGCCGCTGCATGGCGTCCCTGGTCGGCGAGTCGCACCTGCGGGCTGCGCGCACGCTCAAGGAGCTGGCGGCGTGCCACGCCCGCGTGCGCGACCTGATACCGCTGGGCGCCTACGTACCGGGGGCGGACCCGGGCACCGACCGCGCGGTGAATCTGTTTCCGCGCATCGAGGCCTATCTGCGCCAGGGAACGCGCGAGGCCGCGCCGCTGGCGGCCTGCGTGACCCAGCTCGAGGAGGTGATCGCGTGAGCCGCCGCAGCCTCGTCACCAGCCTGGCCACGCTCGTCGACCTGCGCGAGCGCGAGGTCGACCGCCTGGCGGCCGACATGGCGAGCAAGGAGGCGGTCCGTCGCCGCTACTGCGAAAGCATCGAGCGATTGCGCGGAATGTGCACCGGCGAGAGCGCACCCGCATCGCTGCCGATGGCGCTGTCGCTGAACCTCGCGGGCTACAAGCAGGCCGTGCTGCGGGTGGTCGAGCAGCATCGCGAGGATCTGGCGCTGCATGAGGCCGACATGGCCGTCACGCAGCGTGCGCTGGCCGCCGCCTCGCAAAGGCGCGAGGTATTGGGGCAGGTGCTGCGGCGCGAGCAGCACGTGCTGCGGGCCGAGCAGGGCGTGCGCGAGCAGAAGCGCCAGGACGAGCTGGCCTCACAGGTGTGGTGGAGGTCGGAGCGATGACCTTCCGGCCGCGCCGATTTCAGCAACGGCATTCGCGGGTCGCCTTCCCCAAGGGAAGACCCGTCCTTTTCCGGTGAAGGAGCCCGCGATGCCTACCTACGATCCCGTTTCCACCGCGACGATGCTGGCGACCGCCTATACCCACGCCGCGCAGAGCCGCCTCGATGCCCAGATGGCGACGGCGCAGGCCACGTCGAGCGCGCTGACCCGCCTGCGCTCGGCGCTGACGGCCTTCGATGCCGCGCTGGATGCCTTGTCGGATCGCAAGGGCATGACCAGCCGGAGCGCGAGCTTCGGCGACGCGGCGTACGGCACGGCGACGGCATCGTCGACGGCGGTGCCGAGTTCGTATCCGATCTACGTCGAGCAGCTCGCGACGGCCCACCAGGTGATGTTCACCGACCTGCCCGCGCTGCCGGTTCCGGTGACCGGCAAGCTCGGCATCACCGTCTCGGGCGTGAACATCGACGTCGATTTCTCGACCGCCGATCTCGACGGCAACGGCACGCTCTCGCACACCGAGATCGCGCGCGCGATCAACCAGGCGAACGGCAACCAGGGCAAGGTATCGGCGACGGTCGTCACGTCGGGAACGACTGCGCAACTCATCCTGACCGCGGGCGAAACCGGCGCGGCGAGCCGGATCGTGCTCGATGCGAGCGCGCTGACCGGCGACGGCGGCAATGCCGCCGAAGTGGACGCCTTCAAGGCGCACCTTGCCGGCGGCGGTCTGGAACTGACCGCGGCGCAGGACGCCGTCGTCTACATCGGGGCGAAGAGTCCCCAGACGATGATCACGCAGTCATCGAACACTTTCACCGCGATTGCCGGCGTGAGCATGACCTTCACCAAGGTGACGGCACCGGATGACGAGCCGATCACCCTGACCGTGGCCGGCGATGGCGACGGTACGGCCGACAACGTGCAGCGCTTCGTCGATGCGTACAACACGCTGAGGGCCGCGCTCGACGAGATGACGAAGGTCGGCAACGCGAGCGGCGGCGTGGCCGGCGGTCCGCTGGCCGGCGACGCAGGCGTTCGTTCGCTGCGCAGCCATCTCGACTCTCTGCTGCGACAGAGCTTCGACGGACAGAGCCTGATGAGCTACGGCGTGCGGGCCGACCGGAACGGCGTGCTCTCGCTGGACAGGTCCCGGCTGGAGAAGCAGATCGACGCCACGCCCGGCGGCCTGGACCAGCTGTTCGGCAACACGAGCCTGACCGGCAGAAGCGGTCTGCTGGGCGGCATGGCGACGTACGTCGAGCGCTGGACCGATTCGTCCACCGGCTATTTGAAGGCCCGCCAGGAATCGATCCAGAAGCGGCAGGCCGCGATGAACCGCCAACAGGACCGGCTCGACGTGCAGTACGCCAATGCCTACCAGCGCTATCTCGCGCAGTTCACCGTTCTGGCGAACCTGGAGGCGCAGATGAACTCGACGAGCGGCCTTCTGCAGAACGTGTTCGCGTCCTCCTTCTCCTCTTCCCGAACCGGCGACTCTCGCCTTCCGTGAGCCATGACCTTGAACCACGACGCCTATCACAGCTACCACGCGGTCAATCTGGGCGCCCAGACCGCCACCGCCTCGCCCGTCGAACTGGTGCTCGTCCTGATGGACGGCCTGCTCGAGGAAATCGCGCGGGCTAGGGGGCACATCGAGGCGGGGCGCTTCGAGCAGAAGGCGGCCAGCCTCGACCGGTGCGTGGAGATCCTGAACGGCCTGTCGAGCGCTCTCGACACGCAGGCCGGCGGCGAGGTCGTGGCCAATCTCGAACGCCTGTACGAATTCTGTGCCTGGCGGCTGTACAACGCCGGCTTCACGCTCGACACGCAGAACCTGGATGACGTGACGGAGCTGCTCGCGACCCTGAAGAGCGGCTGGGAAGGCGTACTGGCGCGGAATCGGGGCACGGCATGACCCGGGAGCGCTTCCTTCTGCGCCTGGCCGAGCGGCTGCGCGCGTGCAGCGAAGCCGGCGACTGGTCGGCATTGGCGCAGGTCGATCGCGAGGTGGCGGCTTGCGCGAGCCGCATGGCCGCGCAAGGGGCGTGGTCGCCGGCCGAGCGGTCGGCGCTGGCGCAATTGCAACGCGCGCATCGCGACGCGGCGCGGCGCTGCGCGCTGGAAGTGCAGCGGGCCAGGACACGGCTGAACGAACTTGGCGAGCGCAAGGACGGCTGGATGGCCTACGCCGTCGGCGAGTGGGAAGGCGCACAGGCATGAACATTCCCTTGTCCGTTCCGGCGACGCTTCGCGCCGACATCGCGACGACGGCCGACTCCGCATCCGACACCGCCGCCTCGCCTGCGGTTGCCGACCGCATCACCGCATCGCCTGCCATGGCGGAGCGCACCACCGTGTCGCTGTTCGCCGATGCGTTGCGCGCCATCGGCGGCGTGCTCGCCGCGGACGATGCGCAGGCCGGCCCGGCTGTACCCGAAGGGTCGCTGCCGGACGATGGTGCGGCGTCCGACGCCACGGACCTCGCCTCGGTCGCGGCGTCCGAATCCGGGCCGGTCGCGGTCGGCGCAATGCCGATCGATTCGCTGTCTCCGGACGGCAGCGCGCTGTCGACGCTGCTCTCCGCACCGTGGATCGCGCCCGAGGCGCGCGCCGCGCAGCCCGCCGGTGCGACCGGCGCGGTTCTTTCCGCGGCTGCGGTCGTCGAGCTTTCTGCCGCTGCGCCGGACGCGACGATTCCTTCCGTCGCGGAGGGCGCCGCGGCGTCCGCACGCGCGGCCATGGCGACGGCTCCTGCCGCGGCCGAGCAGCGTGCGGCCCCGCCTGCCCGTGTGCCGGACGCCGTCGCTCCGGTGCTCGATGCCGCCGCGACGACATCGCGCGAGCCGGCACGGACCGCATCCGCCGCCGTCGCGTCCGGCGTCGTGCCGGCGGCGAACGATCCGCGCCGAACGTTCGGTGAAATCGCATCGCCCGCGGCCCCCGACACGGCGAGCCACGCCGGGGTCGTGGCGTCGGCCGCATCCGGCGACCGCGCAGTCGCGCACGAGCGCGTGCTCCGGCTGGCGAGCGGCGGCACCGAATCGCCGCACGGGCGCGCTGCATTGCAGGAGGCGCTGGGCGATCGTCTGCGCTGGCAGCTCGAGCGCGGCAGCGAGCGTGCGTTCATTCGCCTCGATCCGCCTTCGCTCGGGCGCATCGAGATCGCCATCCGTCACGAGGGCGGCTCGCTGCAGGTTCACCTGAGCGCGTCGAACGGCGAGGTGCTGCGCCAGCTCGCGCAGATCGGCGACGGCCTGCGCCAGGACCTGGCGCACCGACAGTACGGCGACGTGCAGGTGCTCGTCGGCGAAGGCGCCTTCCGCGACGCCGACGGCCGTTCGCGCCAGCCGCAGCGGCAGGAGCGCGACGAGATGCCGAACCAGGCACTCGCCGAGGCCGACGAAGGACGCGATGCCACCGCGTTCGTGTTGGCGCCCGAGGGATGGGATCGGACATGAGCAAGATCCGCAACGTTCTGGTCGGCGTGATCGCCGGTGCGCTTCTCGCCGGAGGCGGCGCGGCGGCGGCCTGGTGGAGCCTGCGCGCTTCGCAGGCCGACGAGGCCACGCTGCTGCGCGAGCAGGCGCACCGGCATCCGCCCCGATACGTGAGCCCGGAGGAGGGGATCGTGATGCTGCGCCGCGAGCCGGGCGACCCGCGATCGCACTACACGGCGGTCGACCTGGTGTTCAAGACGGTCGAGAAGTGGGAGCGGGTGACGCGCGAGCACCTGCCGATGTTGCGCAGCGTCGCGGTCCGGGCCCTGTCGACGCTCACGCCCGAGAAGGCGAGGGCGATGAGCGTGGACGACCTCGCCGCCGAGATCGGTCGCGCGTACTTCGAGAGCTACGCCGCGGAGAACCGCGAGAAGCCGTTCACCGAAGTGATGATCGGCAAGCTGATCATCGAATGAGCCGGCGATGACGACGGTCCTGGACATGCAAGCCGACTACGCGGACGCGGTGAACGCGGTCGCCGCGCCCGCCGATGGGGTCGACGAGCAGCGCCATCTGCTCGCCTATGCGCCGCTGGTCAAGCGCATCGTGCGCCAGCTCGATCTGCAGGCGGGCGGTGCGATCGACCGAGACGACATGGAGCAGATCGGCGTCATGGGGCTGCTCGAGGCGCTGCGCCGCTATGGCGAGCCCGACGCGCAGTTCGCCGGTTACGCCGCGCTTCGCATTCGCGGTGCGATCCTCGACGAGCTGCGCCGACAGGACTGGCGTCCGCGAACGGTCCGCCAGGAAAGCCACAAGCAGCGCGATGCCGTGCGCGAGCTCACGCGGTGCCTCGGGCGCGAGCCGACGGAGGCCGAGATCTGCGCCGCGCTCGAGATGTCGCCGCAGGAGTACGTCGCGTTCCAGCTTGCCGAGAACGCCGAGGTCATGGCGAGCTTCGACGAGCTGATGCACGAGATGAGCGAGATGCCTGCGTTCGGGCAGACGCCCGAGGAAAGGCTGGTGATCCGCAGCTGTCTGGAGCAGGCGCTGCTGGCGCTCGACGAGCGCGAGCAGCGGGTGGTGCAGATGTATTACGAGTTCGAGCTCAGCTACCGCGAGATCGGTGCAGTGCTCGGGCTCACCGATGCGCGAGTGTGCCAGCTCAACAAGGGTGCGCTCCGGAAGATGAAGGCGCATCTCGAACGCGCCTGAGCCGCAGCCTACGAATCGGACAACCCCCAGAGCGAAGAAAAGTCATGCAGCAATTCGGTGGAATCGCAATCGTCCTCGCCTGCGTCTTCGGCGGCTTCGCCTTCATGGGCGGCAGCTTCGGCGTCATCTGGCAGCCGGTCGAGCTGATGATCATCGCGGGGGCGGGCGTGGGCGCCGTCGTGCTCGGCAATCCGCGGCACGTGCTCAACGAGATGATGGTGCAGTTCCGGAAGATCGTGAAGATGCGCCGCAACGGCTCGGAGTTCCAGCGCCAGCTGCTGCTGCTCATGTACGAGCTGCTGCAGACGGCCGCCGGCGGCCTGAAGGCGCTCGATGCGCACGTGGAGGCGCCGCACGAGAGCCCGCTGTTCCAGCGCTATCCGCTCGTGCTGGAAGACCCGAAGCTGCTCGCGTTCATCGTCGACAACTTCCGCCTGATGGCGATGGGCAAGATCAGCGCGCACGAACTCGAGGGGGTGCTCGAGCAGGAGCTCGAGGCGATCCACGAGGAGCTGATGCAGCCGTCGCGGTCGCTGGGTCGGATCGCCGAGGCGATGCCCGGCTTCGGGATTCTCGCCGCGGTGCTGGGCATCGTCATCGCGATGAACACGGTGGGAGACGGCGCCGACGCCGCGCAGATCGCCGAGCAGGTGGCCGCCGCCATGGTCGGCACCTTTCTCGGCATCTTCTTCTGCTACGGGATGCTCGATCCGATCAGCAACGTGATGAAGCAGCTCGTCAAGCAGGAGATGTCGACGCTGGAGTGCGTGAAGGTCGTGCTGGTCACGCACGTGTCGGGCAAGCCTGCGCTGCTGGCGATCGATGCCGGCCGTCGCCTGGTGCAGCTCAACATCAAGCCGAGCTTCGCCAAGCTCGAGGGTTGGATCAACGTGCTCGAGTCGGGCGACGACGCCGACGAACCGGGCTTCGGCGCGGATCGCCGCATGGGGGACAGGCGTGTTCAATCCGCTGCATAGGAAGGCGGACAAGCGCGACGACGCCGTCGTCAAGCGGGTCTCGCGCAGGAACGGCGACGAAGCCGAGCACAACAGCGCGTGGAAGGTGGCCTTCGCCGACTTCTGCCTGGCGCTGATGTGCCTGTTCCTCGTGCTGTGGGTGATGGCGGCGCGCCAGCAGGAGCTTCTCCAGGAGGTCCTGCGCGCGCCCGGCGGCAGCGTGATGGACGACGGCCAGGGGATCCTGCCCGAGACCCTGGGCGATCCGCGCGGCAGCCTGATCGATCGTCAGCCGTGGTTCCGCCGCGGCGATGGCGACGGCGGCGATGCGGTGGCGCACGGCGGGCCCGCCGAACCCGTGCGCGAGCCGTTCGCGCGCAAGGTGCGCTACGAGACGCCGGGCGAGCTGGATGCGCTGGCGAAGATGCTGGAGCGGCTGAGCGTCGAGGCGGGTCTCGCGGGCAACCTGCTGGCGGTGACGACGCCGGCGGGGCTGCGCGTGATGCTGCACGACACCGACCGGCAGGGCATCTTCCCGCTCGGCAGCTCGGTGCCCAACGAGCCCTTCCGCCGCCTGCTGCGCAGGATGGGTCCGCTGTTCGCGCAGATGGAAAACCAGATGCTGATCGTCGGCCATACCGACTCGCTGCGCTACGCCAACAGCAGCCCAACCGCATTCTCGAACTGGACGCTGTCCACGAACCGCGCGATGGCGGCACGCAGCCATTTGCTCGCGGGCGGGATGCCGGTCGACAGCATCCTGCAGGTGGTCGGGATGGCCGACCGCGCGCCCTTGGACGTGCGCAACGCCGCCGCAGGCGTCAACCGGCGCATCGAGTTGCTGATCCTCACCAGCGAGCAGGCGCGCACGGTGTCGGCGATGTTCGGTGCGCCACGTGCGGTCCAACCGCTCATCGACGGTGCCGATATCGTCGTGCCCGACCACGAAGCGGTGCGCGCGCTGCGCCTGCAACTGACTGCCGCCACGGGGAAAGTGGCGGGCGCCGAATAGCCGCCCGCCGTCGTACACCAGATGCGAACCAGATCCAGAGGCCAAGCCATGAGAGTTTCAGGTACGCCCAGCTTGCCGGAGGCCGCAGCCGCGGCCAAACCCGCCGCCGCCGAGCCGGTGACACCGAAGGCGGCAGCGGCCGGCGCCGCTGCGCCCGCGTCGGCGGAGCTGCAGTCGGCCGTGCTGCGTCCTGCGCTGGACGCGCTGCGCGAGATGCCGGAGATCGACCAGGCGAAGGTCGAGGCGCTGCGCGACGCGCTGGCACGGGGCGAGTTGCCGTTCGACGCCGGCAAGCTGGCCGGTCTGATCGAACGCTTCCACCGCGGAATCCCGCGATGACGCGCGCGGGCATGCTCGATCGCCTGCTGCGGGGTGTCGGCGAAGACGTGCGCGACTACCGGGTGCTGATGGGGCTGCTCGAGACGCAGTTCGAGCTGGCGCTGCGCCACGAGGCGGCGCCCATGGAGTCGCTGAGCGCACGCATCTCCGCGCTCGTGGACGTCCTCGACGCGCGGCGGCGCGAGCGTGTTTCGCTGGTCGAGCACCTGCAGGGCCCGGGCAGGCGCATGGCGGACGTGTTCGGTCTGCTGCCGCCGCAGCGGCGGAGACTGCTCGAGACCGGTTGGCAGACGCTCGAGAAGCTGGTGCGCGACTGCAAGGCGCTGAACGCGCGCAACTGCCGGTTGCTGATGGACCAGCAGGCCATCCTGCAACGGGTGCTGCACGGAGACGACGAGATCTATGCTCCGGCCTGACTTGGCACTGCTTCCCACGCGGCCGACCGAGCAGTCGCTGCGTCCGGCGTCGCCGGCGCAACCCGTGGGCGGCGGCATGTTCGGCGCGGTGTTCCGCGAGACGCGCCGTGAGGTGATCGATTTCATCGAGAACGGCTCGGGGTCGCGCGCGCGCGCCCTGCCGGTCGCCGTGCCGTTTGCCGCCGAGCCGGCCGACGAGGCCGCCGCCCCGAGGATGTCCGGCCAGCCGCTCGCCTCGCTGCGCATGCCCGGGAAGCCGTTCGCCGCTTGGCAAACGCCGGAGAAGCGGCTCGCCGATACGCCGCTGCTGAGCCCGGAGGGCGAAGTCGTGCGCCGTGCCGCGAAGACTCGCGTGTCGCCGCCCGTCCCGCCGGCCGAGCCGGCGACCGCTGCGACTCCGGCACGACCGCGCGTCGATCGTGCCGCACAGCAGGAATTCATTGCCGCCATCGCGCCGGCCGCGCAGGCGGTCGCCGGAGAGCTGGGCGTCGCGCCCGAGCTCGTCGTGGCGCACGCCGCACTCGAATCCGGGTGGGGGCGCTGGCCGCTGCGCGGCGCCGACGGCCGAACCACGCACAACCTGTTCGGCATCAAGGCCGGCGAGGGCTGGCAGGGTGCGGTGGTGCGTGCGCGCACGACCGAGTTCGATGCGGGCGTGCCGGTCAAGCGCGAGGATGCGTTCCGCAGCTACGCCGATGCGCAGAGCGCCTTCCGCGACTACGCCCGGCTGCTGATCGACAACCCGCGCTACGCGGGCGCCCTGCAGACCGGCGACGATGCACGGGCCTTTGCCGAGGGCCTGGTGCGCGGCGGCTACGCGACCGACCCGGCCTATGCCGACAAGCTGACGCGCGTGGCGGCGCAGATCCGGTTGCCGCAATGAGTGCCGGCGTCCAGCTAGGGGTTCGTCGGCTCGACTTCGCCCGCGTCGATCACGCGCGCGCGGATCACCTTGCCGCTGCCTGCGTTGCGCACCCGCACGATGTCGCCTCGCGCACCGGCATCGAGCGCCTCGCCCGCCATCGTCACCAGGATCTGCTCGTGCTGCGCGACGATGTTCACGGCGTCTCCGCGGCGTACCAGCGTAGGCGCATGCAGCAGGCTGCGGCGCACGATGTCGCCCCGGTGCATGCGGCGTCGGCTCGCGAGACCGACGGCGGCATCCACGTCGCCGAGGGCATCGGGTGCCGCCGCGAGGCTGCGGCGCTCCAGATCGAGATCGGCCGCCGTCAGTGGCCGATGCGCCGCGACGTCGACCGCGGCCACCACGACGCGCGCGGAGACGTCGGCGCGCACGACGAAGGTCTGGCGCCAGTGCTCGGCGCACGACACCCGGAAGCGCATGCGCGCCGGGTTGCGCGTGTCGATGGCTTCCATCTCCACGCGCTCGGGACAGGGCTCGACGCTGCGCAGGTCGGTGACCACGGTGACATCGAAGCGCGGGTCCACCCACTCGGCGGCATCGGCCTGCCGCTCCAGTTCGCGCAGCGCGGCCGCCTCGACCCGGGCGCCGATGTCCTGCGGCGAGATCGCCAGGACGGTGCTCGCCAGCACGCTGCCGAGCAGCGCCGCGAAGACCTCACGGGCCCCGATGCCGGCCCGCCGCTGCAACCAACCGACGGGTTTGAACAGGAGCTGATTCATGGGAGTTAACTTCGAGAATGCCCTGGGCGTGCATGGCGCGGCACTGCGCCTGCGTGCCGAACGCACCAGGATCCTCGCGGCCAACATCGCAAACGTGGACACGCCCGGCTACCAGGCTCGCGACATCGACTTTAGCGCCAGCCTGCGCGAGGCGATGGCCGAACAGGCGGGCGATGGTGGCCTTGTTCTGCGCACGGCAACGTCGCAAGCGCTGTACCGCGTCCCGAATCACCCGTCGCAGGACGGAAACACCGTCGAGCTGGGCACGGAGCAGGCGGTGTTCGCACAGAACGCGGTCGATTTCCAGACCACGCTCACCTTTCTCAACATGAAGCTGCGCGGCCTGGCGAAAGCCATCGCCGGTCAATGAACATGACATTTCGAAACATCGCCTGGATCGCCGGTTCGGCCATGACGGCCCAGACCGTCCGGCTCAACACGATCGCCAGCAACCTGGCCAATGCGCACTCGGCCTCCGGCTCGGAGGCCGAGGTCTATCGCGCGCGCAAGCCCGTGTTCGCCGCGGTGCTCGGCGGCGGCCCTTCGGGCGACGCCGGCGCCGGCGTGCAGGTGCTCGACGTGGTGCGCAGCGCCGAGCCGCTGCGCGAAGC
>Ga0079224_100014855_pt1 | contig 10889 bp, 9 predicted proteins | sample Stecom2015_FD_80414 | JGI IMG/M metagenome (GOLD analysis project Ga0079224, IMG submission 80414) | Agricultural soil microbial communities from Utah to study Nitrogen management - Steer compost 2015 | ecosystem: Environmental > Terrestrial > Soil > Agricultural land | place: USA: Utah...
CTCGGCGTCGGTGAGGTTCTTGATGCCCTGCTGCGTGCGGAAGTGGAACTTCACCCAGAAGCGCTCGTTCTGCGCGTTGATGAACGAGTAGGTGTGCGAGCCGAAGCCGTGCATGTGGCGGTACCCGGCGGGGATGCCGCGGTCCGACATGACGATGGTCACCTGGTGGAGCGCCTCGGGCAGGTTGGTCCAGAAGTCCCAGTTGATCTCGGCGTCGCGCATGTTGGTGCGCGGGTTGCGCTTGACGGCGCGGTTGAGGTCCGGGAAGTGGTGCGGGTCGCGGAGGAAGAACACCGGGGTGTTGTTCCCGACCATGTCCCAGTTGCCCTCCTCGGTGAAGAAGCGCAGGGCGAAGCCGCGGATGTCGCGCTCGGCGTCGGCGGCGCCGCGCTCACCGGCCACGGTGGAGAAGCGGGCGAACATCTCCGACTGCTTGCCGACCTCGGAGAACAGGGCGGCCTTGGTGTACTTCGTGATGTCCTGCGTGACGGTGAAGGTGCCCCAGGCGCCGGAGCCCTTGGCGTGCATGCGCCGCTCCGGGATGACCTCACGGTCGAAGTGGGCGAGCTTCTCGAGGAACCACACGTCCTGGAGCAGCATCGGCCCGCGCGGTCCGGCCGTCACGGCGTTGTCGTTGTCCCAGATGGGCGCGCCGGCGGCGGTGGTGAGCGGCTGGTTGTTGTCCGCGGTCATACATTCTCCTTTGTGCGTGTGTCGGCACGGCGTGCCGGCACTGGGGTCCGTCAGGACTGGGACGTCGAGCGGCAGCTGGGGCACGTGCCCCAGTAGATGACCTCGGCGGTGTCGATCGTGAAGCCGTGGTCGTTGCTCGCGGTCAGGCACGGGGCGTGGCCGACGGCGCAGGGGACGTCCCCGATGTCCCCGCAGGTCCGGCACACCACGTGGTGGTGGTTGTCGCCCCGGTAGAGCTCGAACCGGCCCGGCGACCCGTCCGGCTCGATCCGCCGCAGGATCCGGGCGTCGGTGAGCGCGTGCAGGACGTCGTACACCGCCTGGGTCGACACCGTGCCGAGGCGTTCGTGCACGTTCCGGCGGATGTCCTCCGCCGTCGCGTGCGGGTGCGCCGCGACCTCCGCGAGCACGGCCAGGCGCGGCGCGGTGACCCGGAGGTCGGCGGAGCGCAGCAGCTCGGCGTGCTCTGTGGACATGTGTCGATCATAGTCCCTTATCTGGAACGGATCAAGTAATGGGTCTACTCCGGTCATGGCCGGTGGGTGGTGCGCCACCGGGTCGCGGAGGCGGCGCGTGCCATCATCGGGCGATGAGCACGACGAGCGGCGCCTACCCGCACGGCACGGAGGAGCCCTCGGTCATCGTCCGTCCTGCCCTGCCGTCGGACGCGCGGCGCATCTACGACCTCGTCGCGCCGTACGCCGAGCAGCGCATCCTCATCGCCAAGGAGCTCATCAGCTACTTCGAGGCGATCCAGGAGTTCCTCGTCGCCGAGCTGCCCGGGGAGGACGACACCTGGCAGGTCGTCGGCTGCGGCGCCCTCCACGTCATGTGGGACGACATCGCCGAGGTGCGGACCCTTGCCGTGGCCCCGGAGTTCCTCCGGCGCGGCGTCGGGCGCCACGTGCTCAGCGCCCTCATCGAGCGGGCCCGGGCGCTCGGGCTCAAGCGCGTCTTCTGCCTCACCTTCGAGGTCGAGTTCTTCGAGCGGATGGGCTTCAAGGTCATCGAGGGCACCCCGGTGGGCACCGACGTCTACGCCCAGATGCTGCGCTCCCACGACGACGGCATCGCCGAGTTCCTCGACCTCGCGCGGGTCAAGCCCAACACCCTGGGCAACTCCCGGATGCTCCTCGAGCTCGACTGAGCTGCGGGGGACCGGCAGCGGCAGGTCGTCTCAGCGGGCACCCGCGAGCCGGCGGCGCACGAGCACGACGACGACGGCGAGCTGGGCCGCGACGACGGCGAGGGCGAGGGTGAGCACCGCCGTCGACGGCTCCGCGACGGTCCACGCGGCGGTGGCCGCCACGCACCACGCGAGCACGCCGCGCTGGACCCAGAGCAGGCGGCCGCGCGTCGCGGCAGTGGCCCGGCCGGGCGGTGCGCCCGTGAGGACCGCGCGCAGGCCGACCCCGCCGACGACCGCGCCCGCGATCGCCAGCAGCTGACCGCCGCCGAGGATCGTCACGGCCGGCCCGGTGAGCAGGGGGTCCGAGTCGCTGAGCGCGAGGATCGCCGCCGCGACGACCGCCAGGCCGAGGCAGGCGGCACCGCAACCGACGACGGCGTCGCGCAGGGCCCGGATCGCCCGCGCCAGGCGGACGTCCGGGGGAACGGGGGCACTGTCCACACCGGCACCCTACGGGGAGCCGACGGGCCCGCCCCAGCCGACGCGGCTCACGTCGGGAGCGCGTAGGCACCCGGGGCCGGGCGGCTCACCAGGCCGTCGGCGACGAGGGCGGCGAGGGCACGCGCCGGCTGGTCGGGGTCGGCGGCGTCCGCGCGGAGCGGGGCGAGGAGCTCGGCCTCCCCGAGGGCCGCCCCCTCGGGCAGCTCACGGAGCCGGGCCATGAGGCGGCCGCGGGCCTGCCGGTCGCTGCCGTGCCAGCTCTGGGTGCGGCGCCGCGCCGCGTCGGCGTCCGGGGGCGCCCCGGCCAGCCGCCAGCGGCACCGGTCGGCCAGCGGGCAGTGCGCGCAGCGGGGGGAGCGGGCCGTGCACACCAGGGCACCGAGCTCCATGACCCCCTCGTTCCACAGGACGGCGAGCCCCGGGTCCTCGGGGAGCAGCCCGGCCGCGTGCGCGCGCTCGGCCACGGTGAGGCCCGGAGGGGGCAGGGCCCGGCCCTCGGAGACGCGGGCGAGGACCCTGCGGACGTTGGTGTCGAGCACGAGCGCGCGGCGGCCGTGGGCGAAGCTCGCCACCGCCGCGGCCGTGTACCCGCCGACGCCGGGCAGGGTGAGGAGCTCCTCCTCCGTCGCGGGGACCTCACCCGCGAAGCGCTCGACGACGGCGACGGCGCACTCGCGCAGCCGCAGCGCGCGACGGGGGTAGCCGAGGCGGTGCCACGCCCGGAGGACGTCGGCCGGCGTCGCGGCGGCGAGGTCACCGGGCCGCGGCCACCGCGCCATCCACTGCTCCCACACCGGCGCCACGCGGGCCACCGGCGTCTGCTGGGACATGACCTCACTGACGAGCACGCCCCACGGCGTCGTGCCAGGGCGGCGCCAGGGCAGGTCGCGGGCGTGACGGGCGTACCAGTCCGCCACGGTGGTGTGGAGGTCGAGCATCACCCCAAGTGTGCCTCCTCCCGGCGTGCCGCCCCGTCGGCGGGCCGGTCCGTGCCTACCGTCGGGGCGTGAGCAGCTCGACAGGCACCCGCGGCCGGCGCCCCTCGCCGGCGGTGTACCGGCGCCGGCGGATCGGTGCCCTCCTCGTCCTCCTGCTCGTCGTCGCGGGGGTCGTCTGGGGCGTCACCGCGTTCCTCGGCCGCGACGCCGGTGCCGCGCCGGAGGCCGGCACCACGGAGGCCCCGACCGGCGACGAGCCCACCGAGGACCCGTCGCCCGGCCTCGTGGAGGCCTGCGCGGCGGCCGACCTCGAGACGGACGTCGCGCTCGAGCCTGCCGCACCCGCTGCCGGCTCGGGCACGTCGTTCCAGGTGACCGTGCGCAACACCGGCGAGCGGCCGTGCCTCGTGGACGCCGGGCCGGCCACGCTCGCCGCGACCGTCGTCTCCGGGGCCGACCCGGTGTGGAGCTCGGCGCACTGCGCCGGGGACGCGACCAAGGAGCTCCTCCTCGACACCGGCGCCGAGACCGCGGTGTCCGTGCCGTGGAACGGCCGGCGCTCGGCCGAGGGCTGCCCGTCCGAGCAGCCCTACGCGGGTGCCGGCACCTACCGGGTGACGCTCGAGCTCGCGGGCGAGTCGCTCGGCACGCGGCAGACCTTCACGGTCGGCTGAACCCGCTCAGACGTAACGCTCGAGGATCGAGGACTCCGCGAGCCGGGACAGACCCTCGCGGACCGACCGCGCCCGCTGCGGGCCGACGCCGTCCACCTGCTGGAGGTCCTCGGTGCTCGCGGCCAGCAGCTTCTGCAGCGGTCCGAGGTGCTCGACGAGCGCGGTGACCACACCGGCCGGCAGGCGGGGGATCCGGGAGAGCATGCGGTAGCCGCGCGGGCTGAGCGGGTCGTCGAGCGACTGCCCGTCCGGTCCGCCGACGCCCAGGGCGCGCGCGATGGCGGACATCTCGATGAGCTCGTTGGACGACAGCGCCGCGAGCCGCGCGAGCACCCCGGCGACGCTCTCCGCCGGCCGGGCGCTGTAGTCGCGGATGATGTACTCCCGGTCCGGCGCCAGACCGCCGATGAGCTCGTCGAGCTGCAGCGAGAGCAGCCGGCCGTCGGCCCCGAGCTCGACGACGTAGCCGTCGATCTCCGCGGAGATCCGCGAGACCATCTCGAGCCGCTGGACGACGGTCGTGACGTCGCGGACCGTGACGAGGTCCTCGATCTCCAGGGCCGCGAGGGTGCCGGACACCTCGTCGAGGCGTGCCTTGTACCGCTCGAGGGTGGCCAGGGCCTGGTGGGCACGGGAGAGGATGGCGCTGGAGTCCTCGACGACGTGCCGCACCCCGCCGACGTACAGCGCGACGATGCGCATCGACTGGCTCACCGTGATCACCGGGAAGCCCGTCTGCTTGGCGACGCGTTCGGCGGTGCGGTGCCGCATGCCCGACTCGGTGGTCTCGACGCTGGTGTCCGGCATGAGCTGGACGTTCGCGCGCCGGATCCGCTGCCGGGAGTAGTCGACGACGACGGCGCCGTCCATCTTGGCGAGCTCGCGCAGCCGGGTGGCGGAGAACTCGACGTCGAGGTCGAAGCCGCCGGAGCACAGGCTCTCGACGACGTCGTCGTAGCCCAGCACGATGAGCGCGCCGGTGCGGCCGCGCAGGATCCGCTCCAGGCCGTCGCGCAGCTCGGTCCCCGGTGCGACGGCCTGCAACGTGGCGCGCAGCAGCTTGTCGGGCTTGTCTGCCACGTGCTCTCCTCCGGTGTCGGTGCGGGGCGTCGCCACGCCCCGGGGTCATCCTACGGGCGCGCGGGCGCCGGACCCGGACGCTCGGCCGTGCCGTTCAGGGTCGTTCGGGCAGTGCGACGAGCATCGCCTCGTGGACGTTGGCGACGGGGTGGACCCGCAGGCCGTCGACGGCCCTCAGCTGGTCGGCGCCGTGCCGGGGGACGAGTGCGACGGTGAAGCCCAGCCGGGCGGCCTCACTGAGCCTGCGCTGGACCCCGACGGTCGCCCGGACGTCCCCGGTGAGGCCGACCTCGCCGATCGCGACGACCCCGCCGGCGAGCGGGCGGTCCGCGGCGGCGCTCGCGACCGACAGGGCGACGGCGAGGTCGACGGCCGGCTCGACGGCGCGCGCGCCGCCGACGGTCGAGACGTAGACGTCCCGGCCGCCGAGGTCGAGGCCGAGGCGGGCCTGGAGCACCGCAAGGGTCATCGACGTGCGCGACCCGTCCAGACCGGACGTCGTGCGCCGCGGGTTGCTCAGCGAGCTCGCGGCGACGAGGGCCTGGATCTCCGTGGGCATCGGACGCCGCCCCTCCAGGCTCACCGAGGCGCACGTCCCGGGGACGGCCATGGTGCGGTCCTCGGAGAGGAACAGGCCGGACGGGTCCGCGAGGCCGCTGATCCCGGTGTCCGACAGCTCGAAGCAACCGACCTCGTCGGTGGGGCCGTAGCGGTTCTTCGTGGCACGCAGCAGTCGCAGCCGGGAGTGCCGGTCCCCGTCGAACTGGCAGACGACGTCCACGAGGTGCTCGAGCACACGGGGCCCGGCGAGCGAGCCGTCCTTCGTCACGTGGCCGACGAGGATCACCGGGACGTGCCGCTTCTTGGCCGCCCCGATGAGCGCGGCGGCCACCTCCCGGACCTGGCTCACGCCACCGGCGGCGCCGTCGACGGACGCCGAGGCGATGGTCTGGACGGAGTCGACGACGACCAGGGACGGCGCCGCCGCCTCGATGTGCCCGAGGACGGTGGCGAGGTCGTTCTCCGCGGTGAGGAGCAGCCGGGGGGCGAGGGCGCCGATCCGCTCGGCACGCAGGCGGACCTGGCTCGCCGACTCCTCACCGGTGACGTAGAGGACCGGGCCGTCGCCCGTCTGCGCCGCGCGCGCCGCGACGTCGAGCAGCAGGGTGGACTTGCCGGCACCCGGCTCCCCGGCGAGGAGGACAACGGCGCCGGGCACGATGCCCCCGCCGAGCACCCGGTCGAGCTCGCCGACGCCGGTGGTGCGCGCGCGGGCGGTGTCGACGTCGACGTCGCCGATCGGCTGTGCGGCGACGGTGGGACGGGCGGGGGCGGGCGCGCGCGTGGGGCCGCCGCCCGCCTCGCTCACCGTGCCCCAGGCCTGGCACTCCCCGCACCGGCCCACCCACTTCGCCGTGCTCCAGCCGCACTCCGTGCAGCGGTAGGCAGGGCGTTGCTGGGTCCTCGTGCTCATGGGCTCGACGGTAGCGCGCGCCTCCGACAGTGCCGGCTACGGCGCGACGGGTGCGGCCGCGTCGATCCGGAACGTCAGCGTGTGCTGCTCGCGCGGCGCGAGCTCGACGAGGTCGACACCGGAGTTGAACGCGTCCGGGGGGCACGTCATCGGCTCGACGGCGACGCCGCGCCGTCCGACCTGCTCGCCGCTGTAGATCTGCAGCCACGGCGCGTCCGCGTGCAGGCGGACCTGCAGGCCCGTCTCCGGGTCGGTGAGGCTGACGGTCCAGCCCTCGGCCGGGAGTCCGGTGTACGCGTGGTCGACCTGCTGGTCGCCGAGCGGTGCGGTGCCCGGGAGGTCGAGGCCGACGTCGGCGGCGGGTGAGGTGGCCACGGGGCGCAGGCGGTCGTCGACCTCGAGCACGGTCGTCGCCGGTGCGTGGAGGACGCACTGGTCGACGGGGCGCAGGTCGCAGGTGAGGTACGGGTGCGACGAGGAGCCGTAGGGTGCCGTGCGCCCGCCGACGTTCCGCGAGGCGATCTCCACGTCGAGCCCGCCGTCGGCGGTGAGGCGGTAGGTGACGCGACTGAGCAGGTGGAACGGGTAGCCGTAGCGGGGGGCGAGCTCGAGCTCGAGCGTCACGTGCCCGGCGGACCGGTCGACGACCTCCCAGAGGCTCCAGCAGGCCAGCCCGTGCAGGGCGGCGTTCGTCGGGTGCTCGTTGATCGGCACCTCGTGCGTCTCGCCCGCGTACTCGTAGGTGCCGTCGGTGATCCGGTTGGGCCACGGCACGAGGGTCTTGCCGAGGTAGCCGAGGGGCAGCTCGTCGGGCTCGTGGCCGACGACGACGTGGCGGCCCCGCCACGTGAGCCGGGCCAGGCCGGCGCCGGTGGGCACGATCGTCGCGGAGTAGTCGCCGGCGGTGAGCTCGACGGCGGGGGTGGGACGGGGCACGGCGCTCCTCGGGGGACGGGTCAGCGGGGGCCGCCCGAGGACTCGCGCACGACGAGCTCGGGGCGGGAGAGGATCTCGGCGGGGTCGCCGCCGTCGATGACGGACAGGAGGACGTCGATGGCCTGGCGTCCGACCTCGTCGAAGGGCTGGCGGACGGTGGTGAGCGGCGGGTGGTAGAAGTCGCTGCCGGAGACGTCGTCGTAGCCGACGACGGCGACGTCCTCGGGGATGCGGACGTTCGCCTCGTGGAGCGCGCGGATGATTCCGAGGGCGAGGAGGTCGTTGGCGGCGAAGACGGCGGTCGGCAGGCTCGGCAGGCGGAGGATCGCCTGGGCCGCCTGGTAGCCCTGGCTCGCGTCCCACCCGCCCGGGACGACCTCCGGCACCGGCAGGCCGGCCGCGGTGAGCTCCGCGCGCCAGCCGACGATGCGGGCGCGGGCGTCGAACCAGTTGTCCGGGCCGGCGACGTGCACGATGTCGCGGTGCCCGAGGTCGATGAGGTGCCGCGTGGCATCCCGCGCGCCCTGCTCGTGGTCCACCGCGACGACGTGGAACGGCGCCTCGGCCGTCAGGCCGGAGGCGATGATGACGATGGGCAGCGACCCGGCGAGCCCGTGGGTGGCCTCGGCGATCTCGGTCGTCGGGGCGACGACGACGACGCCCTCGACGGCGAGGCTGAGGAAGAAGTCGAGCGTCTCGTGCGGGTTCGCCGCGGCGTCCTCGGCACTCGAGGAGATCGTCGCGTACCCGGCGGCGCGGGCCGCCTCCTGGATCGCCATCGTCGTGTGGTTCGGGCCCAGGCGGCGGATCGAGGGGTTGATGACGCCGATCATCCGCGTGCGGCTGGTGGCCAGGGCGCGTGCGGACAGGTTCCGGCGGTACCCGAGCTCCTCGATCGCCGCCCTCACCCGTTCCTGGGTCTCGGGCCGCACGAGCTCGGGGGTGTTGAGGACCCGGGAGACGGTCTGGTGCGAGACCCCGGCCCGGGCCGCGACGTCGGACATCACCGGCGGTCGTCTGACCTGGGGAACCTCGACCACCATCTTCTCCTGTCCGTCTGTCGTCCTACGCACGGACATGACCCCCCGTGCCGGGCTCGATGGAACCACAGGCGCACGACAAAATCGACGCGAGCACCGAGGGTGCCGCGTTCGCTGCGGGGGGCCGGCGACCGTCCCCGACGTCGGGTCGGCGTGCTCCCTGCGCTCCAGGCCTGCTCATGAATGTACTCCCGTCACCACGCTGAGCGGGGCGTCCTCGAGGCTAAATCACAACCAGGTCACGATCCGGTTGGTGAACTTGACCACGGTTCGATGTTAGCGTTAACTCCGGAACACAGAGTTGTCTTCGACCCTCGCCGATCGGAGTCGGGTGTCGTGCAATCGCAAAGGAGCAACGCAATGAGCTTGAAGAGGTCTCGGCACATCCTCGCAGCGTCGACCGCACTGGTTGCTGCGCTCGCACTGGGGGCGTGCGGCAATGGCGACGGCGGCGGCGACGGGGCCACCGCTGACGCCGGCGGCGGTGACAACGGCGGCGACCTCGTGACCGTCGGTTTCGTCGCCGTCGGTCCCGAGGGGGCGTGGCGTCAGGCGAACGAGCAGAACATCCAGGACACCTTCACCGAGGAGGCGGGCTACGAGCTGAAGTTCGCGCCCGCGGCCAACCTCGACCAGGCGTCGCAGATCGCCGCCTTCACCTCCTTCGTCGACGAGGGCGTGGACGTCATCCTCCTCTCCGCGACGGAGGGCTCGGGCTGGGAGGACTCCCTCCGCCGGGCGCAGGAGGCGGAGATCCCGGTCATCCTCATCGACCGCGGCATCGAGCCGGACGACACCGACCTGTACGTCAGCCGCATCGCCCCGGACAACATGGAGGTCTCCTCCGCGGTGGCCGAGTGGGCCGTCTCCGAGTTCCCGGACGGCGGGCGCTACTTCGTCCTCGAGGGCCCCGCCGGCGTCTCGGTGGTCAACGAGCGCAACGAGGGCTGGGACGCCGTCATGGACAGCCACCCCGAGTTCGAGAAGGTGGGTGCCCAGACCGCCAACTGGTCGACCGAGGAGGCGCGCAGCGTCTTCGAGACCGTCCTCCAGTCGGAGAACAACGAGATCGACCTCGTCTTCGCCCAGAACGACGAGATGGGTCTCGGTGCCGCCCTCGCCGCCGAGGCGGCGGGCCTGGAGCCCGGCGTCGACGTGAAGATCGCGACCATCGACGGAACGAAGAACGCTCTCGAGGCGCTGGCCGAGGGCCGGCTGACCTTCGTCGCCGAGTACAACCCGCTGTTCGGTGAGACGGCCAAGGAGGTCGTCGAGGCGGTGCTCGCCGGCGAGACGGTGGAGTCCTACATCATCGTCCCGAGCGAGACCTTCGACTCCCCCGAGGCCGCCCAGGAGGCGCTGCCCGACCGCAAGTTCTGACCTGGACGCCGCGGGGCGGGAGCGGGCTCGCTCCCTCCCGCCCCGCGGCCTCCCTCCACCCAGTCGAAGCCGAACGTGATGTGGAAAGCCGATGTCTGAACCTGTACCCATCGTCGAGATGCAGGGCATCTCGATCGAGTTTCCCGGAGTAAAGGCGCTCGACGCCGTCGACTTCCGGTTGTTCCCCGGCGAGATCCACTCGCTCATGGGGGAGAACGGTGCAGGGAAGTCGACCCTGATCAAGGCGCTCACCGGCGTCTACCAGATCGACTCGGGCACCATCACGGTCGCCGGCGAGCGGCAGCACTTCTCCGGGACGTCCGATGCCGAGAAGGCCGGTATCGCGACGGTCTACCAGGAGGTCAACCTCTGCACGAACCTCACCATCGGTGAGAACGTCATGCTCGGTCACGAGGTCCGCGGCCGGTTCGGGGTGAACTGGAAGGAGACCAACAGGGTCGCCCTGGAGCAGCTCGGGCGGCTCGGCCTCGAGGGGCTGGACCCCACCAAGCCGCTGTCGAGCCTCTCCCTCGCGGTCCAGCAGCTCGTCGCGATCGCCCGGGCCATGGTCATCCAGCCGCGCGTGCTCGTCCTCGACGAGCCGACCTCCAGCCTCGACGCCAACGAGGTCGAGAGCCTGTTCGTCATCCTCCGCCGCCTGCGCGACGAGGGGGTGGCCATCCTCTTCGTGTCGCACTTCCTCGAGCAGGTCTACGAGATCAGCGACCGGCTCACCGTCCTGCGCAACGGGCGGTTCGAGGGCGAGTACCCCGCCGACCTCCCGCAGTCCGTCCTCATCTCGAAGATGATCGGCAAGGAGCTCGAGGCCTTCCGCTCCCTGGACATGTCCGCCCAGGAGAGCGCCGGCCAGCGCCACGACGCGACGATCCTCGCCGCCGAGGGGCTGGGGCGGAAGGGCTCGATCATGCCGACCGACATCAGCCTCCAGCGGGGCGCCGTCGTCGGGATCGCCGGTCTCCTCGGCTCGGGCCGGACCGAGCTCGCCCGGCTGCTCTACGGCGCGGACAAGGCCGACTCCGGCAC
>Ga0079224_100014856_pt1 | contig 10888 bp, 8 predicted proteins | sample Stecom2015_FD_80414 | JGI IMG/M metagenome (GOLD analysis project Ga0079224, IMG submission 80414) | Agricultural soil microbial communities from Utah to study Nitrogen management - Steer compost 2015 | ecosystem: Environmental > Terrestrial > Soil > Agricultural land | place: USA: Utah...
CACCTTCGGCCGGCTCACCGGCCCCGAGCGCGAGCAGCTGGAGGTGCTCGCGCGCGCGTTGGCGCTGGAAGAACCGCTGCACCACGAGCAGCAGCAGGAAATCGACGCCCGCGTCCAAGACTTCGCCGAGGAGTAGGGCCCGGGCGACGCTCGCCGCCAACGCGACGAACACGAGCACCGTCCACGCGCGCTGGGCCGTGGCCGAGGGCGCCGGCGGCAGCGGGCGATAGAACGCCCACGCGACGAACCCCGCGGCGATGATCGCACTCGAGACCCGCATCGCTCCGCCCGCGAGCACCGTCGCGCAGGCCACCACGATCTGGAGGAGGCTCAAGCGTTCGCGCAGTCGTTCGAGGCTCATGGCGCGTCGCTCCTCTCGCCGACGAGGGCGAGTCGCTCGAGCAGCTGACGGCGCTGCTCGGCCCCGCTGCGGGGCGGGAGCACGAGGTTGCCCCCGTAGCGCAGGCCCACCGCGAGGCCCGGTTCGCGCAACGCCGCGACGGCGTAGGAGGCCACCCGCTCGACGTCGTCTTCGAACGCGGGATCTCCCGTGCGCCCCGCGGCGAGCTCCAACACGAGCTCGGTGTCGCCGTAGGCTTCGTGCTCGCGCACGACCGGTCGCTGGATGCGGGCGACCGCGGGCCAATGCAGGTGCCGCGGATCGTCGCCGTCCCGGTACTCCCGGAGCCCGTAGAACTCACCGATCCGGGCGGGGCGTCCCGTGGCCGCGCCCTGACCCGGCAACGGATCGACGCTGCGGGGCAGCGTCACCGGGTGGATGCGCGGCAGCACCGTGACGAGCTCCGACTCGCCGAGGTCGCGACGTTTGACGAACAGCCCGAACGGAAAGCGCGTGGCGATCACGGCGGGTGGCAAGCGATGGCGACCGCGGGTCGTCATCACGACCGACGTGTGCAGCGTCGTCCGGGCCCCGGCGGGGATCCGCACGGCGAACACCGGATCGCAGCGGTCGGCGCCGAGGCGTCGATCGTCGTCTTCGACGCTGACCGACAACACGTCGCGGCGCGGATCGGTGTTCGCCAGCTCGACGTTGACCGCGGCGGGGGTGCTCGCGTGGATCGTCGCCGTGGGGACGCGGCGCGCGGTCGTGCGAGCCACCGCGGCTTCACTGAGGACGCCGCTGCCGATGATGAGCGCCATCTGGGCGCCGAACACCAGATGCAGGAGGTTCGAGCCGGAGTTCACCGCCGTGAAGCCGACGGCGAAGGTCAACACGATGAACAGCCATCCGGCGCGCGTGATCTCGAGGCTGCGGCCGCGCGCGGTCAGCATGCGGCGGAGCAGCCGTGTCATGCGACCCGGGGCCTCGATCGGAGGCGGTGGGGTCGGCCATGCCTCCGCGGAAGCGACCGAACGGGTGCCGGCGTCGAGCGAAGGCATGGCGGTCAGGTGGGAACGGGGACCTCGGCCAGGAGGTCGCGGACGAGCTCCTCGGTGGCCGCCGCGGAGCCGTCGTCGCTCGTGTGCGCGGGGACGAGGCGATGCGCCAACGCGGCCACCGCGAGCTCGTGCAGGTCGTCGAGTGATACGTGGTCGCGCTGGGCGAGGTAGGCGCGGGCCTTGGCGGCGCGTATCCACGCCAACGCGCCGCGCGTGGACACGCCGAGCCGAATCCGTGGATGTCGGCGGCTCCGTGCGACCACGGCCTGGGCATAGCGGGCGACGTCCTCGTGCACGTACGTCGCCTTGGCGCGCTCCTGGGCGAGCAAGATCGCTTCCAACGTGGTGAGCGGCGCGTCGATGGCCGATCCGGAGCCGCTGTCGGCGCGCAGGAGTTCGGCTTCGACGTCGTCTGCCGCGTAGCCCATCGACAGGCGCAGGGTGAAGCGGTCGCGCTGCGACTCGGGCAACGGATACGTGCCGTAATGCTCGAGGGGATTCTGTGTCGCGAGCACGATGAACGGGCTAGGGAGCGCGTGGCTGCGCCCGTCGATCGACACCTGCCGCTCGCCCATCGCCTCGAGCAACGCGCTCTGCGTGCGTGGCGGAGCCCGATTGATCTCGTCGGCCAAGACGAAGTTGGCGAAGATCGGACCGGGGCGGAACTCGAAGTGCTCGGACTGCGAGCGCCACACGTTGCCGCCGACCACGTCGGCGGGCAGCAGATCGCTCGTGAACTGGATGCGCCGGAACTCGCCTCCGACCGATTGCGCCAACGCGCGCGCCAACGTGCTCTTTCCGACCCCGGGGATGTCCTCGAGCAAGAGGTGACCCCCGGCGAGCAAGGCGACCAGGGCGAGCTCGATGATCTCTTCCTTGCCGCGAACGACCCCCGAGATGCCCTTGCGGAGCGCGTCGAAGCTCGGTTCGTCCTCCTGTGACCGCGATGCGTGGAGGTTCGGGAGGGCGGATGCGTTCACGCGACGAGTCTACTCGATGGCGCGTGACCGGGCCCGTGCCGCACGGTTTCGGACCGCTCGTCGTACCGTGGGACACATCGTCGCGCGTCCCGGTTCGAACCGCTGAGTACGATGACACGGTGTCATCGACACGCCGTCGCGACGACTTCGAGGATGCGCTCGATGCCGGCGCGAAACGTCTCCGGATCCGTGAGCAGCGAGACCGCCAAGCGCGGCGGACGCTCGAGGTCGAAGAGGTAGCCGGGCATCGTGACCGTACGACCCTGCGCGAGCACGACCCTTGCCCAGCCGTCGTCGTCGAGGCCCGGCAGCGCGGGCAGGCGCAGCAGGGCCGTCCACCCCCCGAGGGCGGGGAGGCGCTGCACCGGCGTCTCCACGAGCCGGCGATCGAGCCACGCGAGGTTGTCCCGGCAACGCGCGCGCAGACGGGACTGCATGTCCTCGGCGGCGAGCAGCAACGGCGGCAGGGCACGCTGGACGGGGGTGGCGGTCGAAAGGAACGCGTCGGAGACGACCTCCGCGCGCGCCAGGAAGGCGTCCCGCCACGCCCGTGGTCCATCGACGACCACCCATGAAAGCTTCAGCTGCGGCAGTGCGGCCACCTTGGAGAGGCCGCTCAGCGTGAGCGACGGCATGTCCTCGCGCGGGCGCAGGTGCAGTGGCCCCTGCCCGTCGAGGGGATAGTCGGCGAAGACCTCGTCGAGGAGCAGCGGGAGCCCCGTGCGTTGCAAGGCGTCGAGCTCGTCGGGGGCCAGCACGTGTCCGCAAGGGTTGTGCGGCGAGACGATCGAGAACATGCGCACGGTGGGATCGGCCGCGGCCGCGGCCACCGAAGCGAGGTCGAGGTACCAGCCTCCGTCGTGCTCGAGACGATATGTCACGCGTCGCAAGCCGCTCAGCGCCGTGAGATGGTCGAGCAGCGGATAGCCGGGGGTGGGGACCGCGATCGCGTCGCCCGGATCGCCGAGCAGAAAGAACGCGTCGTGGTAGGCCTCGCTCGTCGACGCCACGATCCACACCTGTTCCGGCGCGATGACGCGGCCCCGGCGGGCGTAGTACGCGGCGACGGCCTCCCGCGCCGCGGGGAGCCCGAGCGGCTCGGGTTCGTAGCGCTCGACCCCGGGCGCCGTGAGCCAGGCGTACGTCTCGGGCGGGTGGTGAAACCCGACATGGGTGGGGTTCGCCTCGGTGAGGTCCCACAGCGGCCCGCCGTCGCCGCGCGCGTGCGCCACGGCGTCCGCCCACGAGGACGTCTCGAGGGGCCAATCGCTGCGTCGTGACAATCGCGGGGTCATGCGTTCTCGTCACCTCAGCCGCGCGGAAGATCGGCCGTCTCGCGGATGCGGCGAAGCTCCGGCGCGCACAACTCGACCCGGAAGATCATGCCTTCGCCGTGCTCCTCGATGCTCAGGGTGCCGCCCTGCAGCTCCACGATGGCGGCGGCGATCGGGAGCCCGAGGCCGAGGCCACGGTGTCCGGGCAGACGGTGGAAGCCCCGCAACGCGCCTGCCAGCTGCTCCTTGGTCGCCGGGCGCACGGGCGTCTGGATCGTCAGGAGCACGACACGGCCTCGCGCGTTGCGACTCGATCGCACGCGAAGATCGAGCTTCCCGCGATCCATGCGTTCGCTCGCGAACAGCAGGATGTTCTCGATCGCCTGGATCGTCCGATACGGATCGACGATCGCCGGGGGAAGCCCCGCCGAGGCATCGACGTGATACTCGAGGTTCCCGCGCTGGCGCTTCTTGGCGTTGTGGATCGCCCGATTGACGAGCGTGAGCGGCGGCGACGGCTCGGGGTGCAGATCCAAGCGCGACGCCTCGATCTTGGCCGTGTCGAGGATGTCGTCGATCTGATGGAGCAGCGCTCGGCCGTTCTGTTGGATCGTCGACACCATCTCGCGCTGCTCCGCCAAGAGATCTCCGTCGATCCCGGACAGGAGCAGCTCCGAGAACCCGAGGATCGAGTTGAGCGGCGAGCGCAGGTCGTGGCTCATGTTGGCGAGGAACTGGCTCTTGAGGCGATCGGCTTCCTTGGCCTTCTCGATCGCGACGTACTTCGCGATGTTGGCTTCGGTGATGCGTGCCACGAGGCGATGCATGGCGCCGACGAGCGCATGGATCTCGTAGCTCGAGTAGCGCCGCGCGCCCGGGCCCGGCGCGGGTTGGCCTCGCGAGACCGCTCTGGCCAGCGTGGTCGCGTGGCCGAGGTCGCGGTGGAGGTCGGAGACGACGACGACGGTGGCCACGATCGCGATCGCGAACACGGCCGACCCACCCATCCAGAGCAGGGCGAACGGGGGCTTGGGGGCCGTCGGCAGGGGCACCACCACCGTCTGTGTGGGCGTGTCGACGGCGAACACGTCGACCTTGCCGTTGCCGTCGAGGTCGATGGCGTCGGTGCGCCCCGACAGCGCGTAGTTCGGACCGAATTGGCGGTGCTCCGTGCGTACGGCGAGCCCCGGGTGGCGCACGAGCAGCGAGCCGAGCGCTTCCTCGTCGCCTTGGCTCGCGAGCGTCGCGACCTGGCGCGCGAGGTCCCGCGCCTCCGCGAGCGAGCTCGGGTTGGGCGGGCGCGAGGTCCACAGCTCGACGGCGCACAGCGGCACCGCGATGAGGCCGATCGCCGCGACCCCGGCGTTCACGATCATCCGCAGGCGAAACCCACGGAGGCGCACGAACGGCTCCCGCGATCGCGGCGACGACAACACCTGCGGGCGCAGGACCGTGCGCCCCCACCCGACGGCGATCGTGCCCAGCGGGCACAGGATTGCGATCTGCAAGCCGATCGCGGCCAGGAGCTCCGTGCGCGACCACGCGTCGACGCTGCCGAGCGCGAGCGCATCGACGATGGCAGCGATACTGCACCACCCGACGAAACGAAGCGCCACGTTGCGGGGGGCTCGGAGCAGGCGGTGGAACGCCCGATCGAGCGCGAGTTTGTCGTGGGGCTGGTTTCGCGCCCGGCGGTCGCGCAGCGCGAGGAGGAGGGCCGCGAGGAACAGCGCCGCGCCTAGGACGACCCATGGCCACGACCGTGGACGCGTTCGCTCGACCGCGCGTGCCCAACGTTCGCGCGGGAGATCGATGAGCATGCCCAGACCCACGCCCTGCAACGCGACCCATTGCGCCAGCAGAACGTGACCCGACGCGAGCGCGGACACGTCGTCGACGACGCCCACGGCGACGAACCAGAGCGCGCGATACAGCAGGAACCACGCCCACAGACAACACAGGCCGCCGAGGAGCTTGAGTTCCGCCGCCAAGCGGGTCGAACGTGCGGGTTCGGAGGTCACACGAGGTCCTGTGGCAAGATCTTGGCTTGAGCGCTCGCTTCGGCCTTGAAGCGCGCGACTTCCTCGGCCATATCGATCGTCGCCGGACGATGCGGCGGATCGAAGGGGAGACACAAGGTGAAGGTGGACCCTTCACCCAAGGTGGACTCGACCGTCAGCGATCCCCCGTGGGCGATGGCGATGCGCCGTGCGATCGCGAGGCCGAGCCCGGTGCCCCGCGTGCGTCGCTTGGGCGAGCCCGCCTGGCGATACTCCTCGAAGATCTGCACGAGGTCGGCGGCATCGATGCCGATCCCGGTGTCGATGCAGCGGATGACGACGCCGTCGTGGCGCCCGTCGTACGCGGCGCGCACCGTGATCGTGCCGCGCTCCGTGAACTTCACGGCATTGCTGACGAGGTTCGTCAGGATCTGCCGTAGCCGGCGTTCGTCGCAGACGACGTTCGGGAGCTCGGGCTCGACCTCGGCGGACAAGCGTACGGGGCGGCCCCGCACCTGCGGCTGGTGGATGCGGACCACCTCGTGGATCACCTCGGCCAGATCGACGGGACCATACGCGAGGCGCAGCTCACCCGATTCGATCATCGAGAGGTCGAGGATGTCGTTGATGAGCCCGAGGAGCTGCCGCGCACCGGCCTGCACGAGGCGCAAGTCTTCGGCTTGGGCCTCCGTCAGCGTGCCCGGCAGCTCCTCAAGCAGGAGCTGCGCGAATCCACCGATCGCGTTGAGCGGCGTGCGGAGCTCGTGGCTGACGGCGCTCAGGAACTCGGCCTTGAGCGCATCGGCGTGGCGCGTCTTGGCGAGCGCCTCTTCGTAGAGGTCCATCTCGTCGACCAAGCGCTCGCGCAGGTCTTCGAGGCGCGCGAACAACTCGCCCACTTCGTCCGCCGACGTCGCGACGACGGGCGCGGCGAGATCGTCGTGCGTGGGCCCGTAGCCGAGCGCGTCCAAGCGATGGGCGATCGACACCACGTCTTCGCCGGGCGACTGCCCGAGGCTCATCCCCGCCATGGCGGCGAGCAGCAGGGACGCTCCGACCCCGAGCCAAGCGCAGGTCATCGACGTGACGGGGAAGGGCGCTTCGCGAACGATCTCCACCGTCGCGAGCGCGAACAGGGCGACGGCCAGCGCAGACAGGGCCAAGATGCGCCCGAAGGCGAACGGCAGGCGCGGCGGATCGAAGCTCTGCAGGCCCACCGCGGGCTCTTCGTAGGGCGTTCGCGCGGCCATCCGTTGCAAGGCGGGCGCGAGCACGATCGAGAGCAGCAGCGCGGGAACCCAGCTCGAGACGATGACCGGCGTGAGCGCGTGCGGCCACCAACCGCTGTGGGCCGTGAACAGCTCGGCGGGAAACGTCAGCGCCGCCGTGCACGCGACGAAGAGCGGCGGGCTCCACAGAAACGTCCGCGGCAACGATCGCGCGACGTGCTGGGCGCTCGAATACTGCGTACGAAAATAAAGGATCGCGACCGCCGTCAACGTGGTCAGCAAGACGCTGATGCTGAGCGTCGCGCGTTGGCTCGGCAGCGAGGTGGGGGCGAGCGTCCAGACGAGAAGGGCCGCACCGGCGAAATGCGCCAGCGCGGCCCCAGCCACGAGCGCCAGCGCTCGCGCAGGGAAGTCGACCTTCCTCGTCAGCGCCAACGCCGGCGATCCCACGACGACGGTTTTATCCGGCTTTGCGCGCCCGGAGGAGCTCGATCAGCCGCGGGACGGTGTCTTCCCACTTCGCGACGAGCCCGTAGTCGGCGATCTGGAAGATCGGGGCGTCGGGGTCCTTGTTGATCGCGACGATCGTTTTCGATCCTTTCATGCCCGCGAGGTGCTGGATGGCGCCGGAGATGCCGACGGCGATGTAGAGCTTGGGCGCGACGACCTTGCCGGTCTGCCCGACCTGGAGGTCCGACGGGACCATGCCGGCATCGGTCGCGGCTCGGCTCGCCCCCAAGGCGCCGCCGAGGAGGTCGGTCAGTTCCGCGAGGAGCTCGAAGTTCTTGCCTTCGCGCATCCCTCGGCCACCGGAGACGATCGTGTCCGCTTCGGTGAGGGCAGGGCGGGTCGAGCGGGTCTGCTCGAGTTTCACCACTTCGACGCCGCGGCGCTTGACCTCGGGGGCCGCGAGCGCTTGGACCGTGGCCGGCGTGTGTCCGCTGGCGGCCGGGTGCGGGAAGTCGCTCGCGCGCGCGGTGAAGCAGAGGACGTTGCCCTCGAGTTCGAGCGTGGCGATCGCTCGGCCCGCGGCCATCTCGCGTTGGAACGTGCGCGGCCCCGCGATGGCGGTGACTTCGGCCGCGAGCGGAGCATCGAGCCGCGCAGCGACCCGCGGCAAGACGTCGCGGAAGGTGGAGGTGGCGGTGCCGCCCACCGCGGTGGCGCCGATCTGCTGCACGGCACCGAGGACCGCGTCGGCCCAAGCTTCGGCGGTGGCGGGCGCGAGCTCCGGATGCTCGATCGTGTGGACGACCTTGGCTCCGTACCCGGTGGCGGCGAGGCTCTGGGCGGCTTCGGCCACCGCGGCGCCGAGCACCAAGAGGTGCAGCTCGGCGCCGGCTTTCTCGGCGAGTTCGCGTCCGGCTTGGACGCCCGGCAGGCTCGAGCTGCGCACCTGCCCATCGGCAGTTTCGACGACGACGAGGACGATACTCATAGAACCTTGGCCTCCGTGCTCAGTTTCTCGACCAGCTCCTCGGGCGAGCCCACTTTCTGACCGGCTGCGCGTGCCGGAGGGGGGACGACGCTGGGGGTTTGGACCGCGCGGCGCGGCTCCACGCCGAGGTCGGCGAGTTTCACGACCGCGACGGGTTTGCGTTTGGCCATCGTGATGCCGCGCAGCGAGGCCAAGCGTGGACCCTCTTGGTACGCGTGCGTTTCGGGCGTGACCCCGTTCTTCACGCTCTGCGGAAGCACGATGCGAAGGTCGCAGGACACGACGGCGGGCAGCGGCACGCGCTTGGTCTCCACGCCATCTTCGACCTCGCGCTCGACGTCGAGCGTGTTGTTCTCGCGATTCCAGCGGATGCCGGCCGCGAAGGTGGCCTGCGGCAGGTCGAGCAAGCCCGCGACGCGCTGGGCGACCTCGTTGCTCTCGCTGTCCTGCGAGAGCTTGCCGCTGATGAGGAGATCGCACTGCTCGCGCTGGAAGACCGCGGCGATCGCCTTGGCGACGGTTTGGCTGTCGAGGGTGGTCTCGTCGACGTCGACGAGCACGCCCCGATCCGCCCCCATGGCCAGGAATTGCGTGACGTGCTGACGCGCGGCCGCAGGACAGAGACTCAGGACCACGACCTCGGCGAGGCGATCCTTGCCGCCTACCGCCTCGGCCAGGCGGAGCGCCGTCTCGACGGCGTACTCATCGAACGCGTTCGGAACCCACTTCGCCGACGAGGTATCCAGGGCGCCGTTGGCGAACTTCACGCTGGCGTCGGGATCGGGGATCCGCTTGACGGTGACCAAGATTCTCAAGATGGACTCCTCTTTTCTTTCGGAGTTTGAGGTGTATTGCGCCGTACGCAAGCTGTCAATCTGCGACGCCCGGATCGGGAGTTGTGCGGACGACGCGCGGCCGAACGAGGTGCAACCCAAGTTGCAGCATCATCGCCGCGTGCGCTAGCCTGCGCGTCCGTTGAGACCGCTATCACAGGTTGCACTGGCAGCTTTAGCGCTCGCGGTGACGGCTTGCAGTCCCGCGTGCACTCCGCCCGACGCCAAGGCTCCCGAGGCTGCTCCCGTTTCGGATCGGCAAGGCGAAGAGGATGGAAGTCGATCGGAAACGCCGTCTTCGGACGCGATGATCATGGAAGCCAAAGGGGTGGATCTCGCGAAGCTCTCCGAGTCCCAGCGCTCGACCTTCTTCCAGGTGATCAACACCGAGCCGAGCGCCTGCGACAAGCCGCACAGCATGGCGAAATCCTTGCGCGACGATCCGCATTGCCGTGACTCGCTCATCGCGGCGCAGTTCATCGCCGACCGATTGACGAGCGGCGCCACGCCGAGTCAGGTCAAGGAACAGCTCGCGTTCGTGCTCGACTCGCTCGAGCCGCGCGAGATCGCGGTCGAGGGGGCGCCCGTCTACGGCAATCCCGACGCTCCGGTCACCGTGGTGGTCTTCGCCGACTTCCAGTGCCCGCACTGCAAGGCCGAAGCCCCGGTGCTGCGCAAGGCGATCGACCAGTTCCGCGGACGCGCCAAGCTCGTGTTCAAGCACTATCCGTTGTCGTCGCATTCGCAGGCACGCCAAGCCGCGATCGCCACCGTCGCGGCGCAGCAACAGGGGAAGTTCTGGGAGATGCACGACATCGTGTTCGCGCACCAGACCCAGCTCGGCGACCCCGAGATCCGCGACTACGCGCGCCAGATCGGGCTCGACATGGAAGCGTTCGAGGCCGCGATCGCGGCTCCGGCGACGACGCAGCGCGTCGAGAACGATCGCAAAGAGGGCGACAAGCTCGGGATCACCGGCACCCCGGCGGTGTTCGTCGACGGCCGCGTCTATCACGAGCTGTTGTTCGGTGGCACCGTCACCGGATGGATCGACGACGCCCTCAAGCGGTGAAGCGAACGCGGCATGACCACACCACGACCTTGGGTTGAAGCTTTTGCACCGGCGACGGTGTGCAACCTCGGGCCCGGCTTCGATTGCCTGGGCCTGGCACTGCGGCAACGTGGCGATCGCGTTCGCGCGCGACGACGCGAAGCTCCCGGGGTGGAGCTCGTCGACGTGCACGGCGACGGGGGACGACTCCCGCGAGACAGCGAGACCAACACCGCGTGCGTCGCCGTGGCGGAGTTGCTGCGTCGACACGCGCCCGACCTCGGGGCGGAGCTCGAGCTGTTCAAAGGACTGCCGCTCGGCAGCGGGCTCGGGAGCAGCGGAGCGAGTGCCGTCGCCGCGATCGCGGCGGCCGATGCCGCGTTGGATCTCGGCCTCTCGCCGACGCACTGGGTCGAAGCGGCTCGCGTGGCGGAGGGCGTGGCTTGTGGTTCGCCGCACGCCGACAACGTCGCGGCGGCGGTGATGGGCGGCATCGTCCTCATCCCGAGCCTGGAGCCGCTGCGGCTCATCGAGTTGCCGATGCCGACGTCGCTGTGGCTGGCCGTCTATACGCCGGGGTGCGAGGTGAAGACCGCCGCCGCGCGGGCCGTGCTGCCCAAGGCGGTGACGCTCGCCGAGACGGTGGGGCAAGCCGCCCATCTCGCGCTGCTGGTGCACGCGC
>Ga0079224_100014857_pt1 | contig 10888 bp, 19 predicted proteins | sample Stecom2015_FD_80414 | JGI IMG/M metagenome (GOLD analysis project Ga0079224, IMG submission 80414) | Agricultural soil microbial communities from Utah to study Nitrogen management - Steer compost 2015 | ecosystem: Environmental > Terrestrial > Soil > Agricultural land | place: USA: Utah...
GTAGGCCTGCTTCAGCTGGAGTAGGCCGTCGAGCTCGTGCCGGTTGGCCTTCGCCCGCCGCTCGCCCGCCTCGCGCAGCGCGGCGAGCACGGTGTCCTCGTCGCGCACCTGCTCCGGGTTGGTAGTCACTGTGCTCCTAGAGGGGCAGGGCGTGGCGGGCGACGATCGCCCAGAACTCGTCGTGCGGGATCACGTCGGTGTCGACGAGGCCGTACTCGCGGATGATGTCGCGGACGATCTCGTCGCGGTCGAAGGCGTCGGCGTACTCGCCGGCGTCGAGCGCCTGGTCGACCTGGAACCGGATGTCGTCGGCGGTGATGGTGGTCATCGATGCTCCCTGGGGTTGCGCTCCTGCGAGGAGGGTACATAAAGTCATAACTTGAGACAAGTCATGACTGGAGGGTCGGGGTGAGCGCGCTCGACTACTCCCCCCGACAGAACTGGATCGACAAACTCCCGGCCCACCTCAAGGCCCGCTGGCACCGGTCGATCATCTACCGCGCCGCCGTCCATATCCACCGCCGCGGCATGTCACCCGGCCACGCCATCGCTTCCGCGATCAACTGGGCCCGGCACATCGTCCGCACCGGGGACGTCAAGCAGTGGCCAGGCCTGCAACGCGTCGCCCCTCGTCCGTCGCCGAGTGCGCCGCCGCCCTCGCCCTCTGGGCCGAGATGCGCGCATGGGCCCGCAGCCACAAGGGCTGACCGTGGCCTGGGAAGGAAGCACCCGCCGCGCCCGGCTCCCGCGCGACTGGCCCACCCGCCGAGCCAAGGTGCTACGCGAGCACGGCGGCATCTGCCACGTCTGCCGGCGCCCGGGTGCCGACGACGTCGACCACATCCGACCCGGCGACGACCACAGCTACGCGAACCTCGCGCCCATCCACCGCGTGCCCTGCCACCGCGACAAGTCCGCGCGCGAAGGCGGAGCCGCATCCGGGCAGGCCGCCCGCCGGCGGGCAGCCCAGCGCTTCCGTCCCTCGGAGCCACACCCCGACCTCGTCCGTCGACCTGGGGGTGATCCGGCCGCGCGGTCGCGAGGTCGAGCTGAGAGCTTCCGGTAGGCCGCCGCGCGCCGCGGGCCGCGCGCAGGGGCGCCGCCGGTGCAGGACATGGAGGAAGACCATGAGGGTTCAGCTGCTGCGCCGCTGGGGCGTGCACAAGCCGGGCGCCACGGTGCTTGTCGACGACCGTCAGGGCGAGTGGCTGGTCAGCCGCGGCTTCGGCGTCGAGGCGCCGGTGATGGCGCCCGCACCTGCGTCTGCGCGTGCGGCGAAGGCGGCGGCTGTTGCTGGCGCTGGTGCCGCGTCGACGGCTGGGGCGGAGGTCAAGCCTCGCGCTCGTCGAGCTCCGACTCGCCGCGCTCGGAAGGCGACTGCGGCTGAGGGCGGCTCTGGCGACGAGCAGTGAGGACTCGCGCGTCCGGCTGCTGGTGGTGTCGGCGTGCTGGTGGGCGAGCGAGCACGAGCGCACGCACGCGCGCCCGCGTAGCGCCGCCCTCGAACACCCCGACCGTCACGCAGCGTGACGGGGCCCTCTGAGGGCCGGCCCTCCCTCGGGCCCCCTCGCCGACCACCGGCGCGGCGCCCCGTGATCTCGCCACCGCTGTCACCGCTCGGCAGGCGCGGCTGGCCTGGAGTGGCGCCATGGGCGTCCGGTCTTCGGTCTCACCGCTGAGCGTGATCACCCAGTCAGGGCGGAGCGGCCAGCTCGCCCGGCGACGCCATCCGTTACTCGTTTAGCGTGAACACGTCTTGCCGTGACAGTGGTAAGAAGGCATGGTGGTGATGCCAAAGCTCGTCGACACCCCACCCCGCTACTACTCGCCCGTATAAGGAGCGCGTGATCATGAGCAGCTTCACCCACATCGCCGTCGTCAGTATCGAGATCGTCACCGCCCACCTGCCGCCCTCGATCTCGGTCTCGCCGAGCGCCGGCGAGAGCGGGAGCGCCAAGTACCGCCTGCCTTTCGGCGCCACCCTCGACGACGCCCTCCGCCGGCTCGCCGACGAGGGGTGGGAGATCGTCCGGGACGTGTCGCGCAAGGGGATCCCCCTGCACACCTACCTCGTCAAGAAGGGCTGATCATGGCCACCACCTACACGGCCCACATCCTCCGTCTTCGGCGTGATCTGCTGCGAGGAGCGCGGCACGTTGGCGTCGTGGGTGTGAGGAGGAAGCATGCCCACCTGTAAGCACGGCACCTTCAACCACTACTTACGCGACTACTGGCCCTCCGAAGAGGGGGCCGCCAGCCGAGTGGAGGCACAGCACCGCCGCAAGACCGGCTGCACCGCCACCGTGTTCGCGCACAAGGGGCGGGGGGAATTCTTCGGGAAGTTGTGCTGCGAGAAGCACGGAGTGCTGACCTCGTGGCTTTGACCTTGTCCGGACATCGCCGAGCTCAACGGGGGTCTTCCGGCTGATGGAGGCCGGGATCAGGTGCAGCGGCTCGACGTCGGGCCGCCGAGCGCCTCGTAGCTCAGCAGGTACCCCGTCATCGAGTCCGGACGGGCCCACACCAACCGAGGGGAACGCGCATGATCCACATCTTCAAGACCACCATCGCCCTGATGCTCGGTATGCCCCTGAGCGCCGGCAAGGCTTTCATTGAGGCCGAGCAGGATGTGTCAGATCCGCGCTGACCGCAGCACCCGTACCGGAGCTGACCGTGCGTCCGCCCTGGTCGCACTGGGTGGCGCCGGGATCAAGCGGGTCGAGAACCGCTCCTGGGCGCCCCGGCTGGCTCGTTCATCAACCCCGCGCGGTTCCGCCGGATCACGCAGTGGGCGCCCAGCATCTCGAACGAGTGGGCGCCCACGTCGTCGAGGCCCGGACGTCACCGTTGGATCGGCATGAGCACCGCTCGCGGGCAGCCGAACCTTCCAGCAGCCGAGGCTAGCGTGCCCGCCGCGCAGGACCTGGTGTGCCGGGCGGTCGCAGGCGTATGGCGCGGGATCCTGCTCCCCCCGATGCGGGTGTCCGAGCGTTGGGTTCGGCCCGTGGTGCGGGTACTTCCGGCGGCCGCGGCCCGGCTCGAGGCAGGGGCGGGTCCGGAGCTGGACCGCTCGACCTTGGCGCTGTGGGAGTCGTGGCCCGATGGCATGGGCGACCCGCCGCCGGCGCCGCCCGTGCGGATCGTCGGGTTCGTCGCCGAAGGGCGGTGGGGCCAGGCGGTGCTGACCGCCACACACCTGTGTGGCTACGCTCCCAGCTTGGTGGTGCGCCGCTCGAGACCACCGGAGATACGTCTCGCCGAGGCTGATTTTCACGGCATCACGGTTGTCGTTGTCCGGGCCAACGGCGAGCCGACGGTAGCTGTGAGGGGCCGATCCGGACCAGTTCCCGGCGCGGAGCGCACCGTGGCGGTGCGCCTCCTCGAGGAGCAGATGTTCGCCCAGCTCCTCGACCGAGACAGGGAGTCTCCCGCGAGCCCAGCCGACGGGACGGCATTACGGCTGCGTCTGGCGGAGCTTGCGAGCGATCGACGGTCAGCGGGAGGAGCGGCGTGAGTGCGACGACGACGATCGAGTGGACGGACCGCACGTTCAGCCCGTGGTGGGGCTGTTCCCGCGTGAGCCCGGCGTGCCGATCCTGCTACGCGGACATGAGGGCGAGGCGGTGGCGCGGCCGGAACCTGTGGCATCGGAAGGGACCCCGCCAGCTGGTGGCGGAGTCGACCTGGCGCAACCCCCTGAAGTGGAACCAGGAGGCCGAACGCACCGGGCGACCGTTGAAGGTGTTCTGCGCGTCGATGGCCGACGTGTTCGAGATCCACCCGGTTGGCGAGATCAACGCCCAGCTGGATGCCGCCCGGGCCAGGCTGTGGTCGCTGATCGAACAGACACCGCGGCTGATCTGGTAACTGCTCACCAAGCGGCCTGAGAACGTCGCGCTCCTGGCGCCCTGGGGTGACGACTGGCCGGCGAACGTGTGGCTCGGAACCTCGGTCGAGAACAACCGGTGGGCAGCCGAGCGCATCCCGGCGCTGAGCCGCACGAGCGCGAGGACCCTGTTCCTGTCGTGCGAGCCATCGCTCGAACAGGTCGAGCTCACGCCGCGGCTGCCCTACCCGCGCTCGAGCAGCGCGGTGCAGTTCACGGTCACTTCGGGGATGCGCCCGGTGGACTGGGTCATCGTCGGCGGGGAGTCCGGTCCGAAGGCGCGGCCGATGAACCCAGCCTGGGTGCGCTCGCTGCGGGACCAGTGCGTTGCAGCCGGTGTCCCGTTCTTCTTCAAGCAGTGGGGTGAGTGGGCACCAACCGGCGAGTTCAAGGACGCGTGCAGTGATCCGCGCGAGGAGCTCGTCGGCGAGCCCGATGTGTGCGGCCTCCGCGAAGTGATCCGCCGCGTCGGCAAAAAGCAAGCAGGCAACGTGCTTGACGGGCAGACCTGGGCCGAGTTCCCCAAGCTTCCTCAGCCGCCTACCGCGCGGTGATTCGCTGCCTCGCGCGCCCGTGTTAGCGCGAGGGCTCGGTGAGAGCTCCGAGCCCTCGCCTTCGCTGCTGGGCAGCGAGATCGTCGGGTGCGACCCGCAGGTCAACTCGGGCCGCAGACTGCGCTTTTAGTGCGAACCCGTCTTGACGTGACAACGTGAATCCGTCAGTCTTTAGGGAGCGACGACGCAGCGACGTGGACTAGCCCCACAGGCGCGCGTCGTCGACCTCGACTCAACCTCGCGGAAGGTCCCGTGATGATCCTGAACCTGACCGGGGTGGTCGCCACGACCATCTGGGACACCGGCCCTCACGCCGTCGTGCTCGCGCTGTTTCCGGCGGTCTTCCTGTTGGCCGGGCTCATCCTGGGCGACGGGCCGTCTCCGCGGTTTCGCCACGAGCTCCGCCCCGTCGCCGTGGTCGCCGCTCCGGCGAGCCCCGCGCAAGCCGCCGTCATCCGCGGTGCCCAGTCGCGCATGACGTGCGACGAGACGGGCGAGACGCGGCTCGAGCAAACACGCCGAGCACTGGCGGCCGCCCTGGGCGACACCCGCCCCCGCTAGCTGGCCCACAGCGGGCCTACCTCGAGGCGGCGCTCGTCCTGGCAGACCCCGCCACCTCGAGGTGAACCACCGCTCGCAGAAACACGGAGGTTCACATGCATGGAGCTGGACTCCTCCCCACAGGGGAGCTGGCCGGGTACACGCCGCCGGATCCTGGCAGCGACGGCTCGTCCGCCCGCACCGGCGAGACGAGCACCTGCATCCCGGTGCGCCGCCGCGGCCCCGCGGACAAGCGGGGAGGTGGTCGCTGATGCTGGAGTGGGTGCGCCCGGACCCGAAGTGCGGCCACGGCCGCATCCGCGGCACCTGCACGAAGTGCGCCCGCGGCCAGACGCCCGCACAGCGCCAAGTCGACGGCAATATCACGGACTTCCGCTTCAGCGTCGTGCGCGCTACCGGCCGGGAGCGCCGCCGCGACAAGGCGCGGAGCGGTCGCTGATGAACGACGAGCACTGCGGCGCCGCCCGCTGGTGAACACCGCGGCCGCGCGGACGACGCGGGCCACGGGGGACGCAGTGGGGCGAACCGCAGTGCTCGCTCGAGCCGCTCGCTCGTCCGACGCAAGGCGGCAGACACGCGACCTCGCGTAGCGGCGCCCGCGCTGCGCCGCCGCACCGGTGGAAACGCGGATAGCCGCCGAATGAGCGACGACTCAGACCTCCCCGGCCCCGACGTGACTTGAACCGCCGGGGCCGGGGACTGCCAAGCGCCAAACAGCGCGCGCGGCGTCGACAGGACTCGCGCCCGGCCGCCGACCGGACGAGATCGGGTCCTGCCCAACGATCGATCACGACCTCCCATCTCAGGAGAACCGATGTACAGCTTCATGTGCAGCTGCGACTGCATGTCCTGCGTCCACGGCCAGCACTGCGGCCAGTGCAGGTCTGACAACAGGCTGCACAACCACCACGCCAGAGCCCTCACCACGGCCGCGCCGTGAGCACGGCCGTGACGGTGGGATCGATGCTCGTCGGGCTGGTGGCTTCAAGCGGGTGGGCGTACTCCGCGGGCGTTGCATCCCGGTTGCGTCACCGGCTGCGCACCGACGGCCTCACCGGCCTACCGAACCGGGAAGCGCTCATCCACCGGTTCGGGCGCACCCTCCGCCGCCAACGCGGCGGCGCGGTCGGGATCTTGCTGCTCGACCTCGACGGCTTCAAGCAGGTCAACGACGTTCACGGCCACGCCGTCGGGAACGCCGTGCTCCGGCACATCGCCTCCCAGCTCGCAGCGACCGTCAGGCCGTGGGGTGCGCTGCCGGTCCGACTCCACGGAGACGAGTTCGCCGTTCTCCTGCCTGGTCTGCCGGCCAACACGGCGCTCGACACGGCCCGCGGGCGAGCCGCTTGCGTGGCCGCCGCTCTCCAGGTGCCCCTGAACTGCGGCGACCACCTGGTGTCCCCGCGGGCCAGCGTCGGAGCGGCGGCAGCACCGGTCGAGTACGCCGACCTGCCCGAGCTGCTGCGCGTGGCCGACCAGCGCATGTACAGCGCGAAGCCCACATCCACGCGCGGACCCCAGGCAGCCAAGGCGCAGATCGCCGCGCTGCTGAACAAGAGAGGGATCTGTTGGGCTACGAGGTCATCGGCCCGCGGCCGTGCGAGCCACGGTGCGCTGGCTGCGGTCACAGCGTGCGGGTGCACGTGTGGCGGGGCAAGCGGCCGTGCCGCGAGTGCAAGTGCAGCCACCTGGAGGAGAAGTGACCCCGGAAGAGATGCTCGACTACCTCGGCAAGCGCCGGCTACATCGACGGCTTCTCTGCCGAGGAGCTGGTGGACCGCCACCGGCGGCTGCGGCTGGTGTGGCTGCCCGCCCAGGTGCCCGCCTGACCCACATCCCCCGGGCCGGTTCGGCTGTCGTCTCCCGTGCGCCAGCCGGACCGGCCCCTCCCCGGCTGTCCTGTGGCGCCGGGCCCGCCCAGCCGCCTGGGCGGGGCCGGGGTCACACGACCAACCGACAGGAGATGCACGTGAGCCACAACATGACGCCCGCCCCCGCCTCGGAGGTGCCGGACGGGCCACAGCTGCTGCTGCGCGGGCTGAGCCTGCTCACCAACATCAACAACTACGGGCCGCCCTCGACGGGCGACGAGCTCGACGCGCTGCGGGCCCTGGCCTACATCAACGCCGCCCAGGTGATGGCGTTCGGGCTGATGGCCGCCAACGACGGCGAGGAGATGGGTGAGGTCTGGGCGGAGCTGCTGGCCCAGACCAGCAGCGGGCGGGCCGCCACTGAGCGGCGCGAGATCCGCTACCAGTCGCTGCTGCGGGAACTCGCCGACACCCGCAACAGCCTGGAGGAGCTGCGGCGGCAGGTGTTCGAGCTGCGCATGCGCGACCAGCGGCCGATCGACCTGCTGCCCACCGACCTGCTGCCGCCCGAGGACGCCGACACCCCGGGCGGCGGCCCCCAGGGCGGCGACACCCAGGGCGGCATCCCGGGCGACCGCGACCAGGAGGCGTGACATGGACGGCGGGATTCTGCTGGCCGACATCGGCATCGCGCTGGCCGCGGTCGCCGCGGTCGCCGCGGCGGTGCTGGCCGTGGTCCGGCGGGGCCGGGAGCGGCGCCGCCGGCGGGAGCTGCCCGACCTGACCGCGCTGGACATGCTGGCGCTCAGCCCCGAGTCCGGGGTGTGGCGCATCACCCCGCCCACCGGCTCCCTCGCCTGGCAGCTGTTCCCGCCGGGCACGCCCCGGACCGAGCACGGCTTCATCGCCGCCGACCCGGTGGCCGAGTTCGACGCCTACGACGGCCCCGGCCGTCAGCGGTTCGACGATCCGGCGATGCGGCTGGAGCAGATCGCGCCGTGGGCGCGGCCGTGGGTCGAGCAGGTGTCCGGCCGCCGGGTGGTGGAGCTGCACGAGGGCTGGGGCGCCCCCTACGGGGAGCGCGGCGAGTACCGCGAGTACGTGGTGTTCGCGCTGACCGAAGACGCTGCCAGCGGGCACGGCGAGCTGGTGGACCACGGAGAGGGGCACCGATGACGGTGTATCTGCACGTCTACGACGTGCCGTCCGCGCAGGCCGGCGCGCTGCGCCAGGTGATCGCGGCGGCGGGGCTGGTCCCGGACGAGGGGGTCAGCCCGCCCGACGACGAGCTGGCGTATCTGCTGCTGGGCGAGCCCGGCTACATGGGTTCGGATCTGCCCTGCTGCGCGCTCGACGACGACGGCGACCTGCGCTACGAGCTGGAGGACGCCGCGCCGGACGCGCTGTGGGAGGCGTGGGAGCCGCCGCACCACGGCGAGCTGGGGACGCTGGTGATCCACGTGCCCGGCCAGGAGATGTACATCGCAGCCTGCGACGGCGAGGGCGAGCCGGTGGTGTCGGCGGTGTGGCTGCTGGATGCGCTCGGCCATCCGGACAAGGTGGACGCGGTGCGGCGGGAGCTGACCGGGGACGGCGCCCTTCAGGTGCTGGCCGCGGCCGCCGCGGATGACCTCGCGCAGCGGCAGCTGACCGCGGCTGGCTGGTGCGGGGAGCCGCAATGGGTGCTTGCGCCGGCCCCAGAGGAGGTGTGGTGAGCTGATGTCCGATGCGGTGGCGCTGGAGGCGGCGTCCGCCCGGCTCGGCGGGGACAACGCCAGCGACTACGACGACGACCGCGACGGATGGTTCGGATGGCAGGTCACTGACGACGGTCGGCTCATCGTCACGCGCGGCGTGTACCTGCGTGGCGTCCGACCCGAGGGCGCCACCCTCGCCGAGGTCGCAGCGCAGCTTGGCGTCAGCCGGGCGGCGCTGTAGCCGTCGCGCCGGGCGCACCCAGGTTCCCCTCGACGGCCAACCACCGAGCTCGGCATTCGCGCCCCCAGATCAAGGCCGAGCTGTAGACAGACAAGGGAATGACCTCCTGATGACACCCCAGCAGGTCAACTTTAAAAGCGGCTGGTTGTGGAGGTAATCAGCATGGCGAAGTTGCGCCCCACGCTCGCGTCGCTGAACGAGCGCACTGGGCAGGGCTATGTCCCGCTCGGCGTCGGACGGGACGGCGTCCGAGAGTTCGTCGAGCACGATTGTCGCCCGCCGCAGGATGGCCGCAAGGAGTGGCAGTGCGGCTGCGGCCGGGTGTGGAAGTCCGGCTGGCTGTGACCAGAGGAGCGCCTGCAGGCCACCGCGACGGTCGGGAGCATTCCTGCGATCGCACATGCGGACGGCCGTCGGGCACCGCGTCGTAGGGGCTTGGCGGTCACCGCCAACACCGCGTACTTGCGATGCTCGCCGTTCAGCTCGTACGGAGGGCCCCACCCCTTCCCGCAACTTGATCACATGCCGGCCGGACACCCTGCTCGATCCACAGCCGCGGCCACCGGCGCGATCTGCGGCAGCCACAGCTCCGGTCGTAGAAGCGCTGCTGACCTGGTCCGTCGTGCGCGTCGAAGGTTGCGGCGGGCTCCCCGACGATGAACCTGTGTGCTCGTCCCGTGGCGAGCCGGGCGCCCACAACTGCCACACGCGGGCGCCGGTGGGCAGGGTCAGCCGCCACACCCCCGGACGTCGGGTCGCTGGCGAGCGTGTCCAGTGCCGACAGATCGTCCAGCTACGACCGGCCGTGCGGAGCTTGCAACGACGGCTGCGACTACGCACTCGTTGTCGTGCAGGATTTCCTCATGTCTGGCCGGCCCGGCTGTTCACGTTCGCTCAGGCGCCGACGATTGCACGAGTCAGCTCGACTGCGGCCCAGCCAAGAGTTCCTGCGCCGCCGAGCAGTGCCACAACAACCACGCCCATGCAACCCTGGCCGGGCTCGCAACCGGGAAGCCTCTCGTCCGGCCCATACACCACCGCCTCCAGCTTCCGGCCCGTGTTGATTGCCGCCTGGCGCCGGTGCGCGCCGTTGTAGATGTGCACGTTCCCATTGGCGTCTCGCTGCGCGACGACCACGCCGCCGCTGTTGTGGTACCTCCCACGCGGGTTCGCCTCGTAGAACTTCACGGCGTCCGGGTTGAGCCGGTGGTCGTGGACGGTGGTCTTTCGAGGGTCGAGCTTCTCGACGCGCGGCATCGGTCCTCCACTGTCTTCCGCGTTCAGGCGTGGCGCCTACAGCGCGAAGCCCGCATCCACGCCGAGCCAGGCAACCACCTGGCCCGACGTCGCGCTGATCTTGCAGAACTTCACAGCTCCCCCGCCTTGTCCAGCTTCTTCGCGTAGCGCCGGATCTCACCGCGGTGGCTCGACGTGATCTTCTGGGCGAGCTTGAACCCGTCGCGGCGAACGCGGCTCCGGTCGCTCGACTTGACGTCGCGCAGAATCTGCTTGATCGCGGCGTCGTCGTCCTCGCAACCGGCGCTGCTCTTCACGGCCTCGCGGCCGGCGCGGTAGAACGCGATCCGCTTCACCGGGTCGTTCGGCAGCCGCGCGCCGACGGCGCCCTCGTTGTCGGTCATCCACGCGTACTTGACGTAGCCGCCGACCTTCTGCGCGGCGATCGCGTGCCCGGCCTCGTGCAGCGCGATCTGCTGCCGCTCGCCGTGGGAGTGGCCGATGGCGGGGGCAGGGGGGGCTGCAGAGCTCGACCCGGCGGTCTTCCACAGCACGATGCCGACCACGACGCCGACGAGCGCGACGACCGGCGGGGCGCCGTGGCTCGCGAGCTGGAAGCCGACGATGGGTGCAGCGATCGCGCCGAGGATGCGGATCATCGGGCCACCGCCTCGATCTCGCGCCGCGGGGTCGGGATGATTCGGACCTCAGGCGGCAGCTCGCGGCGCTGCTGGGTCGCGATGGCGCGCGGCTCGGACTCGACGCGCTCGACGGTGATCTGCGCCCGGGCCTCACGCTCGGCACGCGCGCTGAGCACCGCCTCGTTCCAGCGGTCGATCTCGCGGTTCCAGGGCCACTCGTCGAAGCTCGACCACGCGAGCTTGCAGGCGAGCATGACGCCA
>Ga0079224_100014858_pt1 | contig 10888 bp, 3 predicted proteins | sample Stecom2015_FD_80414 | JGI IMG/M metagenome (GOLD analysis project Ga0079224, IMG submission 80414) | Agricultural soil microbial communities from Utah to study Nitrogen management - Steer compost 2015 | ecosystem: Environmental > Terrestrial > Soil > Agricultural land | place: USA: Utah...
CCCGAACAGCTATGCCGCGACGTCGTCGCGACCTTGCAGCCCGTCGCCGACGAGAAGCGCCTGCGTCTAAAGTTCACGCGTGGGACGGAATTGCCCGCCGCACTCATGCTCGATGCGTTTCGCGTGCGGCAGGTGCTGATGAACCTGATGGGCAACGCCCTCAAGTTCACGCAGAACGGCACGGTCGAACTCACTGCGCTATACCACGCACCCACGCTCGTGCTCGAGGTGCGCGATACGGGTGCCGGCATTCCCGCCGATGCGCTGGAGCGCATTTTCCATCCCTATGAGCAGGCCGACTCGTCGGTGGCGCAGCGCTTCGGCGGTACGGGTCTCGGCCTGGCCATCACCCGCACCCTGATCGAACTGATGGACGGCGTGATCGAGGTGGAGTCCGAACCCGGCGTAGGCTCTACCTTCCGTGTGCGCCTGCCCGCGGAAGTGACTGTCCGCCCCGACACGGTGCGTCCCATTACCGACGCGCGGCCCATGGAAATTTTGTCCGGCCGTGTATTAATTGCCGAGGATAACGAAGACATCCGCGCGCTCATTGCGCTGCAATTGGGGAAGCTGGGTGTCGAGACCGTAACAGTGCCGCATGGCCTCGCCGCGGTAGAAACGGCGCTGGCCGACAGCTTCGATGCTGTACTCATCGACATGGAAATGCCGGTGATGAACGGCTTCGAAGCGGCCAATGTGCTGCGCACCCGCAATTACCAAGGCACGATCCTTGCCTTGACCGCCCACCAGGAGGGGATGGAAATCGAACGCGCACTCGCTTCGGGTTGCGACGGTGTGGTTCGAAAGCCAGCCAGTATCGAATCTTTGCGCGCCGCCTTGCGGCCGGTCCTGAGGGGATCGCGCCGCGCAACGGGCAGCGCACAGGCCGGTTAGGGAGGTGTCACCATGCAAGGCTTACCAACGCATACGCCGGATCGTGCGCGCGGTTTTGGTACATCGCGCAGCACGGCACCTTCGCGCCGGATTTGCGTCCGGGTCGCCAGCGAACTGGAGCCGCTCATTCCGCGCTTCCTCGCCAACCGCCGTACGGAAATCGCCTCGCTCGAACAGGCGGTCGAATCGCGCGATGCCGAAACGCTGCGTCGCATTGCCCATGGCTTGAAGGGTGCGGGCGGCGGCTACGGCTTCGACGAGATCACGCGCATCGGCGCGCAACTGGAAGGCTGCGCCAAGGCGGGCGACGACCAGGGCGCGCGACCGCTCATCCACGCGCTCAAACGCTATCTCGACGACGTCGAAGTCCGTTTCAACTGAACACCCAAACAAGGGGATCATCATGCGCATCGCGCTGCTCGAAGACGACTCCGCCCAACGTGATCTGGTCAAGCTGTGGCTCGACGGCGCCGGGCATATCTGCCACGCATACGGCCGCTCGAAGGACTTCATGCGCATCCTCACGCGCGACACCTTCGACCTGTTGCTGATCGACTGGGAACTGCCGGACGTGAACGGCGATCGCGTGCTCGAATGGGTGCGCGGCAATATGCGCGAATACGTGCCGGTGATGTTCGCCACCGCGCGCAGCGAAGAGGACGACATTTGCGCCATCCTGCGCGCGGGCGCCGACGACTACCTCGTCAAGCCGCTGCGCAAGAACGAACTGCTCGCACGCATCGAAGCGCTGGGCCGGCGCGGCAAGCCGCCGGCGCATCAGAACGAACCCTTGCGCGTGGGCGATTTCGAGATCGACTTCGAATGCCGCGTGCTGCGTCGCGGCGGCGTGCCCGTGCTGCTCACGCAGAAGGACTTCGATCTGGCCGTGTTCCTGTTCCGCAACGTCGGCACGCTGCTGTCGCGCGGCCACATTCTCGAAACCGTGTGGGGCCGCAATCCCGACCTCAACACCCGCACGGTCGATACGCACATCAGCCGCCTGCGCTCCAAGCTCGGCCTGACGCCGGAAAACGGCTGGCGCCTCTCGGCCGTATACCAGCAGGGCTACCGCCTCGAGCCTGTGGCCGAGCGCGACGCGCCGGTATTCGCGCGACGCAAGCCGTCCGCGCCGCTGCAGATCGCCACCTCTCCCTGAGCGCCCCGACCGACATCCGCCCGCGTGGCGGATGCTCGTTTCAGGCCACAGCGGTTCGGCACCCCCCGCCTCTTTCCCGTTTGCTTCGGGCGGTCGATCTTAGCGATGATTCATGAGATGCTTTAGCGGCTCATCGCCATCGATCGATCGCCCCGCGCGAACCGCATCGATGCGATGATGCACTCACGCATCCGCCCTTCCGGCGCGCCCGGCGCCGCAGGCCGACGACACTCGGCCGAACATAGGGCAGACGCATTGCAACGTAGAAAACTCCTTCGCCAGACCTGCTGAGGATCGGCTATCGGCCGGCTAGGTGCTATGAATTTTCTTCCTTACCCGCGCCTTGGCGCGTCGTCTTCTCCCTGGGACAACAACTCGCCGGTGCGCGAGGAGCTGTTCGGCATCGAACGGCTCGAACAGCATGCGGAAAGCCTCGCCGCGGCACAAACGATCACTAACCGCCCGCCCGCGGTGCTGACGCTGCGCGCCCGTCTGAAGAGCAACGCCAAGGCGCTGCGCGCGGCCTATCGCATCTACGCGTCGGAACTGGAGCGCGGCCATACCGTCGTGCCCGCCGCCGACTGGCTGCTCGACAACTTCCACATCGTTGAGGAGCAGATCCGCGAAATCCGCGACGACCTGCCGCCGGGCTACTACCGCCAACTGCCCAAACTCGCGACCGGCCCCTTCGCGGGCTATCCCCGGGTCTTCGGACTGGCGTGGGCCTTCGTGGCGCATACCGACAGTCATCTCGATACCGACATCCTGCGCCGCTACCTGGCGGCCTATCAGCGCGTGCAGCCGCTCACCATCGGCGAGTTGTGGGCCGTTGCGATCACGCTGCGCATCGTCTTGATCGAAAACCTGCGCCGGCTTGCCGACGACATCACCGCCGTGCTTGCCGCACGCGCCGCCGCGAACGCGCTGGCGAACCGGCTGATCGAAGCGGACGACGTCCGCGCCGTGCTGGAAAACGACGGTGCCTATCGTTCGTCCGCACTCTTGTCCGCAGCCTTCGCCGCGCACCTGGCCAAACGCCTGCGCGAGCAGGACCCCAAGACGATGACGGCGCTCGAGTGGCTCGAGGAAAGGCTCGGCGGGCAGGGGACGACCATCGAGCAGGTCGTGCTGCATTCGCAGCAACAGCAGAGCGCCTCCAACCTCAGCGTGCGCAACGTCATCACCAGCATGCGACTCATCTCGAACGTCGACTGGACGGAACTGTTCGAGAGCGTCAGCCTGGTCGATCAGCGGCTGCGCGCCGGCAGCGCCTTCGGCGCCATGGATTTCCGCAGCCGCGATCTCTATCGCGATGCCATCGAGGACCTCGCACGCGGCTCGTCGCGCACCGAACTCGAAGTCGCCGACCTCGCGATCGGGGCCGCGCAAGCTGCAGCGTCCGAAGCGCCCGATGAAGCGCAGGCGCTACGCGTAGGCGATCCGGGCTATCACCTCATCGCCGGTGGCCGCCGCGCATTCGAACAGGCCATCGGCTTCAAGTCCCCCTTCCGCCTGCGCCTCAACCGCCTCAATCTCCGCCTCGGGATTCGCGGTTACCTCGGCGCCATCCTGCTCACCACGACGCTTCTGCTCGCACTGGTGCTGCAGGCGCTCGCGCTGCCGGACCTGGACCGCGCATGGCTGGTGCTGTTCGCCCTGGTCGCCTTCCTCCCGGCGACGGAGGTCGCCACGGCGCTGGTCAACCGCGCGGTCACGCGCGGCTTCGGCCCGCGCATCGTGCCCGGCCTGGAACTCAAGAGCGGCGTGCCCGAATCGCTCCGCACGCTGGTCGCCGTGCCGACGCTGCTGGTCAATGAGGACGACCTGCTGGAACAGATCGAGCGGCTGGAAACGCACTTCCTCTCCGGCATCGGCGGCGACCTGACGTTCGCGTTGTTGACCGACGGCGCGGACGCCGACAGCGAGGTCGTGGAGAGCGATGCGCGACTGCTTGCCCTGGCCACCGAAGCGATCGCGGAACTGAACGCGCGTTACGGCCCGGGACCCGCCGGCGATCGCTTCCTGCTGCTGCACCGGCGCCGGGTGTTCAATCCCGCCGAAGGCAAGTGGATGGGCTGGGAGCGTAAGCGCGGCAAGTTGCACGAACTCAACCGGCTGCTGCGCGGCGCGACCGACACGACCTTCCAGGCCGTCGACGGACGACCACCGCAGGTGCCGGCGAACGTGCGCTACGTCATCACGCTCGACGCCGATACGCGCCTGCCGCGCGATGCGGCGGCCCGCCTGGTCGGCAAGATGGCTCATCCGCTCAACCGGCCGGTCTTCGACAAGACGGCGCAACGCGTGGTCGACGGCTACGCCATTCTCCAGCCGCGCGTCACGCCCGCATTGCCGCTGCGCCGCGAGGGCACGCTCTATCAGAAGGTGTTCTCCGGTCCGGGCGGATTGGACCCTTATGCCGCCGCCGTCTCCGACGTGTATCAGGATCTGTTCGGCGAAGGCTCCTACACCGGCAAGGGCATCTACGACGTGGACGCCTTCGAAGCAGCGCTGGCCGGGCGCGTTCCCGAGAACACGCTGCTCAGCCACGACCTGTTCGAGGGAATCTACGCGCGCGCCGGTCTGGTGACGGACATCGAGGTGTTCGAGGATTTCCCCGCACGCTACGACGTTGCCGTGAAGCGCCAGCACCGTTGGACGCGGGGCGACTGGCAACTGCTGCCGTGGATCTTCGGCTTGCGCCGCGGTCCGGGTGGATTGCCCTCGGTCGGCCGCGGCAAGATGCTGGACAACCTGCGCCGCTCGCTGCTGCCGCCGTTCACCCTGCTGACACTCGGCGTGTGCTGGCTGCTGCCGTTGCCCGCCAGCTTGCTGGGCACAGCGATCGTGCTGGCGGCCATTGCGATCCCGCCGTTCCTGCCCGTGTTGTTCGGCGTGATGCCGCCCCGGGGGATCCGTCTGCGCAACCACTTGCGCGCGCTCGCCGGGGATCTGCGGCTCGCCGCCATGCAAAGCTTTTTCGCACTCGCGTTTCTCCCCGATCAGGCCTGGCGAATGTGCGATGCTATCCTCCGCACGCTGGTGCGCCTGGGCATCACGCGCCGCCACCTGCTCGAATGGACGACGGCGGCGCAAGTCTCCAGCCGCCCCACGCCCGGCGTCGAAGGCTTCTATCGCAAAATGGCGCCCGGCACCGCACTCGGCCTGCTCATCGCGGCAGGCGCAGTGCTGTGCATGCCCTCCTCCTGGCCGGTCGCACTACCCGTCGTGCTGCTCTGGCTGAGCGCGCCTGCCGTTGCCTACAGCGCGAGCCGCACGCCTCCGGCGGCGCATCAGGCCATCGCCGCACCGACCGCCCAGGCGCTGCGCCTCGTTGCGCGACGCACTTGGCGCTTCTTCGAGACCTTCGTGACACCGGCCGACCACATGCTGCCGCCGGACAACTTCCAGGAGGACCCCGCGCCGGTCGTCGCCCGCCGCACATCCCCCACCAACATGGGGCTTTATCTGCTCTCCGCCGTCGCCGCGCGCGACTTCGGCTGGGCCGGTACCGTGGAGACGGTCGAGCGGCTGGAGGCGACGCTCGACACCATGGTCAAACTGCCCCGCTACAACGGCCACTTCTACAACTGGTACGCGACGGCGGATCTGCGGCCGCTGGAGCCCGCGTACGTGTCCTCGGTGGACAGCGGCAACCTCGCCGGCCACCTCATCACGCTCGCCAATGCCTGCGAATCGTGGATCGGGGAACCGCTTGCACCGAACGCCCGCCTCGGCGTGCTCGATACGCTGCAACTGGTGCGCGAAACGCTCGGCGCAAAACTGAATCCGGACGACCGGCACGGACGGCAACTCGCTGCCCTGCTCGACGAGTTCGAGACGCAATTGAACGGCGCGCAATGGATCGAAACCCTGCCGTCGTTGAAACGCTATATCGACAAGGCCGGAAGAACCGCGCTGGAGGTCGTTCCCGCCGGCGAAGGCGATCGCGTGCCCGAAGCGGTGTACTGGATCGAAGCACTGCGCAAGACGCTGGCCGAGCATGCCCGCGACCGGCTGCAACGCGAGGACACACAGGCATTGGACGACCGCCTGCGATCCATCGCCGCACGCGCGCGGGAAATGGCGCATGCCATGGACTTCTCCTTCCTGCTCGACCGCGAACGCAAGCTGCTGTCGATCGGCTACTCGCTGGCCGACAACCGGCTGGATCAAAGCTGCTACGACCTGCTCGCATCCGAGGCGCGCCTGGCCAGCCTGGTCGCGATCGCCAAGGGCGATGTGCCGACACAGCACTGGTTCCGGCTCGGCCGCACGGCCACGCCGGTGCGCAACGGCTCGGCGCTGATCTCCTGGTCCGGCTCGATGTTCGAATACCTGATGCCTTCGCTGGTCATGCGCGCGCCCGCCGACAGCCTGCTGGAGCAGACCAACCGGCTGGCGGTGCGGCAGCAGCAGGACTACGGCGCATCGCTCAACATTCCGTGGGGCATGTCCGAATCCGCCTTCAACGCCCGCGACCTGGAGTACACCTATCAATACTCGAACTTCGGCGTACCCGCCCTGGGCCTGAAACGCGGCCTGTCCGAGAACATCGTCGTCGCGCCCTACGCCACCGGACTTGCCGCCATGATCGATCCGTACGGGTCGGTGCAGAACTACAACCGCATCGCGGCGTTGGGCGGCCTGGGCCGCTACGGCTATTACGAGGCGCTCGACTTCACCCGCTCGCGTCTGCACGAAAACGAGAACGTCGCCATCGTCCGCACCTATATGGCGCATCACCAGGGTATGACGATCGTCGCGATCGCCAACGTCATCCACGCGGGCGAAATGCGCGCACGCTTCCATCGCGAACCGATGATCCAGGCCAGCGAACTGCTGCTGCAGGAACGCATGCCGCGGGTCGCGCCGATCATGCCGCCGCGCGCGGAAGAGATCAGCGTCGCGGCCTGGGCCGAACAGAACGAAGGCACGGCGGCGCGTCGGCTGGAGCCTGCGCCCGACGACGCGCCCGTCACTCATCTGCTCTCCAACGGCCGCTATGCGGTCATGCTGACCGCATCCGGTTCCGGTTACAGCCGCTGGCGCGACATCGCCGTTACCCGCTGGCGCGAAGACGCGACGCGCGACGACTGGGGATCGTTCATCTTCCTGCGCGATGCGGACAGCGGAAAGCGCTGGTCGGTGGGCGCGCAGCCGCTCGGCTGGGGCGACGGCCAGCGGTCGGTGGTGTTCGACGAGGATCACGCCGAATTCAGTTATCGGGAGGGCGCCCTCACCACCACCATGAATGTCGTGGTCTCGGGCGAGGACGACGGCGAAGTCCGCCGCCTGTCGCTGGTCAACAGCGGACGCCAGCCGCGCGTAATCGAAGTGACCTCCTATGCGGAGATCGTGCTGACCACACCGGCCGCGGACGAGGCGCACCCGGCCTTCGCCAAGCTGTTCGTGCAGACCGAATTCCTGGAGGAATTCGGCGCCATCGTCGCCACCCGCCGGCCGCGCGCACAGAACGAACCGCCCATCTGGGCCGCGCACTTCGCAGTCGTCGAAGGCGAGGCGGCCGCCGCGCCGCAGTACGAATCGGATCGCGCGCGTTTCATCGGGCGCAGCCGGACGATCGCCACGGCAACTGCCATCGTCGATGCGCGGCCGCTGTCGAACACCGTCGGGACAGTGCTCGACCCGGTGTTCGCGCTACGGCACCGCGTCACCATCCCGCCGGGCGGCGAGGCGCACATCGCCTTCTGGACCGTGGTCGCACCGACGCGAGAAACGCTGATCGATCTGATCGACAAGAACCATGATCGCCACGCCTACGAACGCGCCAGAACGCTGGCGTGGACGCAGGCGCAGATCCAGTTGCGTCACCTGGGCGTCAAACCGGACGAGGCGGCGGATTTCCAGCGCTTCGCCGCACCGCTCATTTACGCGGACTCGCGCTTCCGCGCGATGCCCGAGACCCTCCTGCGCGGCGCCGACGCGCAGTCGGCGCTGTGGCCGCATGCGATCTCGGGCGACCTGCCCATCGTGCTGCTGCACATCGACGAAATGGAGGACATGGCGCAGGTCCGCCAGCTTTTGCGTGCGCACGAATACTGGCGCATGAAACGCCTGGGCGTGGACCTCGTCATCGTCAACGAACGATCGACCTCCTATGTGCAGGATCTGCAGAACGCGATCGACACCGCCGTGCGCACCAGCCGGTCGATTCAGCGCACCGGCCCGGCGCTGGCGCGCGGTTCGATCTATGTGCTGCGCGCCGACCTGCTGAGCGTGCAGGCGCGCGCCATGTTGCGTGCCGCCGCGCGCGTCACGCTGATCGCACGCCGCGGGCCGCTCGCTGCCCAGTTCACCCGTCTGCCGCGATTGCCGGCCGTCGTGCCGCCTGCGCCCGCGCGCGCGTCGACGCACACCGCGACGACGCGGCTGCAGCGGCCGGAGTTGGAGTTCTACAACGGCCTGGGCGGCTTCGATAAAAACGGCCGCGAGTACGTGGTCGTGCTCGACGCGGACCGCACCACGCCCGCGCCGTGGATCAACGTCGTCGCCAACCCGGACTTCGGCTTTCAGGTTTCGGCGGAGGGCAGCGCTTATACGTGGTCGGAAAACAGCCGCGAGAATCAGCTCACGCCCTGGTCCAACGATCCGGTCACCGATCCGACGGGCGAAGCCATCTACGTGCGTGACGAAGAAAGCCTGGAGCTGTGGAGCCCGACCGCGCAGCCCATCCGCGACGGCGGCACCTACATCGCGCGCCACGGCCACGGCTACAGCCGCTTCGAACACCGGGCGAACGGCATTGCGCTCGACCTGTTGCAGTACGTGCCGCTGTCCGATCCGATCAAGATTTCGCGTCTGCGCTTGCGCAACCTTTCCGGACGACGGCGCCGGCTGTCGGTCACCACCTATGCGGAATGGGTGCTCGGTACTTCGCGCGGCGCCTCCGCACCGCGCGTCCTGACCGAGATCGACCGAGCGACCGGCGCGCTGTTCGCGCGTAATCCCTGGGCGATGAACTTCGGCTCGCGGATCGCCTTCGCCGATCTGCGCGGCGAGCAATCGGCGTGGACCGCGGATCGCACGGAGTTTCTCGGCCGCAACGGCACGCTCGCGGCGCCCGCGGCGCTCGCACGCGACATACCGCTGTCCGGCGCAACAGGCGCGGGGCTCGATCCATGCGCCGCATTGCAGCGCGTGATCGAACTCGAACCCGACGAGAGCATCGAAGTCGTCGCCTTCCTCGGCCAGTGCGAGACGGCCGAGGACGCGCACGCGCTGATCGCCCGCTATCGCAGCGCCGATCTGGACGCGGTGTACGACGAAGTCGTCGATCATTGGCAGACGCTGCCCGGCACCATCCAGGTCCGCACGCCCGATCGCGCGATGGACATCATGCTGAACGGCTGGCTGCTCTACCAGGCGCTGGCTTGCCGCATCTGGGCGCGTTCCGCCTTCTACCAGGCCAGCGGCGCCTACGGCTTCCGCGATCAACTGCAGGACGGCATGGCGCTCACTTTCGCCCGTCCCGAGGCGACGCGCCATCATCTACTGCGCGCCGCAGGCCGGCAGTTCGCCGAAGGCGATGTGCAGCACTGGTGGCTGCCGCATTCCGGCCAGGGCGTGCGCACACGGATTTCGGACGACCGCGTCTGGCTCGCCTACGCGGCCGCGACCTATATCGCCGCCACGGGCGATGCCGCCGTGCTCGACGAACAGATCCCGTTCCTCGAAGGTCCGGCCGTGAGCCAGGGCGAACACGATGCGTTCTTCCAGCCGATGACCGCCGAAGAGTCCGCGTCCCTGTTCGAACACTGCGCGCGCGGCCTCGACCAGTGTCTCGCGCTGACCGGAAAGCTCGGCCTGCCGCTGATCGGCACCGGCGACTGGAACGACGGCATGAACCGCGTGGGCGAAGGCGGCAAAGGCGAAAGCGTGTGGCTCGCGTGGCTCCTGCTGCGCACCATCGAACTGTTCGCGCCGTATGCGGACAAGCGCGATCCCGAACGCGCGCGCCGCTGGCGCGCGCACGCCGAATCGGTGCGCCGGGCGATCGAGACCAAAGCCTGGGACGGCGAGTGGTATCGACGCGCCACTTTCGACGACGGCGCGTGGCTGGGATCGAAGGACAGCGAGGAATGCTGCATCGACTCGATCGCGCAAAGCTGGGCGGTGCTGTCCGGCGCCGCCGATCCCGATCGTGCGCGCAAGGCGATGGCCTCGCTCGAACAACACCTGATCCGCCGCGACGACGGCATCGCCCTGCTGTTCACGCCGCCCTTCGACCGCATGGCGCGCGATCCGGGTTACATCAAAAGCTACCCGCCCGGCCTGCGCGAAAACGGCGGGCAATACAGTCACGCGGCGATGTGGGTGGTGCTCGCCTTTGCCAAGCTGGGCGAAGGCGACAAGGCCGGTGAGTTGTTCGCGCTGCTCAACCCCATCAATCACTCGCGTACGCCGGAGGAAGCCGAGCGCTACAAAGTCGAGCCCTATGTGGTCGCGGCCGACGTCTACTCCGTCGCTCCGCATGCCGGACGCGGCGGCTGGACCTGGTACACGGGTTCCGCCGGCTGGATGTATCGCGCCGGCATCGAGGGCCTGCTCGGCATCCGCCGTGAAGGTGCGACGCTCGTCATCGATCCATGTATCCCCGCCGATTGGCCGGGATTCGAGGCCACGGTGCGAATCGCATCGACCCGCTGCGATATCGTCGTGGAAAACGCGTCGAAGCGCTGTCGCGGCGTTGCACACGCGACGGTCGACGACGTACCGGTCGATTGCGAGCACGGCGTCCGCGTATCGTTGAACGGCGGCACGCACCGCATATTGATCACGCTGTAGCGCGCCGGCGGCAACGCTCAGTGCAGCACG
>Ga0079224_100014859_pt1 | contig 10888 bp, 8 predicted proteins | sample Stecom2015_FD_80414 | JGI IMG/M metagenome (GOLD analysis project Ga0079224, IMG submission 80414) | Agricultural soil microbial communities from Utah to study Nitrogen management - Steer compost 2015 | ecosystem: Environmental > Terrestrial > Soil > Agricultural land | place: USA: Utah...
ACTACAAAGAATTTAAGAACAGGATCGGCCTTTACTTTATCCCAGGCGCCACGCAATGTGAGCAATCCATTGATCATACCTCCCCAGGAAGGCATAAGCAGCATTACCGAAAATGCAACCCCGAGATTTTGGGCCCAGTCAGGTAAAGCCGAATATAACAAGTGGTGAGGTCCTGCCCATATATAGATAAATATGAGGGACCAGAAGTGAATGATGGAAAGTTTATATGAATATACCGGACGGTTTGCTGCCTTCGGAATGAAATAATACATCAAGCCAAGGAAAGGTGTAGTAAGGAAAAATGCCACCGCATTATGGCCGTACCACCATTGAACAAGGGCATCCTGTACCCCGGCATATGCTGAATAACTTTTAAACAAGCCCACAGGTAAGGCAAGGCTGTTGAAAATATGCAAAACAGCTACAGTCACAAAGGTTGCGAGATAGAACCATATTGCCACATAAAGGTGACGCTGCCTCCTTTTAAATATTGTTGCGATGAGGTTCCAGCCAAACACTACCCAAACCACGGCTATGGCAATGTCAAGAGGCCACTCGAGCTCGGCATATTCTTTTGAACTGGTGATGCCTAATGGCAGGGTGATGGCCGCGGCTACTATAATTGCCTGCCATCCCCAGAAGTTGATCTTGCTCAACTTATCACTGTACATCCTTGCTTTAAGAAGTCTTTGGGTAGAATAATACACCCCTGCAAAAATTGCATTGCCTACAAAGGCAAATATTACTGCGTTGGTATGCAAAGGCCTCAACCGGCCAAAGCTAAGCCAGGAAATGCCATCGGTTAAATTGGGGAATAAAAACATAAAGGCTAATAATAGCCCTACAGACATCCCGATCACACCCCAGAATAGGGTCGCGTAGATGAAGTTTTTTACGATCTTATTATCGTAATAGAACTGCTGCATTTCCATACTTAATTCGCTTGTTTGTTATTGATTTTAGAAGATTTGGTTTTCTTATCCTTTTCAGTTATAAGCTCGTCATCAAATAACATACGTACAGATGGGGTATAATCATCGTCAAACTGCCCGTTCCTTACTGCGATAATAAAAGCAGCAAAGAAGACCAGGGCAACGATGATACTTATAGTTAACAGGATATAGATAACACTCATTACAGAAAATATAAGCAGCAAAACTACAGAGATGCCTGTATGGAAAATATGATTTTGATCAGGTTTTAAAATTTAATCCCGGCAACTCAGTTTTTCAGCCTTTATGATTAGAATCATCTTTTAACCCCTTGAAGTTGTGGACATTTGTGACATCATTAATTCAAACGTCATAGATCATGATAAACTATATTAAGAAAGCCGGAATCAATTATTTTTACTTTCTGTTTGCTATTGTACTTATTGCAGGATCGTTCACTTCCTGTGAAAAAGCTGTTGCCGCCAAAGAAAATCCTGAACAAATGAGGATCTATGGCGAGTCTGAAGCTGAGCTTACTGCCCCTCCTATGGTTCCACGTCCCGTGGGGAACAGGGCTCCTACAAAACTCATTATTAATATGGAAGTTGTAGAAAAGGAAATGGAGATGAGTGACGGGGTAAGTTATGTGTACTGGACCTTTGACGGTACTGTACCCGGAAGCTTTATTAGAACCCGTGTGGGAGATGAGATAGAGTTCCACCTTAAAAACCATCCAGACAGTAAATTACCTCATAACATTGACCTGCACGCTGTGACAGGCCCGGGCGGGGGAGCTGAATCCTCTTTTGTGGCTCCTGGAAGGGAAGCAGTCTTTACTTTTAAAACGATGAATCCCGGTCTATATGTATACCATTGTGCTACTGCACCTGTGGGAATGCACATTGCCAATGGAATGTACGGGCTTATCCTGGTTGAACCGGCCGGTGGTCTTCCTCCTGTAGATAAAGAATATTATATCATGCAGGGTGATTTTTATACTGAAGGCAAAAATGGAGAAAGGGGACTTCAGGCTTTTGACATGCAGAAGGCCGTTGATGAAAATGCAGACTACGTAGTGTTTAACGGAAGTGTAGGTGCTCTTACCGGAGATAACGCCATTCATGCCGAAGTTGGAGAAACAGTAAGATTATATGTTGGAAATGGTGGGCCTAACCTGGTATCATCCTTCCATGTGATAGGTGAGATCTTTGACAAAGTATATGTTGAGGGTGGAAGTATGATCAACAATAACGTGCAAACCACTTTAATTCCAGCAGGTGGCGCCGCTATAGTAGAATTTAAGGTTGACGTTCCCGGGGAACTGGTACTTGTAGACCATTCTATCTTCCGCGCCTTTAATAAAGGGGCCCTAGGTATCCTTAAAGTAGAAGGTAAAGAGAACCCGCAGATATTTGGTGGAAAGATCGAGGAGAAAGCATATAATCCTACTCCTTTAATAGCTGCAGGTACTGTAACCGAAAAAGAAACTGAAAGCAAACCAGATCTGCTTTCACTGGCTCAGAAGCTTGAGAGGGGTAAGACTGTATATACGCAAAACTGTTTTGCATGTCACCAGGCAAATGGTGAAGGTATACCTAATGCATTCCCTCCACTTGCAAAGTCAGATTATCTTAATGCCGATGTTCATCGCTCCATAGGCGCAGTAAAATACGGTCTATCTGGCGAGATCACTGTAAATGGTGTAAAGTATAATAGTGTTATGCCTAAGGTTGCCATTTCAGATGAAGATGTGGCCAGCGTATTGACCTATATCTACAACAACTGGGGAAATAATAAAACCGAAGTTTCTCCCGAAATGGTTAAGAAGGTTAAATAATTAAAGTAATCCTTAAGATATGAGATCCCTGAACTTTTTACTCGTTGGCCTGGCTATGTTGCTTCAAAGCAGTATTTTTTCACAGGCCGTGCCTATGGCAAATATCAAAGGCGGAGAATTCGTCCCCCTATACGGTACAAAAACGACGGTAAAGGTCGATGATTTCAAAATGGATGTGTACCCGGTAACAAATAAAGATTTTCAAAAATTCTTAAAGTCAAATCCACAATGGCAACGTTCAAAAGTGAAAAAACTTTTTGCTGATGAAAGTTACCTGAATCTCTGGATTGATGATCTTAATTTTGGGGAAGGTCAAAAAGCAAATTCTCCTGTTACCGGGATCTCCTGGTTTGCCGCCAAAAACTATTGTGAATGCCAGGGCAAGAGACTTCCCACTACAGATGAATGGGAATATGCTGCAATGGCAAGCCAAAAGCAAGCCGATGCTAGGGAAGAAGTGAGTTATAACCAATATATCTTAAAATGGTATGAAACCCCAAATACCTTTGAAAAAGAAATAGGCTCAACATTTAAGAATTACTGGGGAGTTTATGATCTTCATGGCCTGGTGTGGGAGTGGACCCTTGATTTTAACTCTGTGCTGTTAAGTGGAGAATCCAGAAAAGATTCAGCCGGTGACAACAGTCTCTTTTGCGGTGCCTCGGCCATAGGTGCTACAGATCTTATGAATTATGCCGCGTTTATGAGATATGCATTCCGTGGAAGTGTGAAGGCAAACTATTCAATTAAAAATCTCGGTTTCAGGTGTGTTCAGGATGTACCCGCCGAAACTATTTAATATAATTTCAATTATGAAAAATCTAATGATCGTTTTATTAATGGCATTAATATTAATTTCATGTAAAACTGAAACTGATAAAGTAAGTGAAGTGGCCGTTCTGGAATCAAAATCTACTAATGAGCTGAATAAGGAGATCCCCGAATTATCGGTGTATAACCTGCCTTCTACCTGGACCACCCAGAACAACGAGCAAATTGAGCTGAAAGACTTGCAGGGGAAAGTGGTGGTTATGGTAATGATCTATACTTCTTGCAAGGCCGCATGCCCCAGGTTGGTAGCAGATATGCGGAATATTGAAAGGCGTGTTAACAAAAGTGATTTGAAGAATGTTCAGTTTATAATGGTAAGCATTGATCCTGAAACCGATACTCCTCAAAGACTGAAAGAATTTTCAATAGAAAATGTGATGGAAGATGATCATTGGATGTTCCTTAGGGGAACAACTGAAGATACCCGGGAATTTGCAGCTGTGCTCGCAGTAAATTATAAAAAGATCACCCCTATAGATTTTTCACATTCAAATATTATAAGTGTTTTTGATACCCGGGGGGTGATGGTGCACCAGCAGGAAGGCCTTGGGGTAGATAATGAAGAAACCATTAACGCTATCAATGAGCAATTAAAGTCTATATAGAATTTTAAGAATTGATGATAGGAAGGGTGTAAAAGATGAAAAATCTTTTTACACCCTTTTTACTTATGGAAAATTTTAAATACTGCCTGAATGAGGCCTGTCTGTAATTAACTGCACGCCACGTTTAAAGGTGAAATAATTCCACATCCATTCAATAAAAACCCGCAGGCGGTTCCTGAACCCTATTAGTAAAAGTATGTGCACTGCCGACCACAGGAACCAGGCAAAGAAGCCGCTGAATTTAAAACCCTTTATATCGGCTACCGCTTTGGCTCTTCCTACAGTAGCCATTTGCCCTTTATCTACATATTTAAATACATGATTTTCGGGACGAAGATTAGGATTTGCCAGTATTTTACCCAGAAATTCTCCCTGCTGGCTCGCGACCGATGCCAGGGCGGGCAGGGGAGCCCCATCCTTATCTTTAAAATGAGCTGAATCTCCCAGAACGTATATATTGGGATGACCTGGAACTGAAAGGTTTTCATTGACCATGATCCTGCCTGACCTGTCCTTTTCAGCATCAATAGTATCCAAAAGGGGAGATGCTTTTATTCCAGCAGCCCAAATGATATTGGTGGTTTCAATAACCTCGTTATCAAGGTGCACCTTGTTTTTTTCGATTTTGGTGACAGGGGAATTCCGGCGTACAACTACGCCAAGGTTTTCAAGCATTTTTAATCCCTTTTCCCCCAATGGATCTGGAAAACCATTGAGAATAGTTGGAGTTGCCTCTATTAAAAAAATCCTGATTTCTTCTTCCCTTAAATTCTGAAAATTATACCGCATACTGCGTTTGGCAATTTCAGCTATTGCTCCGGCCATTTCAACCCCAGTTGGGCCTCCGCCTATGATCACATAGGTTAAGAATGGCTTTCTTGAACCTTCTCCTTCCAGTTGTTCAGCTTGCTCCAGGGAGAGCAGCAGGCGTTCCCTGATGGTTAAGGCATCGCCCAGGGTTTTGAGACCTGGAGCATATTTTTCCCAGCCATCGTTCCCGAAGTAATTATATTTAGCTCCTGGAGCGAGCACCAGTTTATCAAAATAGATATTTCGCCCATCGGCCAGGGTGAGGGAACTCTCCGCAGGATTGATCTTATCAACCGTGCCCAATAAGACGCGGGCTTTAGACTTCCTGCCAAGGATAGCTCTTATTGGAGCAGCAATATCCCCGGGGGAAAGAGCAGCTGTAGCCACCTGATATAATAAGGGTTGAAATAAGTGATGATTGGCCTTGTCAATTATTGTTACATCAACATGAGCATTCTTTAAATGCTTGGCTGTAGACAGGCCTGCAAAGCCACCACCTATGATAACAATATGCTTTTTTCCTGCTTTCAAGAATATTTTTTAAGAACCTTCAAGATAAGCATTTGAAGCCGGAACACCTTGTTTACAGCAAATATAATGTTATGAAAAAACTCTTTTTCCAATTAAAAATCAGCAATCACTTCATTGGTTTTTTATTCCTTATCTGCGGCTTCCTTTTCCCGGGCCGATTTCAGAAAATACTTAGGGCTTACATTATACTTTTCTTTGAAGATCTTTGAAAAATAGCTTCGGTTATTCAAACCTATCATATGTACGATCTGGGAGATATTATAATCTGACGTATTGAGTAGATCTTTTGCCGCTTCAAGTTTTACCTGTTGCATATATTTGTTTACGGTGAGATCATACATGTATTTAAAGCTTTCCTGAAGTTTGTTTACATTGGTGCCCACTTCTTTGGCAATAAACTCAATTGAATAGTTTTTATCCAGATTGTTATTAATGAGTTCTACGGCCTGTTTCACTTTTTCAACATCGGTTCTTCTAAGGATCTGGGGTAATTTATTCGCCTGGTCATCTTCATATTGAGCAATCTGGATCACGAGCATTTCATAGAGTTTTCCTTCAAGAAACAATGATCTTAAAAATCCGGAAACCTTTTTTTCATTGATCTCGTCAACTATATCTGCTGCCTGTAAGCTGTAATTCCCTTGATAAAAGAATTTTTTATGGGCATCTGAATCTTGGAAGAGTTCCTTCAATTCAGGACTCAAACCCAAAAATTCATAGTTGGGGCGTTGAGTGAACTTCTTTCTAATTATTTCAATGCTGGTAATATGCACAGATTCGTTGGCTTTAAAATTTAGAACATGACCATTGGAGCCGCTGCTTGAAACAATTACGTTTTGGTAAGAATGTATGGTATGAACATCCTGGTCATTCTCAAAGGTATGAGCAACTTTTCCTCTTAAACAAAAAATGAATTTAAGGGGATGGGTTTTATTAATTGAAAAAAGCAATTCAAGGTCGTGATAAAATGTAAAACTATATTCTATTATGCCTATACCATTATCAAAGCTACTTCCCCTGATGAATCCTTTTCCAAGCCTCTCCGGGAGTTTCAGGATAAACTCACCACTGTCTTCCTGGATGGGTATATCAAATTGTTTGGATAGGTCCTTAATAATGTCTTCAATAGGAAGCGCTTTAACCTTTACATTCATAAATTTTATTTTTTCCGGTAAAATTTAAGGGCGCATAAACATTTCCGGAATTTTAATTATAAAATGAAATTAGGAACTTTTAGATGGAATTATTTTAAAATTGTGTTATAATACTATAAGCCTTTTAAAATATTAGAGGTTATAATTTGAAAATTTAAACCAACCTGCGGCCATTTACTTTATTTTTCTTCCTACAAGATTGGTGCATAAAGTCGTGAAGGCAATGATGCTTATTGAACTTAAGGGCATTAAAATAGCTGCTATGATAGGGGATAATTGCCCTGTGACCGCAAAATATAAGCCCACGATATTATACAGGAAGGATAATACTATGCTTATTTTAATGATCGTCACTGCAGCAGAAGATGCCTGAATAAATTGATAAAAACGATCAAAGCCTGAAGCATCCAGAATACCATCGCAGGCGGGGGAGAATACATTCACATTTTCTGAAACAGCAATGCCCACCTCACTTTGTGCAAGGGCGCCGGCATCATTCAAACCATCGCCCACCATTATGGTCTTAAACCCTCTTTCTTGCAGGGATTTAACATATCTCAATTTGTCTTTTGGTTTTTGATTGAATAAAAATTTTGTTCCTTTTGGAAGAATTTTTTCAAGCCTTACTTTCTCACCGGCATTGTCACCTGAAAGTATACTGAGGTGAAAATGAGGTTCCAGGTCACTGAATATTTTTTCCAGGCCTTCCCTATATTCATTATAAAAGGTGAATTTACCTTTATATTCATCATTAGTGCTTATATGCACGGCGGTATTCATGCTCACCTCTTTATCAGTATATCCCACAAATTCAGAAGATCCCACTTTTATTTTATTCCCGTTATTACCGGCTTCCATTCCTTTGCCGGCTGTTTCCTTGTAATCTTCAATAGGAACGATGTCATATTCGGCCAGTCGCTCGTAAAGTATCCTGCTTAAAGGATGCCCCGAAGATCTCAGGGTGGTTTTAAGCAATTTTTCTTCTTCAGGGTTAAGCTCAATTCCTTCGTAATCGATATTGTTCCTTTTGTTGGAAGTTATGGTGCCTGTTTTATCAAAAATTACAGCATTTGCTTTGGCCAGCTGCTCAATTACCCCGGCATTTTTTAAATAAAATTTCTTGTTGCCAAAGATCCTCAACATATTGCCAAGGGTAAAAGGAGTAGACATTGCCAGGGCGCAGGGGCAGGCAATTATGAGCACAGCGGTGAATACATTGATAGCGGTGTGCACGTCAATTAACATCCAATATCCCGCGGCTCCAAAGGCTATCAATAAAAGGATAACAGTAAAATATTTACTCACATGGTCAATAAGCCTGGTGTGACCTTCGGTTTTATTCTTCTGAAAAATATTATTGCTCCATAACCTGCTAAGGTAACTGTGGGAAACCTTTTTGAGGACTTCCATTTCTATGCTTCCGGAAATTTGCTTGCCACCTGCAAATATTTTATCACCTGAATATTTGATTACCGCTACACTCTCTCCCGTAACAAAGCTGTAGTCTATTTTTGCTTGGATACTTATAAGTATGCCATCTACCGGAATCAATTCCTCATTTCTTATAAGAAGCCTGTCTCCAATCTCAATCTCATTTACATGTACACTTTCCTCTATACCGGCAGTCTTGATCCTGGTAATCCCGATAGGGAAGTAGGATTTGTAATCCCGTTCAAACGAAAGGAAACTATAGGTTTTTTGCTGAAAGAATTTACCCAGGGTGAGGAAAAATACCAGTCCGGTAAGACTGTCAAAAAAACCTGTGCCCCAGTCAAAGATTATCTCGGCTGTACTTCTTACAAATAAGACTAGGATGCCTAAGGCCAGTGGTACATCAAGATTGAGCAATCCCGCGCGGAAGCCCTTATAAGCCGAAATAAAATAATCCCTTCCCACATAGAAAACTACGGGAAGTGAAAAGGTAAACATAAGCCACCGGAATACTCCTTTGTATTGATCGAGCCAGTATTCATTAACCTCAAAATATTCGGGAAAGGAAAGGAACATCACATTACCAAAAGCAAACCCTGCAACTCCCAGCTTGTAAATAATACTCCTGTCAATATATTTTTTTTCGGCTTCAGAATTTTCTAGACTTATATAGGGTTCATACCCGATAAGGTTCAGAAATTCTACCAAATCCTTAAGAGAAAGCAGTTCTGTATTAAAAGTGATCCTTACTGTTTTTTTGGGGAAATCAACCTGAGAATTAAGTATCTGAGGTTTTATTTTGTAAAGATTTTCCAGCACCCAAATACAGGAACTACAGTGAATATGGGGGATATATAGATTTAAAATACTTAATTTATCATCGCTGAACTCGAGGAGTTTTTCAACGATAGTTATATTTGATAAATAATCATATTTTCCCTCGGCTGTATTGGGAGTGGCACCTGGAGACGCCGCCATATCGTAATAGGAAAGAAGGTCGCTTCCCGAGAAAATTTCATAAACAGTTTTACATCCTTTGCAACAAAAGAATCTCTCATCAAACTCAATAACATCGGTTATGGGATCACCACAATGATAGCAGTTTCCTTTATTCATATTACACCAGATCTGTTTAAGATGCAAATATTAGAAAAATGGAATTTGTAAAATATGACCGTGATCAGGTCTTGAAAACAGAGGTTAAGCTTTATTCCTTTTCTATTGGATGATCTTCATACCAATCTTCAAAGGTTTTTGTCGTAGTGTATTTATCTGTAAGTATTTTGTAGACCGTAAAAATGAACAGGAGCTGACCTCCTACGGTAACATAAAAGATGAGGTTATACGACAAATTATAATAAGACATGACTGCCAGTGCTATTAAAATAATAGTAGTTACTATTAGATAAAAGATCCCTGTGAGCTTCATGTTTATGAAATTAGGGAATTAACGAGGCTTGCTGAGTTAAGAAGTTTATAAAAAAATCTAATTTCTGAAGCTTTTAACTGTCAGCTTATTATTTTAAGAGCTTTTTAGATTTCCAATCAACATACTCAGTACCGCAATTGGAATAAGTGCGCTTATAATTACCAGGATTAAAAAATAGTCTACCTGAAATGGCAGCGCAAGCCAGATAGCGGTTCCTTTATAAAATATCAAAGCTTCAGAAAGCAGGAACCCGGCCAAATAAACATAGAAAACCTTTTTTGATAATCGCAATAAACCGAAATGATCGAGAAATGCAAATAATGAAACACTAACCACCCCAAGAAAAACCCAGTGAAGATATCCAACCACAAAATCAATTATATTGTAGGTTAAATTGACGAAATAGGGAAAGCTGCTAAGCAATTGCATCAAAATTTTTACAAGAAGAAAAATTCCCACGAGCTTTAATAATAAAAGATTTAAAGGTTTAAGCGTACTTTTTAATATTCCATAGTTTTTTTTAATGATCAAAAATAACTGCTGAAAGGCAAATATTTGTAAAACAGCACCAATGCCTGCCAGGAAATAAAAAATTAAGGGAGGTTCAACCCATAATACCGAAAGGAAGAAGCCAAGAATGATTGAAGTGACCATCAACTGAAAAAATCTTTTGAAATCTTTTTGGTTGACTATGGCATTTGAATTTTCAAGCAGATAGATTAAAATACCTGTAAGGGCAAGTATGAACCAGCCATTATATTGAAAATGCAGGTAAAAATATATGGAGAGTTTATACCAGATCGATGTACTTCCCAAAGTTACCATCACTACCGATATCGCCCACGGGCCAATACTTGAAATAACCATAAACCATAAGGCCATCCTGATAAGGCGGTAAGAATAGGTTTGCCTGTATTTGGGGGGAATATTTCTAAAAACAAACCAGGCTAAAAAATATGAAGCAAAAAGGAACAAAGTTGAAAAAATAATCGAGAACAGGGCATAACCCTGAAAAGGAAAAGTAAACAGCATGCCTATTAATGTGACCTGGGTAAAGATGAAGATCTGTAAATACCTTTTTTCCTTTCTCTCCCCGGTAAAATACATCTTATAGATCAGCGTGCTCAAGGCAATATAAACCCAACCCAATAAGGCAATATGCGAATGTGCATGAACCACAAACCTGAAATTGGCCTGGAGGGGGGTAACAAAAAAGAATCTAAGGAACAATCCTAATAATCCTACTATAAAAAAATATAACAAAGCGATATTGGTGTGCCGCCTGAGATTTATCATGATGTAAAATTAACAAAGTTTCGGTACACCTC
>Ga0079224_100014860_pt1 | contig 10888 bp, 8 predicted proteins | sample Stecom2015_FD_80414 | JGI IMG/M metagenome (GOLD analysis project Ga0079224, IMG submission 80414) | Agricultural soil microbial communities from Utah to study Nitrogen management - Steer compost 2015 | ecosystem: Environmental > Terrestrial > Soil > Agricultural land | place: USA: Utah...
CCGTCGAGCGCCGACTGCCCGCCGATGAGCGTATCCATTCGTCACTTTTATTGTGTGTCCTGTAGCCTCTGACGGTCGTTAGTCACTCTTTTGATACGGTTCGTCAACTTTCGTCAAATTTTCTCTCTATCGGGGTTGGTGGCCGCGGCCAATAATGCCCTTCCATCCCATGTCATCAACAGCCCTTCTCGACGCCGTCCGCAACATCACTGAGTGGGAGCGCACCAGCCGTCCCGCGAACAACCGTCCCAAGGCGACTGAAATCTTCGGGTCGCTGACGTTCAACGACGAGGTGCAGAAGCGCCGGCTGCCGCGCGATGTCTATCGCGCGCTGCGCCGCACGATCACCGCGGGCGTGCCGCTCGATCCGTCGGCGGCCGACATCATCGCCGCGGCGATGAAGGACTGGGCGGTCGAGCAGGGGGCGACGCACTACACGCACTGGTTCCAGCCGATGACCGGCATCACGGCCGAGAAGCACGACTCGTTTCTCTCGCCGTCGGCCGAGGGCAGTCGCGCCGTCGCCGAGTTCAGCGGCAAGGAACTGGTCAAGGGCGAGCCCGATGCGTCGAGCTTTCCGTCGGGCGGCATGCGCAGCACGTTCGAAGCGCGCGGCTACACGGCGTGGGACCCGACGAGTCCGCCGTGGATTCTCACCGGCGTCAATGGCAACACGCTCGTCATTCCGAGCGCGTTCGTCAGTTGGACGGGTGAGTCGCTCGACAAGAAGACGCCGCTGCTGCGCTCCATCGAGGCGCTCTCGAAGCAGGCCGTTCGCATCCTGCGTCTCTTCGGCTCGAACGCCGAGCGTGTGGGCACGACCTGCGGGCCCGAGCAGGAGTACTTCCTGATCGACCGCGCGTTCTACTTCGCGCGTCCGGATCTCATCAACGGCGGCCGCACGCTCTTCGGCGCGCGTCCTCCGAAGGGTCAGGAGCTCGAGGATCAGTACTTCGCCGCCATTCCCGAGCGCGTGCTCGCGTGCATGCACGAGATGGAGGCCGAGCTCTATCGCGTCGGCGTGCCGGTCAAGACGCGTCACAACGAGGTGGCGCCGAGTCAGTACGAGATTGCCCCGCTCTTCGAGACCGCGAACGTCGCCACCGATCATCAGATGATGACGATGGAGGTGCTGCGGCGCATTCCGCCGAAGTACGGCCTCGCGTGTCTGATGCACGAGAAGCCGTTCGCCGGCGTCAACGGATCGGGCAAGCACGTCAACTGGAGCATGTGTGACGACCAGGGCAACAACCTGCTGAGCCCTGGCGACAACCCGCACGACAACCTGCAGTTCCTCGTCTTCTGCACGGCGATGCTGCGTGCCGTCGACATGTGGCAGGGTCTGCTGCGCATGTCGGTTGCCACCGCCGGCAACGACCATCGACTCGGCGCGAACGAAGCGCCGCCGGCCATCATCTCGATTTTCCTCGGCGACATGCTGACCGACGTCTTCGATCAGATCGAGAAGGGCGGAGCGAAGAGCACGCGCCAGGGCGGTCTGCTCGACACGGGCGTGCCGGTGCTGCCGCAACTGCCGCGCGATGCGGGCGACCGCAACCGGACGAGCCCGCTGGCGTTCACGGGCAACAAGTTCGAGTTCCGCGCGGTGTCGTCGAACCAGAGCATTGCGTTCCCCAACATCGCGCTCAACCTCGCGATGGCCGAGTCGCTCGATGCGATGGCGACCGAGCTCGAGGCGGCCACGAAGGGCGGCAAGCCGCTCAAGGACGTGCTGAAGAAGGTGCTGCCCGCCTGGATCAAGAAGCACAAGCGCATCGTCTTCAACGGCAATGGCTATTCGCAGGAGTGGGTGAAGGAAGCGAAGAAGCGCGGGCTGTTGAACCTGACGAACACCGTCGACGCGCTGCCCGAGCTGATCAAGCCCGACGTCATCGCGGCGTTCGAGAAGTACAAGGTCATGAACGCGCGCGAGCTGCGTGCGCGCTACGACGTCGAAGTCGAGATGTACAACAAGACCATCAACATCGAGGGCCAGTTGATGGTGTTGATGGCGAACCGCTACATCCTGCCGGCGGCGCTCGAGTATCAGAAGCAGGTCGCGCAGTCGGTGTCAGCGGTCAAGGCGGCCGGCGGCAGCGTGAAGGAGTCGAAGAAGCTGCTCGACACGCTGACGTCGCTCGTCGAGGATTTCCGCGCGCGGACGACGAAGCTCGAGAAGGCGCTCGCGCATGCCGATGCCGATGCCGACAAGCACGCTGCGTTCATGCGCGACAAGGTGTGTCCGGCCATGGCCGATCTGCGCGCCACGGGCGACGCCATCGAACTGCTCGTCCCGCACCACCTCTGGCCCCTCCCGACCTACCGGGAGATGCTGTTCATCAAGTAGGGACAGGCTTTAGCCTGTCCTTCCCCCGTAGGGACAGGCTTTAGCCTGTCCACCGCCTGTCTCGACGCGCTAATGCCGGCCGGCACCCGCTGTCGGCGCGGTCGAATACACCTTGTTCGCGATCTTCCAGACGCCGTCGACTTTGAGCAGCACGAAGTAGTCGGTGAACGTCGTCGCGCCGTGCACGAGGGTGGCTTTCGCCATGGCGGCGCGGCCGCTGATGTCGATGCTGTCGATCGTGCGCCGGCGCGAGGCCTCGTCGTCCGCGGGGCGGCCGCGGAAGTTGCCGACGTATTCGTCCACCGTCCACGACGTGAACGTTCCACGGCGCATGCCCTCGATGTGCGCGGTCGGCAGAAACGCCGCCCGCATCGTCTCGCCATCGCCCGTGGCGTGTCCCTTGAAGTACTGCTCGATGGCGGCGCGTACGCCGGCCTCGTCGGTGGACTGCGCGAACGCAGGCAGGACGCCGCCGGCCAGGACGGCAAAGAGGATCAGTGCGCCGAGCGCACATCGTGTGAGGGTCGTCGATCGCATGACCGACATGATGCCACGAGGTCCGAAAGCGGACAGTCCACTACAACAGGGCGGCCGCGGAGGGGAGCCGCCCTGGCATGCGGAATGCCCCATGACTCCGCATGTCGATGCGCGAATCGCCGCGCCTTCCGGAGTTCGATTACCGCGGATGTTACCGCTATTTCCTGACGTACTGCACCTTTGCCCGCGCGCGCGTCTTCACGACGCGCGACATCGTCGCGCTGGTGAACGCGCAGTTTCTGCGCGCCGCCATCGAGAACTCGGTTGACGTATTGACGTACTGCTTCATGCCGGACCATGTCCATCTGCTGGTGGAGGGAGCTGATCCAGGCGCCGACGCGAAGGCCTTCATCGCCAGGTCGAAGCAGTACTCGGGCTATCGCTATCGGGCACGGACGGGAGGCCGGTTGTGGCAGCGCGACTCGTTCGATCGCGTCCTGCGCGACACCGAGGGCACCATCGCCGTCGCGCGGTACATCCTCGGCAACCCGGTTCGCGCCGGCCTCGTCAACCGCCCGCTCGACTACCCCTTCAGTGGCTCGTTCGCGTGGGATCGAGAGGCCCTGACGGATGTGTTCATCGACAGCGTGTCGGGATCCTAGTCGCGCAGTCCTTCGCTCGGCTCTACGCGCGCGGCGCGGATGGCGGGGGCGGCGCAGGCGGCAAGGGCGGCGGTCACGAGCAATGCGCCGGCGGTGAAGGCGGCGCCAGGGTCGGACGTGCGCGTCTGGAACAGCACATCGTCCAGCACGCCGCCGAGCGCCTGCGCGGCGACCAGACCAATGGCGACGCCCGCTATCGACAGGACGAGGCCCTGGCCGGTGACGAGGCGTGCGAGGCCTGCGGGCTTTGCGCCGAGCGCGAGGCGGATTGCCAGTTCGCGGCGACGCTCGTTGACCACCCACGCGAGCAGACCATAGACGCCAAGCGCCGCGAGCAGACCGGTGAGGATGGCGAACGCCGTGAGCACGAACATCAGCAGCCGTGGTTCCGCCGCCGCGTCCTTCAATCGCGCCTCCATCGTCTCGATGTCGCCGAGCGCGAGCGTCGGATTCGTTTCCTTCACGGCCGCGCGCACGGCATCGGCCAGGCGCGACGCATCAGGCCCGCGCATCGCGATGGCCATCGCGGCGAAGGGGAACTGGCGCGTCGTGTGATACACCACCGGCTCGGCGGCCTGGCCGATGGGCGCCTGCTGGATGTCGGCGATGATGCCAATCACGCGATGCGGCACGGGACCGGCGAGGTTGCGGCCGAGCGGGCCGACCTGGCGTGCCAGCGAGCTGATCTGCTGGCCGATCGGATCGCTGTCGCCGAAGAAGCGCCGCGCCATCGTCTCGTTGATGATCATGACCGGCTCGGTGTCGTGGCGATCGCGTGCGTCGAAGAGACGGCCCGCGACGAGCCGCGCACCCATCGTCTCGAAGTAGCCGTCGCCGGCCGACACGAACATCGCCTGCACCTGCTCGTCGTGCGACGGCGCGATGCGGCCGACGATGCCGAAGGCGAGGCGCCAGCCGATCGTCAGCGGCAGCGCGTTGGTGAGTCCGGCCGATTCGACACCGGGCTGCCGCCGCAGAGATTCGAGCAGGTTCGCGTACTGCTGTTCGATGACGTTCCAGCCTTCAACGCCGGCGCGCACCTCCATCTGCAGGTCGGTCGTGACGACGCCGTCTGGGACGATGCCGATCGGCGACTCCATCATGCGCGCCACGCTCTGCACCAGCAGCGCCGACGCGACGAGCGCCATGCTCGCCAGTGCCACTTCGGCGACGACGAGCGCGCGGTTCCAGACGCGGCTGCGCGCGCTGGTCGACGACCGTCCGCTCTCTTTGAGTGCTTCGGCCGCGCGCGTGCGCGAGACGATGAGCGCCGGCACGAGGCCGAAGAGAATGGCTGTGCCCGCCGTCACGAGCGCGGCGAATGCGAGCAGGCGGACGTCGAGACCGGCATTGGCCATGCGGGGAATGGCGACCGGCATCGACGCCAGCGCGATGTTGAGGATCGCCATCGCGCCGATGGCTCCGGCGAGGGTGCCGCCGGCAGCGAGCAGCAGGCTCTCGACGAGCATCTGTCGCACCAGCCGTCCGCGTGATGCGCCGAGCGCCGCGCGAATGGCCATCTCGCGTCCACGCGCGCCGGCGCGCGCGAGCAGCAGACTCGCGACGTTGATGCAGGCGGTCAGCAGCAGCACGGCAACCGCGCCCATGAGCACGATCAGCGCGGGGCGGTAGTAGCCGAGCATGTCGTCGAGCAGTGGCGTCAGGTGTGCCGTCCAGCCCGCGTTCGTCGCGGCGTAGTCGGTGGCGAGCCGCGATGTCAGCGCCGAAAGCTCCCGCGCGGCCGCGTCCGCGTCGACGCCCCGCTTCAGGCGCGCGACGCCTTCCATGAAATGCGCGGCCCGGCTGTGACGCGTGAGGTCCCACTGCAGGCGCAGCCAGAGGTCGACCTCGTCGGGGAAGTGAAACCCGGGCGGCATGACGCCGACGATCGTGTAGGGAGGCCCGTCCATCGCGTTGATCGTCTTGCCCACGATTGCCGGGTCGGCGTCGTACTGCTGACGCCAGAAGCGGTCGCTGATGATCGCCATGCGCTCGCGGTTGTGCAGCGTGTCTTCGATCGGGAACCCGCTGCCCAGTTGCGGCGAGACGCCGAGCATGTGAAACAGGTTCGCGCTCGTTTCGATCGTGTCGACGCGCACGGGATCCTTGTCCGGCTCGGCGAGGTTGACCTCCGGCCGCCACCACGCCGCCGCATCGTCGAACGCCGCGATGGTGCGGTAGTCCATGAAGTTGACCGGCGAGATGCGTTCGCGCGGCAGACTGCGTTCGGGATTGGCGTCCCAGATCGTCACCAGCCGGTCGGGTTCGTGAAACGGCAGCGGCCGCAGCAGCACCGCGTCGACGATGCTGAAGATGGCGGTGGCGGCGCCGGCGCCGAGGCCGAGCGTGACGACGGCAATCGCCGCGAACGACGGCGCGCGTTTCATCTGCCGCAGCGCGTGACGGAACTCGCCGACGAGGCCGGTCCACAGGCTCGACGCCGGTTCGGGCGCCGTCGCGCCGGGGCGCGAGTCGGGACGTCGTCGCGCGCGCCGCGCGAGATCGGCCAGCGGCGCTTCTGCGAGTGCGTCGAGCGCGAGCTGGCGCGCGTCGGCATCCGATGTGCCGTCGGCCCGTGCCGCGGCGTAGAGGTCTTCGAGGTGCGCGGCCAGTTCGGCAACGGTCGCCGACGGCAGGTCGGCCTGTCCCGTGCGCTTCGCGTGGTCTTCGACGAGCTGATGCCAGTTGGTCATGATGCGTTCCTGCTAAGCCCTAAGCCTTGATCCCCAGACTCGCCGCCTGGTCCAGCGCCACGAAAAACCGGCTCCATTCCTCGCGCTGGGCGGCGAGCATGCGGCGGCCGAGGTCCGTGATGCGGTAGTAGCGGCGGCGGCGTGTGCCGGCTTTTTCGACCCAGCGTCCGCGAATCCAGCCGCGGTCTTCCAGGCGATAGAGGGTGGAGTAGAGCGACGTCAGCGTGAAACGCAGCGTCCCGTTCGTGCGCGTTTCGATGAGCTGGCCGATTTCGTAACCGTGCCGGCCCGTCGCCTCGCGCTCGTCGAGCAACGCGAGAATCAGAATCTCGGCGCTGCCCTTCTTCGCTTCGTCAATGGAGGTGCGTCCCATATGCAGGAGTCCTGAATATGGGGTTGGACGGGAGACTCGCGCGGAAGGTTTGCGCGGCCCCGATCAGGGGCGGCGGCCGGCCATCAGCGACGTGTACAGGCCCACGAGCCGCGGCTCGTAGCGTTCCCAGTTGTCGCGCGCGTGGAACGCGGCGCAGCCGAGGCGCCTGGTGGCGATGTCATCCGGGTCGATGGCGTTGACGGTGGCAGCAATCCCTTCGGGCGTGAGCGGATCGGGCAGCAGCCATCCCATCTGCGACTCGGTGATCGCGCGGCGCAGTTCCGGAAACGGGCTCGCGAGAATCGGCACGCCGGCGGCCGGGTACTCCCAGAGTTTGTTCGGCGTGCAGAACCAGTGGTTCAGGCCGGCCCTCTCGTAGGGAATGATCCCGACGTCGGCCCCGGCGGTCCACTGACGCAGCTCGTCCTGCGGGACGCCCGGGAGGAACGTGATGCGCGCGCCGTCGGGATCCACCGCGCGCGCGACGGCCTTCAGCCGCGCTTCGAGGTTTCCCCATCCCATGAAGACGACCCGCCACGAGGGGTCGATGGCCGGAACGGCACGCAGCAGTTGTTCGAGACCGCGGTGTTTCTGGAAGCCTCCCTGATAGAGCAGGATGCGCTGATGCTCGCTGACACCCGCCGCGCGCCGCAGCCGCCCATCGTCCGCCGTGGCGTGCGGGTCGAAGCGGGCGGCGTTCCGCACGATGACGGCCGGCGGAAGGCGCGGATAGCGTTCGGCGAGTGTGGCTGCGATGCTGTCGTTGATCGTGATGAAGCCGTCGACGGCGCGGCTGTAGCGGCGCTGCATGAGCCTGAAGAACACGCGCAGGACGATCGAATGCACGGCGAGTGCTTCGAAGATCTCGTGGCTGTCGTACACGAGGGGAATGCCGAGGCGTCGTGCCACGGCCCGGCCCACGGGCAGCGTCAACAGGTCGTGGCAGTGCACGACGGCGGGCGCGAACGCGACGATGTGCGGCAGCATCTGCGCGCGTACTGTCGATGACCAGACCGGCCGGCCGGCTGCGAGGCCGATGTCGTGGGCGTAGGCGCGGATGCGCGCGGGCACGACGCGCGAAAGGCGGCTTGCGACGGCGCGGCGGGCGCGCCACAGGCCGAAGACGATCCACGAACCCAGCGATGCCGTGACCGCGACCTCGCACCAGTTGTCGAGGCCCGCCATCCGCATGGCCAGTGCGAGCAGTGGCGCGGCGACCAGCGCGGCGGCAACGAGCACCGCGAGCCGGGCACGCCGAAGCGCGCGCCGCAGCGCGAGCCGGCAGTCGACGCGCACAATCTCGACGCCGCTCGCGCGTGTCTCGCGCGTGGTCGCATTGCGGTTGTCGGCGAGCCCGAAGATCGCGACCTGATAGCCCGCCTGTTGCAGGGTGTCGGCCTCCTTGAGCACGCGCGTGTCGTGGCCGACCGAGTTGAAGACGATCATCGCGACGCGCGCGGTGATGTGTTCGTCGTACGCGAGCGTGAATGGCACGGTCGCGCTTCGCAGTCGGATATGGGGATCGCCGGATTGCGGCTGGGGTTGTTCCTGCTCAACGAGAGACGACACGAATACTCGAGGTCATATACTAACCCTGTTCCCCGCGGTGTCGATCGTGCGAATCCTCATACTGACGAGATACTTTCCTCCTCTGAATTCCATCGCGTCGTGGCGCCCCGATTCGTGGGCGCGCCGGTGGAGTGCGCGCGGCCACGACGTCACGGTGATCACCACGCAGGCTGCGACGGGCGCTACGTCGCGCGGCACGCGTGCGCGTCCTGCGGAGTGCGATGTCGTCGCGTTGCCGTTTCGCTCGATGATGCTGCGAGCGAAAGCGGCACACGCAGGTGCAACGCGTGCTGCGGCCGGTGCGAGCCGCGCTGCTCTCTGGCGCGGCATGGCCGATCGCCTGCGCGCGCGGTATGGCGTGCTGGGATCGGGGCCGCGGTTTCCCGACATCACGAGCGACTCGTGGGCCATCGATGCCTATCGTGTCGCGCATGCACGCGGTCCCTGGGATCTCGTCGTCAGCACATCGTCTCCGTACGCGACGCACGTGCTGGCGTCACGGCTGCGGCGCACAGGACGCGCCAGCGCGTGGCTGGCCGACTATCGCGACTTGTGGACGGACCACCACGCGCTGCCGGGACTGCCCGTCGTGCGTCTCGTCGAGCGGGTCATCGAGCGGCGCGTCCTTCAGGCGGCGGATGTCGTCACGACGGTGAGTGCGCCGCTTGCCGAGCGGCTTCGGCGGCAGCTCATGACCAAAGATGTGCACGTGATCGAAAACGGCGTCGACCCCGACGACTTCGCGCCACTCGATCCTGAGCCCATCTTTCCGCGCGACGGACGTGTGCGGCTCGTCTACACAGGGTCGATTCATCCGCAGCAGAACGTCGATGCGTTCTTCGAGGCGCTCGCCGTGCTGGCACGCCGTGGCGACTCCGACATCGATCGCCTCGACGTGCAGATCGCGACGTGGACCGCGTCCTACGTTCGCGCACGGGCCGGCCGAGCGGGCGTGGCCCACCTCGTGACCATTCGCGACGCGGTGCCGCGCGACGAGGCGCTGCGCATGCAGCGCGACGCGGACTTCCTGATCTTCCTGCCGTGGGCCGACCGTGCCGAGACCGGAGTGCTCACTGGCAAGGTCTTCGAGTACATCTGCTCAGGGACGCCGATCCTGATGATGGGGTGCGATCATCTCGAGAGCGCCCAGCGGCTGGTACTCGACGAGGGGCGCGGTGTGCGCTTGCCCGACGCCGCGTCCATCGCGTCCTTTCTCTCAGCCACTCTCAACGGCGCATCTCACGTCCCGCCGCGCCGCGCGCCGGGCATCGCAGACCGCTACAGCCGGCCACGTCTGGCCGACCGTCTGCTCGATCTGGCCTTCGTGCCGTCGTAGTATCCGGTCGGCGATGCCGGCCTGGGCTGACGAAAGCGTTCTAGACTCCGAAGAATCCGTGCTGCTCGAGCGCGTCGACGATGCGCGTGGCGGCGCGGCCGTCGCCGAAGTGGGCGCCCGCGGTTCTCGCCGGACGGGCGGCAGCAATCGCCGGCAGGACGTCGGCCGGCAGCGTCTCGTCGAGCGATCCCATCGGCCGCACCCACCCATCGTCGACCAGCGCCGGCCAGGGCGAGACGGCGAACAGCACGATCGCCGGCTTGCGCGCGAAGAACGCTTCCTTCTGCAGGCCGCCCGAATCGGTCACCACGCGTGCGCATCCGTCCAGCGCCGCGACGACGTCGAGATAGCCGAGGGGTGGTACGGCGCGCACGTGCGCGAGCGACGCCAGCGCATTCCAGAGACCGGCGCGGTCGAGCGCGGCTTTCGTCCGCGGATGCACGGGAAACAGCACCGGGCCGTCGATGGCCTCGCACAGCTCGACCAGGCGTGCGATGGCGACGTCGCTGTCGGTGTTGTTCGGCCGGTGTGCTGTCAGCAGCGTGAACGGCGTGTCGCGCAACCCGTGCTGATCGAGTACGCGTGACGCGGTCCGCGCGATCGGCCTGAAGTGCTCGAACGCGTCGTACATCGCGTCGCCCGTCTCGATGACGCCGCTGGTGATGTTCTCGCGGCGCAGGTTCTCGACCGACGCCGCATCGGGGCAGAACCGCAGCGACGAGGAATGGTCGGCGACGATGCGGTTGATTTCCTCGGGCGAGCGCATGTCGTAGATGCGCGGGCCTGCTTCCACGTGCGCGATCGGCAGGCACAGCTTCACGGCCGCGAGCGCCGCCGCGAGCGTCGTGTTCGTGTCGCCGTAGACCAGCACGCCCGTCGGGCGGCGCTCGAGCAGCACGTCTTCGATGGCGGCCATCATCTCGCCCGTCGCGCGCGCATGCGTCCGGCCCTGCACGACGAGCTGGATGTCCGGCGGCGGAATCCCCAGCTCGTCGAAGAAGACGTCCGACATCGACGCATCGAAGTGCTGACCCGAATGCACGGTCAGCGACGGGAGGCTGCGACGGCGTATTTCATGCGCGACGGGCGCCAGCTTCACGAACTGCGGCCTGTTGCCGACGACGGTGATCAGCATTCAACGTTGATCGTAGCTGAGGACAGGCTGAAGCCTGTCCCTACTTCAGCGGCCGAGGCCGAAAATCGCGCCGTCCTGCGTGCCGATGACGAGGACGCCGTTGGCGAGGGCGGGGGAGGCCGAGACGGGGGCGCCGGCTTCGAACTGCCAGAGGCGGCGGCCGGTCGTGACGTTGATGGCGTAGAGACGGCCGTCGTTCGAGCCGATCCACGCGACCGATCCGGCGATGAGCGGTGACGACTCGACGCGCGCGCGGGTCTGCAGCGTCCAGCGGCCGCGGCCCGTCGCGGCGTCGA
>Ga0079224_100014861_pt1 | contig 10887 bp, 4 predicted proteins | sample Stecom2015_FD_80414 | JGI IMG/M metagenome (GOLD analysis project Ga0079224, IMG submission 80414) | Agricultural soil microbial communities from Utah to study Nitrogen management - Steer compost 2015 | ecosystem: Environmental > Terrestrial > Soil > Agricultural land | place: USA: Utah...
ATTGGGCCCGCATCCTCGTCCATCGCGGCGAGAGCAGCGAGCTCGTCGGGTTCTTCGCGCTCTACTTTCATGAACGGTTCCTTCGCGGGCGGCCGGTCGTCGTGGTGCGAGCGAAGGCGGGAATCCGCCGCCATGCTCGTGGCCAGAACTCGATCGCGCGATGGGGGTTCCGAACGCTGCTCGCACAGAAGCTCGCGCACCCAACGAAGCGGTTCTTCGGGTTCGCGGCCATGATGCATCCGTCGGGGCACATGCAGATCGCACGTTATTTCCCGGCCGGGTGGCCGACGCACAAGAACCCGCCGCCTCAGGACATTCGCCGCTTCATGCTCGAGCTCGCGGACGAGTTCGGTATGGAAGCCATCGATCCGGAGCGGCCGCTCCTGCGGAAGGTCGGGTTCGCGGTCCGGGAGAGCGACGCCGAGAGGCGCTACTGGAGGCGTGTCGAGAACCCCGACGCGAGGTTCTACCTCGAGACGAACTCCACGTACGGCCAGGGGCACGGGCTCCTCACGCTCGTTCCTTTCGACGCCGCGGCGTTGGTGCGTCTGGCCAGGGAGATTATCCGCGAGAAGACGAGCAGCGAGGTCGAGCGCGCGCTCTTGACGATGGAGGGATGGCCGATCGCGTCGCAGCTCCTCGCAGGTCGCGCCGCGAAGACCGAGCTCGCCGCGACGCCCGGCTTTCGGGAGCTCGATCGCGCCATGATCGAAGCGATCGCCCCCCACGCCACCGTCCGCGCCTACCTCAAGGGGGCTTACCTGTTTCGCGAGGGGCACGAGCGCGATCGTGACGCGATGTACGTCGTCACCCGTGGAGCCGTGGCGGTGACGGTGGCCGGCCCAGACGGCGAGGAGATCGTCGACCAGCTCGGGGTTGGGGCGCTCTTTGGCGACCTCCGGGAGGACTACCGAAGGCGCGCCGTGTCGATGCGCGCGGTAGGGAAGACGACGCTGGTCGAGATCCCGCTCGGCGCACTTCGATCGCTGGCGGCCACGGACGCGCATTTGGAGGCAGCCGTGCGAGCGGTGCTACGTACACGCGCGCGCTGTCGCCTGCTCTCGAGGAGTCGAGCGTCGCAGGAGTGAAACGTCACCAGATGAGCGAGCGACGAGGATGGGTCCGATGATCGCCAACGACGCTGCGCCGGCTGCTCCGCCGACTCCGATCCGGCGTGTCCCGGGCTATCCGCTGCTCGGGCATCTCCCGTCGTGGCGGAACGATCGCATTGGGCTGCTCATGCGACTGAACGGGCCCCACGCGGACATCGTCGAGGTGCCGATGGGGCCCGTTCGGCGCGTGATCATGGTCGGCTCGCCCGCCCTTGCGAACGAGGTGCTCGTGACGAAGCAGAGCCCCTTCGTGAAGGCTGCCGGGTTCACGACCTTCCTTCGGCCGGTCCTCGGTGAAGGTCTGCTCACGAGCGAGCCTCCCGTCCACACCCGGCAGCGCCGGCTTCTCGCCCCCGCCTTCGTGCACAAGCGGATCGCGTCGTGCTCCGGGATGATGGCGGAGCGTGCTCGGCTCTTCATCTCGCCTCTGCGCGACGATGAGTCGATCGACGTGGCCGACGCGATGATGCGTCTCGCGTTCGAGATCGTCGGCAAGGCGCTCTTCGACGCCGAGATGGTCGGCGACGCCGAGATGGTCGGCGTCGCGCTGACGACCGCGATGGAGTCCATGATGGGCTTCTTCGAGTCCTTGCTCCCGCTCCCGCCCACGATTCCGACTCCGGCGAACCTGAAGTATAGGCGAGCGGTCGCTCGGCTCGACGAGGTCATCTACCGGATCATCCGCCGCCGTCGCGCAGAGGGAGGAGACCGAGGTGACGTGCTCAGCATCCTGCTCGCCGCGACGGACGAGGACGGCTCGCCGATGAGCGACCGCCAGGTTCGTGACGAGGCCATGACGCTGTTTCTCGCGGGTCACGAGACGACCGCCAACACGCTCGCATGGACCTTCTACCTGCTCGGTCGGCATCCCGAGCAACGCCGGCGCCTCGAGTCGGAGCTCGACGCGCTCGGGAGGGACCCGACGTACGAGGACTTGAAGCAGCTCCCGTACACGCTCGCCGTCGTGAAGGAGACCATGCGCCTCTACCCGCCGGTATACATGCTCGGTCGCCGCACGATCGAGGACACCCGCATCGGCGACCATCTGGTGAAGGCGAACACGCCCGGCATCGTGAACACCATCAGCATCCACCAGCGAGCGGACCTCTGGCCTTCACCAGAGACGTTCGATCCGGACCGCTTCCTGGGCGACCGAGAGAAGCACCTGCCTCGCTGCGCCTATCTGCCGTTCGGTGCGGGCCCGCGCATCTGCATCGGCAACCACTTCAGTTTGATGGAAATCCACATCCTGGTCGCGACCATCGCCCGTCGGTTGCGCTTCGAGCTCGAGAGCAGCGCGCCCGCGGAGCTCGAGCCGCTTCTCACGCTCCGACCGAAGGGCGGGGTTGTTGCTCGCGTGTCTCTTCGCGGGTGACGCTCGGCGTGGCGAAGTCGTGACTCACACATGGCGGATCAGCTGGAAGTCACCGCCGAGACGGACCTTTTTGTGGACAGTCCTCTCCGCTCGAGTAACCGCTAGGCCGGCGCCGCGACCTTCGTCAGCCTGACCGCACAGACCTTGTACTCCGGACACCCCGTGAACTCGTCGACCGCCTCCCCCGTGAGGATGTTCGTGCGCGACTCCGGGAAATGAAAGGTCATGGGCCAGGCGCCGCTGGGCTCGGGCGACATCGGGGTTTGTATTTCGATGTAGCGCCCGCTCGAGCGGTTGCTCGCGCACCGGATCGCTCCTTCGAGCGCGGCCGGTAGCGAGTCTCTGATACGATGCTCGCATGAGCAGCCGCTCGTCGTCGGTCCTCGGGCCGGCGACGCTGGTAGCTGTCTCGGCGCGCAGTGGTCGAGCACGGCGAGGGAGCAGCCACGGCTAGCTGCTCGGCCGTCGTGGTCGTGCTTTGCAGCGCTCACGCGTGAGTCAGCGAGGTGTCCGGGATCTGGGCCACCCTCATCGGGGAGGGCGACCTCGCCGAGTAACGCCGTGCACGCACCGAGCGGTGCGTGCTCACCCGGCTCGAACTCGGCGACCTCCTGCGCGGCGAAGGGGTAGAGCGAAACTGAGCCTCGGCCGGTCGGATGCCAGTGTCAAACGGAGTCGCCGGCCCGCCGTCGCTACCCAGCACTTGGGGCAGGTAAGGACGTCGGCCGCGAACACCCGCCGCAGCAGCCAAGGCCCACGGGTGTCGAGATCAGTTGGCGGCTAAATCGGGCTCGGCCGTTTTCCGTAGTGTGTTGACTCCATGGGCTCGGGCGCAGGACCGGGGACGACTACGATTCGCCGCGCAAGCTCGTGCAGGTCGACTTCGACAACGTCGACTACCAGATATGGGACGTGCCGCCCTCGGTCTGCAGGAGCTTCGCTCTGAGAGCTTCGCTCCGACGTGCGGAGCGTGTACCATCCATCCCCGGGATGGAACCGCAACACGAAGATCCGAGATGCCCAAGAAGAAGGAGCCGAGGACGGAGTCGCCAGTGAAGACCGCCATCGCGGCCCGGACCGTCGATAACCTGAACCTGTTCATCAGTGCGACCGACCTGCGCGAGTTCGTGGCCGTCCGCACCGGCGTGGCGTTGCCGCACAGGGCAGCGGCAGCCCTCGTCCACCACCGCCTGGAGGAAGGGTACTTCGACTCCCGCGCTGAGGTCGAGCGGGCCATCAAGGGGGAGGCGAAGGCCTTGGCCGCGCTCGAACAGGCCTTGGGCACGCTGGCCACCCATGAGCTCACCATCCTCCCCGGCGTCCAACTTCAGCGAGGATCCGGGGGAGAGGATGCCGAACGGGAGGAAGTACAGGATGATCGCTCAGGGGCAATAGCCTTCCGCATACCCTCCGAGCAGGGCACCCTGGAGGTGCCGCCGAAGCCGCCGCCGGATGACAGAATACCCGACGGTCCGACCTGGCGGCCGACGAGCATCCTCGAGGCCAACACGGTGCGCTGGGAGCAGGATGGATGCCGCTTCACCTTCTTCGACGAAAAGAGGCGCCGCGTAGGGCCGCTTCAGACGCAAAACGAGCACATGTGGGACATCGTCATCGTCCAGCCCACTGGCTCCTCGATCTCCTCCGACGTGAACGTATCACCGGTGGCCGGGGTGGGCGTGTCCGCGCCGAGCTACACGATCTGGCAGGTCCGTGTCTGCATACAGCACCGCTGGCGGTTGGAGAAGACATGGCGGGAACGCCGGATCGTGAAGCAGTGTCCGCCGGACTGGGAGTCGGTGGTCCTGCGGCCGGTGTCCTTTGGGGAGCGGATCGAGTGGGTTCAGCTCCGCCCTGTGTTCCCCTTTCCCTGCGGTCAGGTTGCCATCGCCACCGTCGGCGGCGGTGGGCAGGACCCGTTCCGGCGTGCTCAGGAGATCGCCGATGCCCACGCCCGGCAGGGTCACATCGGCCGACAGGAAGGCGTGCTGCGCGACCGGAGGGGTTAGGGCGGAGGGGTCCACCGGATCCGCTGCACGCGGTGGGGCTGGGGCTGCCAGCATAAATGGGTGTCCACTTTTTGGGGGAATTCCAAGTGGGACAGACGGGGGTCGTGAATGGTCACGGCCGCGCGAACACTGTCGGAATAGGTACCTTCACCCGCCGGACGCAGAACCCGGAGCGCCATGACGACGACGTTGACCACCGTCCTGATCCTTGGCTCAGAGCCAGCCGGACAACCCACGACTAAAGCGAACGCGGAGTTCCGTGCCATCGGGTCTGCGCTGCGCAGCGGAGAGCACTCGCGCTCGTTCTACTCGCACCGGCTTACGGGCGCCCAGATCGACGATCTCGTCACGTCGATCCTCTATTACCATCCGACGATACTCCACTTCATCGGTCACGGCGACGAGGACGGATGGCTCGTGTTCGAGGATCCAAATGGCGGCCCTTTCCTCGCGGATCCGGCCCACGTCGCCGAAGTGTTTCGTACGCTCCACGATCCCGTGCGCTGCGTGGTCCTCAGCGCGTGCTACTCGGCCACGCAGGCCGAGTTAATCGCCGAGCACGTCGAGATCGTCATTGGCTTACCCGCCAGGATCCTGCCCGAGGCCGCCGAGGCGTTCTCGCGTACGTTCTACTCGGCGCTAGCCGGCGGTCATAGCGCTCAGCAGGCGTTCAACTTGGCCAAGAACCACCCGGGGCTTCTCGGGCTGGATATCGAGGCTCAACCGGTACTGCACGTGCGTCCGGATGTCGACGCGAGCCGATCGTACTTCCATATCGAGGGCCTGCCCCCAGCGATCGTCGCTCGCGAACTGCTCGACTCGGCGAACAAGGCGATCTCCGCTCAGGCCGAGCAAGCCGTGGCTGCTGGCGAAGTGGGGGCGTTCGAGCTTGCGTTGGAAGATCGTCGCCTCACCTACGAGCATGCCGCTCGAGTCCACCAAGTCGTGCCGTCGGACGACTCCGCTCGGGTTCTGGTACTGGCCGAATTTCGCTACGGGTCGGTGCTGCTCGATCAGGGCATGCGCAGGCAGGGCATCGACAGACTGGTCGGGCTTGCCAAGCGTGCTCTGGCGCTCGAGATCGACTTGGATGCCGAAGTCGCGGGACCACTGTTGCTCAGCTTGGCGCAGCTGGGTCACGCGGCTCTTGCCCGCCAACTGCTGGAGATCGTCGACGTGGAGTCCGAGCGCCTGAACCTGGTGTTGGATATCGCCGAATCCAAACTGCCCGACGTAATCCCCGACGACGCCCTCTTGTCCACGCAGATCGGCTTCGCGCACGAACGTCGTGGCGACTTTCACGAGGTGACCCGGCTCGTGGAAGCGATCCTCGCAGCGAGCAACGTGACGACGGTCGATCGCGTCAATGCGTGTCTATTGCTCGGTCGGGCAATCCATGCGACAGCCGTCCAGTCGAGCCACGCGCTCGCGCTCATCGCGACCGACGAACGCTTCTCGGCGATCGAACGATTCACCGAGCTGCTGAGCGACCTGCGTGAAGCGTGCGCGAACGCCAACCGAGGTACACGCATCGCGCTCGAGGAGATTGCGCTCGTCGTCCAAGGTTGCACGCTCGACGGTCACGGCGAGGAACACTCCCGCGAGCGACTCGCGGAGCTCCTCGGTGATCAACCCGCAGATGATGTGGAGGAGGATACAGACGATCCGGACGACGCATCACTCGCCGCTGCCCAAGCTGAGCCTTGGATGGCGGAGTGCGAGAGCCTGGCCCAACTGCTCGCGGAGCAACGCCTCGACGAGGCCACGCTCCGGGTGCGTGAGCTCGTTGCACGCTACCCACACATCCATGTGTTTCATTGGCACGCGACCCAACTCATGGAGGGCGAAGAGCGGGCTCGCTTCGCGCGGCGAGCCTATGACCTGATGCCGGGCGTCGGCCAAGCTCGCAAGCTGGCCGAGCTTCTGCTCCACGAAGTTCGGTACGGCGAAGCGCGAGAGGTGCTCGAGCCCTTCCTGACGCGGCGCGCCCACAGCAACGACCGCCAATTGCTGCGCGCCGCCGCGTGGAGCATGCGTCGGAGTGACCCCGGACGCGCCGCTGGGCTGTTTGCCGCCTATCTCGAACTCGAGCCCTCGCCCGAGCCTTCCGACCTGGTGTGCTATGCGGAGGTCTTGCAGAGCCTGAGTCGCTGGCAAGAGTACGACGCCGTGGTCGAAAGGGCTCTCGGCCTCGAGCTCGAGCCAGCGCTCGTGATCGGGCTGGCAGAGTCGCTGCTGGCCCACGATCACCACGACCCCAAGATCGAGACCCGCTTGCGTGGCATCCATAAACGCCTGGGCGACTACCGCAAGAACCCTGCGGTCGAGGCCTGTCGCCTGCACATATATCTGGAGCTCGGCTCTCCCTTGGATCTCGTCGGCCCCAACTATCCTAGCCTCGTTGAGGCCGGGGTCATGGAGCCCGTGTCCACGGAACAGCTGTCGGAGCGCCTGCAGCAATGGCGTCAATGGCAGAGCAACGTCTGGAGCGCGTGGCGAAACGGCTGGATTCCCTTCGCCTCGTTTCAGCAAGCCACGGGCCTCGAGTCCGCGCAGCTGCTGCATCGGATGATCTCCCGGCACGAGGGTGACGAGCCGCTGCTGATTCCCCCTCTCGTGTACCCCGTCATGGAGCCGCCCGAGTTGAACCTCGAAGGCCGGCACGTGCTACTCGGCGACCTCGAGATCGCGCTGTTGTTGGAGCTCGGCCTGTGGGATCGCCTGCTAGAGCGGCTCGGCGGCGACGGCAAGCTGATCGTGTTCGAGGAGGTGTGGGAGGGAAGCATACGCGACTCGGCCACGCGAATCCGCCGGTCGGCCCAGCCCGTCGCGCGCGATCGCAAGCAGGCGCTCCTCGCCAGCCTTCGCCAGTGGCGCAAGATCCGAAGCGAATCTCGGTACGGTGACGCGGTGGTCTCCGTCGAAGGCGCGCCCACGGGCGAGGACATGGCCTCGGTCTACGATCTGCTTGAGGTACTCGTTCGCGAGCGCTGGCTAGCGCGCGGTGAGCTCAGGGGCACTTGGCCCGAGGGCCGGCGGCGATGGGACTCCACTCCATCGCGCCTATCGCTCGACTACGCGGCGCTCTCGGTACTGGACCAGGCAGGCGTGTTGGCGCGAGTGATGGAGTATCGCGCCATCGAAGAGGTCGTCGTCGCGCCAGCGGTGCTCGACGTGATCCAGCGGCGGATTGACGAGCTCGACGAGCCCTTCGAGGCATCCAAACGGGCCGAGGCGATCAAGATGGCGGTTTTGTCTGCTCGTGAAGCAGGTCGCCTCGAGCTGGTGCCGCAGCCGTGGGCCGCGGTTGATGCCGAGCTTCCGCCTGCGATCGGGAAGCAGTGGGAGGGTTTCCGAGAACAGAGCATCGCAATTTTGAGCTGGCGGCGATACCTCGCCGACGACGATCGCGCCTTATTGCTGTCGGCCGATCATGCGATCGCAGCCGGGAGCGTACGGGTGAACGTCGGGATCGCCCAGGTATTGGCGTGGGCGTCCAAGCAACAGGTCAACCACTCCATGTCCAACCTGCTCGCCGGCTCGAAGCGAGTCTTGAGCTTTGCTCAATTCGCCGAATGGCTGGCGCCAGAGGACCGGAAGCTGGAGGTGGTCGCTCGCTTGACCCACCTGGGGCTCCCGGGAGCGATGTATCCAGTGCACATCCTGGCTTTCGCCGAGCAATACTCGGGGTTGTCCGGTCCGCACATGCAGCGTGTCTTCGATCAGTACGAGTGGCTTGCCCATTCGGGGCTGGACGTCGTGGCGTCGACGCAGAGCCATGTGTGCGGGGTCTATGCCCAGGCGGTGTGGCTGGCGTGGTGCAGCGAGCAGGGTCGACGCTTGAGGGATGAGGTCCGCGAGGATCTGTGTTACGAGCTGTGTCGTCGAATTGCTGCGTTCGCCCCGGAGGAGCCTGGGATGATCACGCGTCGGTTCTTCGACTGGCTGCTGATCTTCGCGATATCGGCCCCCAATTGGATATTTTCCACGACCGACGCGGATGGTGAGCCGAACGACGAGACCGCTCTCGGCGGGCCGAAACGAACCCTGCGCGTCGACGCACGGAGTCACGCGGGGCGACTGTGGACGTGGTTGAAAGCCTGGGTTGGGCAGTCTGACGCCCGGCTGCGAGCGTGGAACATGGGGCTGCAGTCCGCCGCGACACAGGCCATCGCCCAGATGAGGCGAGAGACATACGCGGCTGAGATCATGCATCTCGCAGCGAGGACGATCTCTCCGATGGATCCCGCGGCGATCAACGTGACGCCTGCGCGCCACCTCGCCGTGCTCGCTGGCCGAGCCGATGGGTCTCACTCGCTTCTCACGTCCACGGGCATAGGTTTGACGTCGGGTGGGATGACGCGAGTGGTCATGTGGTCCGATGCGCTCGACATCCTTGCCGAGCAAATTGCACATGGTGCGCGGTGGGACATACCGTGGGAGGCGACGGGGGAAGTCGAGTTGGGAGACGGGGTCTGCAAGATCTCGGGCCCGCCCGAGCTCGTGCTGCTGCGTGGGGCCAGCGAAGGTCAGGCAGAGCGGCTCGAGGCGTGGGCTTCGGAGGTCGCGCCTTATGATGGACAGCTGGCCGCCGCGGCGCTCGCGTGTGCCCATGGCAACTTCGAGGCTCAGGCCGTCGACGCGTTCTTGCTCGCCGCGGTCCGGTCTCCCTGGCACAGCAAGGACGACGATGTCCTCGGGCCCGTCACCTGGGGGGCGGTCGCGGACATCGACTACCCCGCGTCGCTCTCGGATCTCGAGGCGCTCTTGATCGAAGACGTCACGCGATACGAGCCCCTGGATTTCGACGGCAAGGCGAGCGAAGACGGCCCCTACCATGGCCTCGTTAGCGGCTCGTTAATCCGCCAGATTACGGAACTGCCTGGGCTGACGCGACTGGCTGGGCTCGCCCATCGAGCTGGCTTCGAAGACGCAGAGGTCACGTACGCGTGGGAGACCCTGGATCTTGCTATCGCCGCGGTCTCGGCTGACGTCGCTACAGCGATCGTCATCCTCCTGCATCATGTCTCGACTTGCGGAGCCGACCGAGACACGCATGCGGAGCGTCTGACCGAGCGGCTCGCCAAGATCCTGACCGATGAGATCGCGGCCGAGTCGGACGGGTCCACACAATCGGCCGCGGTGCTCGAGCGACGCCTGCTTGGCCGCTGCAAGGATACCGTTATGCGATTGGTGCAGAGCAGCAGGCGCTCAGTTGCGCCGCATCAGGTCGTTTGGCTCAGCTGGCGTCTGTTTCAGTGGTGGTGGGCTCGATTGTCGGCGACTTCTATCGCCGCACGACAGGCGAGCCTCACCCATCTGCTGAGCCTCGCGCCGACGCACGACCTCAGTCGCGCCAGCGCGGGGATCGTGCTCGACCCCGATCGCTTTGGCGTCGTCGATGGCTGGAACCATCGCTTGGCCAGCGTGCTGATGGCGATGAGCTTTGGCTACCAGCTCGGGGTTCGAGATGCTGGAGCGGGCGGGTTCACGCTCACGCATGAGGCACTGGAGTCTGCGCTGCGGAGCCTGGCGACGCGTCCGCTGACCACCGCCGAGCGGCAGTTGCGAGCGGTCGCGGGACACGCCGCCAGTCCGCTGCAATGGTTCGGCGCCGTCGCGGTCCCCGACCTCGCCCTCGAGGCGATGCTACGCCTGCTGCCAGGTGCGCTGGCCCGAACACCCGAGGTCACTCGTGCGCGCTGGTATCGCGAGTACTTGGTCGATGACCCCGAGACTCCTGCCTGTTCTTGGCTGGTGCGCGATGCCCTGGTCCGAGCGATCGTCGCCGCCGAGCTGGCGGCCGAGATCGAAGACCTCGACCTCGGCGAGATCCGAACTCCTGCGTCGGAGCCCGAGTAGCACAGGCGAAGCGTCCGCCGGACGGTCGAGTCGGTTTGGCCCGTGACTGGTCCATGGCTCGAACTCAGTGCATCGGCCCTTCGCGACGGCGAACGTCGGCGACAAGGCTCTCGTGCTACACTGGTCGTGCTGGAGTAGTCCTCTCGTCGGGATCAATCCGCGTGCCACGGCAACCTTAAGAGGTAGGGTCGCGCGGCGCGGATCGTCTCCACCATGTCTCCAAGGCCGAGGTCGGCGCCGGTCGTCTCACCGGGACTGGTGTGGACTCCCGGCAAACGAAATCCCCCGTGATCCCGCACCCTTGCCGAAAAGTGTCCATGATCTCGCGCCGTTGCGACGTCATCGGCAGGGGGTGGGGGCCCCGACGCGTAGCGGCGGGGGAGGGACCGGCCCCGGTCCCTCCCTCAAGCTAGCCCTCCATCAAGCAACCCACCTAACTCTTGGCCCAGGGATCTTCGACCCCGGCGTCCCCGAGAAGGATCCGCCGCAGGTCCGATCGCGACCGCGCGCCCGTGCGCGCCCGCACCCG
>Ga0079224_100014863_pt1 | contig 10886 bp, 9 predicted proteins | sample Stecom2015_FD_80414 | JGI IMG/M metagenome (GOLD analysis project Ga0079224, IMG submission 80414) | Agricultural soil microbial communities from Utah to study Nitrogen management - Steer compost 2015 | ecosystem: Environmental > Terrestrial > Soil > Agricultural land | place: USA: Utah...
AGCCGTCGTCATGTTTGAGAGCCTGTCAGAGAAGCTCGAAGGCGCACTGAAGGACATCAGTGGGCAGGGGCGCATCAATGAGCTGAATATCGCCAGCACGATGCGCGAGATTCGGCGTGCCCTCCTCGATGCCGACGTAAATTATCAGGTCGCTCGCGAATTCACCGACAAGGTTAAGGAAGAGGCTCTCGGTGAGCGAGTCCTCTCGTCGGTACAGCCGGGACAGCAGCTCGTCAAACTGGTCTACGACGAGCTCGTGCACCTGCTGGGCGACGAGCATGTAGAAGTACAGCGTTCACCCAACCCACCAACCATCATCCTGGTTGCCGGCCTGCAGGGTTCCGGGAAGACGACGTTCAGCGCGAAGCTCGCCAATTTCTTCAAGTCGAAGGGGAGTGCCCCGCTGCTGGTTGCCGCGGACGTATACCGCCCCGCCGCAGTCGATCAGCTGAAGACTCTTGCATCCTCCATCCGTGTGCCGGTCTATTCCATCGTCGAGAATGGCCAGCCCGTGCAGGATGCCGTGCGCGTTGCTCGCGAGGCCGTAAGCGAGGCTCGACGCACCGCGCGGGATATCGTGATCATCGACACGGCCGGCCGGCTTCATGTCGATGAGCGGATGATGAAAGAGGTGGCCGACATCAAGGCTGCTGTAAACCCACACGAAATCTTGTTCGTGGTGGACAGCATGACGGGCCAGGATGCCGTGAACACGGCCCTGGAGTTCAATAAGCAGCTCGACTTCGACGGTGTTGTACTGACCAAACTCGATGGTGACACCCGAGGAGGTGCCGCCCTCTCCATTCGCTCGGTCGTCGACAAACCGATCAAGTTTGCCTCCACCGGTGAGAAGCTGGATGCACTCACCCCATTCTATCCCGATCGCATCGCCCAACGTATCCTCGGGATGGGCGATGTCGTTTCGTTCGTCGAGCGTGCGCAGGAACAGTTCGACGAACGTCAGGCCGAGAGGCTGCGGAAGAAGATTCGCTCACAGGACTTCGATCTGGCGGATTTCTACGAGCAGCTGCAAAAGATCAAGAACATGGGCTCCTTGCGTGAGCTCATCGGGATGATTCCCGGCGTCGGACGGCAGATCAGGGATCTAGACATCGATGATGATGCGTTTAAAGGCATCGAGGCGATAATCCTGTCGATGACGCCCGAAGAGAGGCGCAATCCCGATATCCTCAGCGGAAGCCGGAGGCGGCGCATCGCACGCGGCAGCGGAACGGAGGTTCGAGATGTGAACCAGCTGCTGAAGCAGTTCAAGGAGATGAAGAAGATAATGAAGACGATGTCCCGCCTGATGGGCAAGGGACGTTCGGTCGATCTTCAATCTTTGATGGGAGGACAGCCGAAGTAATGCTGAGTGAATCGCTGGATGCGCATTCCGTAGGGATGCGGCTGATGGATCTGAACAACATTAACATCGCAATAAAATAAAGGAAGCAGAGTCGTGGCAGTTAAACTTCGATTGCGCCGGATGGGCCGGAAGAAGCTTCCCGTGTGGGGAGTCGTTGCGGCCGATTCACGAAAGCCGCGCGACGGCCGATTTATTGAAGAGCTCGGTCGTTACGAGCCTCTGGCCGAGCCGGCCGTCGTGGATTTGAATGTCGAGCGCATCCAATACTGGCTCTCGAAAGGAGCCCAACCCTCGCATACCGTTCGCAATTTGCTGAGCCGCGAGGGTGTTTTGCTCGAGCATCATCTCCGGCGAAAGGGAGCATCGGAAGAGGAAATCGCGGAGGCGGTCCGGAAGCACCGTGAGCATCGGTATGCGAAGCTCAACGAACATGTGAAGGAAACCGCCGCCGCTCGGCGCCGTCGGGTGCTCGAAGAGGAACGCGCTCGCGTCGCCGAGGAGGAAGCCGAGGCGGCCAAACGGCGCGCCGAGGAAGATGCTCGGGCGAAGAAAGAGGCCGAGGAAGCCAAGCGCAAGGCGGCCGAAGAGCGTGCTGCTGCGGCCGAGGAGGCACGACGCCAGCAGGAAGCTGCGAATGAGGCGCAGGTGGCTGAGGATAAGGAACAGAGTGGTGAGATGGAGGTCGCCGAAGCCGGGGATCAGGTGGAGACTGCCGAGCCTGAGGTCGCCGAGCCTGAAGATTCAGCAGCCCAGCCGGAGACGGCGGAGGCCGAGGCTCCTGAAGACGCCGGCGAAGCACGTGCATCGGATGAGGTCGAAACATCGGACGAGGTCGAGAACGCCCCGGTTGATGATGCTACGGCTGAGACCGATGCAGAAGCGGCCAACGAGGCGGGCGAAGATTTGACGGACGGCGAGGCCGACGAATCGAAGGCGTAGCGACGGTTACCCCGCCGACGGCTCCCGGCATCAATGCCATTTCCGATGAGCGCACAAGTCGACCGCGATTCGCTTTTGCTGATCGGACGCGTGTGGCAAGCCCACGGCATCCGTGGCGAAGTCAAAGTGGTGCCCGAGACGGACGATCCGAACCGGTTCGCGGATCTAACAACCGTTTTTACGGGTACCAACGCAGATGCGGCCGAACGCAGCTCGGTAGAGTCGGTCCGATTCCAGCCGACCAAGAAGGGAACGCTCGTTCTGTTGAAGCTCGGGAGCATCTCCACGCGTGAGGAGGCCGAGGCGCTACGCAAGCAACTCGTCTTCGCGAGAGTGGATGACCTACCACCGCTAGAAGATGACGAGTACTTCCTTCACGACCTCGTGGGTCTGACGGTAGAAACAGAAGATGGGCAGACCGTCGGGATCGTCGACGATGTGCTCGATTTACCTGCACAGGAAATGCTAGTGATAGGCCGGGAGGACGGGTCGACGACGTTGGTGCCTGCCATTCCGGAGTTCGTCGTTGATATCGATTTCGATTCGGATCGGATCGTCATCCGTCCGATCGAAGGGCTTCTGGAGTGAATCTGCGCTGGTTCCGTGTTGCGCATTGACATACTGACAGTACTGCCGGCCATCGTCTCCGGCCCGCTCGAGCATAGCATTTTGCACCGTGCGGCGCAGAAGGGGCTGATCGATATTCATGTCCACGACATACGTGAATATGCGACCGACAAACACCGGCAGGTCGATGACTATCCATACGGCGGAGGAGCGGGCATGGTGCTCAAGCCCGAGCCGATCTTCCGGTGTGTCGCGACCATCAAGGAAGAGGTGCGAAGGGAGCCCGACGAAATCGTGTATCTGACACCGGATGGAAACGTCTTCGACCAGGACATCGCAACCGAATTCTCCTTAAAACAGCATTTGGTACTCATTGCCGGACATTACAAAGGCGTTGACCAGCGTGTACGGGATGCTCTTGTGACACGCGAGATTTCGATAGGAGACTATGTGCTGAGTGGCGGTGAACTACCGGCTCTGGTCGTCGTTGATGCGGTCGTCCGTCTGATACCGGGCGTCCTGGGGGATGCCGAATCGGCCCTGTCCGATTCATTTCAGAACGACCTTCTGGATGCGCCCGCCTACACGCGGCCGGCGGAATATCAGGGCATGCGAGTGCCGGACGTGCTATTGTCCGGGGACCATGGAGAGGTAGAGCGCTGGAGAGAGGAGCAGCGTCAAACAAAAACACGAACACGCCGACCCGATCTGCTCCAAGATTAGAGATCGGCGCAGGATGTACAGAAACCTATACTAAATAGAATAGATGGAGGACGCCATGGCTACGGATCTCTTGAATCTGGTTGAGGCGACGCAGCTGCGGGACGATCTCCCAGAGTTCAAGCCCGGAGATACGGTAAACGTGCACGTTCGGGTCATCGAGGGGGATAAAGAGCGGATACAGCAGTACCAGGGTGTCGTGATCGCGATGCAAGGATCCGGCGCGGGACGCACCTTTACGGTCCGCAAGGTCTCCAACGGCATCGGAGTAGAGCGGATCTTCCCGCTGAACTCGCCAAAGATTGCACGAATCGAGCGCGTGCGACAGGGACAGGTCCGACGAGCGAAGCTTTATTACCTCCGCAAGAGACGCGGAAAGGCAGCGCGGATCAAGGAACGGTCTCTCGATGGATCACGTCGGTCGTAGCCGGACGTCCGAAGCTCGTCATACTCAAGAACCGCCTGCGCTTCGCGGCGGTTTTTTTGTGCCCGGCGCGCCCAACCAGTACACGTAACCTGCAACGAGCACCCCCGTCCTAATGGACGTCGCAATTTGGAACTTCCCTGCGGCCGAGCTACTGACCTCGGGAATGGCGTCCGGCGAGCGCGCGTCCCGTTTCAAGCTGATCAGGCTCGAGATACCCGACTGCATCCGCGCACTTCAGAGCGGACTCGCGGACGTAGCATTGCTGCCTACACTCACCGTCCTTCGACAGGCGAAGGACCTGGATGTGGTTCCGGCAGTGGCCTTGTCGAGTTGGCGGTATCCGTTCGCGAAGATTGTGATTTCGCACGATCTGTCTGAACCCATTCGCAACGTCTCGTACGATCCCCATTTCGAGATGGAGCGCCGCATCGCCGAGATCGTGCTGCGCGAGCATTATCGGATGGAGCCAGCCTTTAAGGCTCGCGACACGGATGTGCTGGATGACATCGCGACCGATGCGCACCTCGTTGTAGCGTCCGATCTGCCTACCCAACGACTTGGTGACCTGGCCCTCGATCTGGGTGAGGAATGGTTCGAGCTTGCCAACTATCCTATGACATGGGGGCTCTTCGCCGCCCGCAAGGGTACGCTGTCCACCAGAGCCATTCGAGAAGTGCGAGATGCCGTCCTTGAATCGGAAGGCCGCCGCGACGTCTGGATCCAGGCCCAGGAAACGTCCGCCGACCTGCACGACTTCTACCTCGAGAACATGCGATTTCGGCTCGATGACCTCAGTATCGCAGGGCTTACTGAATTCCGCCAGTACCTTTTCTTCTACGATGTAGTCGATGAGGTTGGCGACATCCCCTTCGTGTACATTCCCGAAGAGGAAGACGAAGGCGGTACGCATACACCATTGCTCTAGTCGGGGATCATGAGCGAGGGCGTAAAGATCGTCGCGACGAACAGGAAGGCCTTTCACGACTACGACATCGTCGAGCGGCTCGAGGCGGGAATCGCGCTGGAGGGGAGTGAGGTCAAGTCCATCCGAGAGGGTCGGATCAGCCTCCAGGAAGCCTATTGTCGCGTAGAGGATGGCGAGATGAAGCTGTTCAATTGCCACATTGCGCCCTATTCGCATGCGGATGAATCGACACGGCCTGATCCTGCCCGAACCAGGAAGCTTCTCATGCACCGGAGCGAGATTCGAAAGTGGGATAAAGCGCTTCAGCAGAAAGGCTTTACGGCAGTGCCATTGAAGGTATACTTCAAGAATGGATACGCCAAGGTGGAGATTGGATTGGCGCGTGGCAAGAAACTCTATGACAAGCGGGCGGATATCGCAGAGAAGGAATCCAAACGACGACTTGAGCAGCTGACAAAAAGAAGCTCTTAGATGCCGAAGTTCCCCCCCATCGAGGATCAACTCGTCCAGATCCGGCGAGGAGTCGCCGAGATCATCCCGGAAGACCAGCTCGTACAAAAGCTCAAGAAGGCTGACGAATCTGGTCGGCCGCTAACCGTCAAGCTCGGATGCGACCCGAGCCGGCCGGATCTCCACCTCGGGCATGCCGTCGTGTTGCGCAAGCTTCGGCAATTCCAGGATCTCGGACACCAGGCGGTGCTCATCATCGGGGATTTTACAGGAATGATCGGCGATCCGAGTGGCCGTTCCAAGACCCGGCCTGCTCTCACCGTCGAGGAGACGCGTGAGAACGGCAGATCCTATTTCGAACAGGCTACCCGCATTCTCGACCCCGAGCGGACCCGCATGGTCTATAATTCGGATTGGCTAGCCGAAATGAAGTTTGGCGATGTGATCAAGCTCGCCGGCAAATACACCGTGGCTCGCATGCTCGAGCGGGATGATTTCGAGAAACGATACAAGGCGGGTGAGCCTATCGGTATCCATGAATTCTTGTATCCGCTCGCTCAGGCGCAGGATTCTGTCGCCATCGAATCGGACATCGAACTGGGGGGCACCGATCAGAAGTTCAATCTATTGGTTGGGCGCGACATCCAGCAGGCCATGGGGCAGGAGCCTCAAGTCTGCTTAATGATGCCCATACTGCCGGGCACGGACGGCGTAGAGAAGATGTCGAAGTCGCTCGACAACTACATCGGCATCACCGAGCCACCCGAGGAGATGTACGGCAAGACGCTTTCCATCCCGGACGACCTCATCTATACCTATTTCGAACTGGCAACCGACGTGCCGACCGATGAGCTGGGGCAAATCCGGGAGAGGGCGGAGGTGGATCCGAGAAATACGAAGCACCAGCTCGCCTGGACGATCGTCAGAATGTACCACGGTGCCGACGCGGCCGATGCAGCCCGTCAGCACTTTGAAAGGACGATCATTCGGGGTGAGGCGCCGGAAGATGTGGCCGAGTTTTCTCCGAATCCCGACCACGGAAGCCGAATCGGCATTCTAAATCTGATGCTGCAGGCCGGTCTTACTCAATCCAATGCCGAGGGGCGCCGCCTGATCAAGCAGCAGGCTGTCTCGATCGATGGCGAGCGGGTCGATGACGTCGGCCTGGAGATCGATTTGCGAGAGCGCGCTCCATTCATCATCAAGGTCGGAAAGCGACGCTACGCCCGGATCGTCTGGGAAGCCGTCGAACAGGCTTGACGGCGCCCATCAGGTACGCATTTCGGGATGGAACAGGTGTAACGGGCCTACATATACTCGTCGGTGGGCAGTACCCACATCCAATCTCTGCTTTCGGCTCGCGTCGAATCATCCAGACATGATCGTTCGATTCGCATTACATCTCACGGCGCTCCTCATATGTGTGCTTGCAGTCGGCGAGGTTCGCGCGCAGAGTGAGGAGCCAATGCGCCAGGGAATCGAGGCCTTCCGAGAAGGAAGATATCAAGACGCCGTGCGGGCGTTCGAGGAGGCCACGCGACGAGACCCCACCAATGCGGAAGCGCACTTTTTGCTTGCTCGTGTCTTTGCCGAGACTCCGCTGAAAGACGAGCGACGCGCCAGGGAGGAGCTGGACCGAGCCATGGAGCTCGAGCCCCGGAATGTCACGTACCTCGTTGGGCGCCTTCAGCAGCTTCGAAAGGAGACGTGGAACTTCTTCCAGGAGAGGGTTCGCGAGCGGAAACGCATCGAGCTTGCCCGGCAGATCCTGCAACTGGATTCTACGAACGCATTTGCCCACGAGGAACTCGGCACCGTCCACATTCGGGATTTCTGGCGGTATCGGAATGCCGTGATGCTTCCGTCACTGACTTTTGGCGGATCTGCCTATCAGATGCAAGAATCCGGCAGCTTCGGGGACGATGACGACACTCAAACGCCCATCCTTCTCGATCCGACGGGCGAGGCCATAATCCCTGTGATCGACCAGGGGGTCGGAGAGATTCCGAACTATGATCCGAATGAGGTCTTTGCGGCCGACCGATTCGATGTCGATAAAATGCGCCGCCTCGGTGTGCCGATTCAGGACCTTGCCGCACGCGCTCAGCGCGCCTACGACCGGGCTATCGGTCACTTGAAACTGGCGTTGGAGACCGATCCGCGTCGTGAGAGTGTCTACGGCCACCTCATGGAGATCTATGCCCTGAAGGGCGAGTACTCGGAGGCCCTGGACATGCTCGAGGAGATGCATGCTTTCTTCCCGGAAACGCCGAAAACCTGGCTCTATCTCGGGCATGCACACTACAGGAGCGGGAATATGGATGCTGCTGCGAAGAGCTTCGAGACGGCATTCACCTACATGAGCGAGGAGGAGCAGGTGGCATTCGAGAGCCTGGAGTTTCTGCTTCCCGAGGAAGAGCGCGCGCGGCTTCGAGATGATCCGGTGGCCTATGCCTCCAGGTTCTGGACGAGCAAGGATCCGCGGTACCTGACTCCTTACAATGAAAGGAAGCTGGAGCACTACGCGCGGCTCGTCTATGCGGATTTGCTCTACGGATCTGAGGACCTGGACCTGAGGGGGTGGGAAACGCAGCGTGGACAGATTCTTGTTCGATACGGAGTTCCTGAAAAGGATGTGGTGTTGATCCCGGGCAGCACGTCCCGGATAGCTACGCTGGGTGTGGCACCGGGAAGCGGCGGCCGTGGACCTCTCGGAAATCCAGGAGACGAGATTCAACCACAGACGCCCGGCCCGCAGGACTCTGGAATGGATATGATCGCCGAGGCAAACGCCTTCAATATCTGGGATTATGGCGAATTCCGATTCGTTTTCGAGGATCCGTTCCGCAACGGTGAGTACCGACTCTATTCTCCGAGTGCCAAGGAAGTCGCGCAGGGCGTTTCTCCCTGGATCAATGACTACTCGATCAAGGCGAGAGAGACTTTCAGAAACGTGCCGGAGCGTTACGAATACACGGCGCCCGGACGGCAGATCGAGCTGCCTTATCTGGTGAATGCCTTCCGAGGATCGGGTCAGAATGCCGACGTGTACGTCCACTATGGGGTACCCCTTCAGGATGGCGTTGCATCAGGCAACATGGTCAATTTGACGGCAAACGTCGGCGCCTTCCTCATCAGCGATCAGCGGGACATCCTCGTCGAGCGCCGTCGTACGATTTATGGGCTAAAAGGTGAGCAGATTCGCGATTTCGATGAGGTGAGCCTCTGGGTAGACACGCAGTACATGGACGCGCCGCCCGGCCGACACCAGGTGTCGATGGAATTCGAAACGGCGAGCGGCTCCACGGTTGCCGTGCAGCGCCGCGAAATCGAAGTGCCGGACTTCACGAGCGAGCAGTTGATGCTAAGTGACGTACTGCTGGCGTACGGCGTAGAGGAAGTACGTGACGCCGAACGCGAAGCCGGAGGTGCAATCATCGTGCGGCGCGGTCTCGCGATCGATCCGGCTCCGTGGAGTGTGTTCGCCGTCGAACAGCCGATCTACCTCTATTTCGAGATCTACAATCTAAGTCCCGGCGCGGATGGACGGACGGACTATCGGATGGAGGCCCGCCTCACGGCAAAGGACGAGCGTCGAGGCGTCTCAGGCTTCATCCGAAACATTTTCGGCGGTACGGAGGGCGTCTCCGTTGCGCTGCCGGGCTCGGGCGAATCGCGCGAGGAAGGGCACTATCTGATTCTGGATGCCTCCAATCAGGAGCAAGGACTTTACACGCTGACGCTCCGAGTTCGGGACAATGTGAGCGGGAAGGCAGTAGACCGGCAGATGGACCTGTACCTCGAATAGCGATCAGGTCTCGAGTCGTCGTCGGACGTTCTGATCCATCGTCTCAACCTTCTTCACGAGGCTCTTCTTGAATGAGACCATCCTGGCTCTGACGTCGGGGTCGGACGCGCCTATGATCTGAACGGCCAGGAGCCCCGCGTTGCGAGCCTTCCCGATGGCTACCGTAGCGACCGGTACGCCGTTCGGCATCTGAACGATGGAAAGGAGCGAATCGAGTCCTCCGAGGTCCCGAGTCGGGACGGGTACGCCGATCACCGGAAGCGGGGTGTACGATGCGATCATTCCGGGCAGATGTGCAGCACCCCCTGCGCCCGCAATGATCACGTGCAGGCCTCGTTCATGAGCGGACGACGCGTACTCCGCCATGTACTGGGGAGTGCGGTGCGCGGACAACACGCGGCTCTCGAACGGGATGGCAAATTCGCGCAACACGACGGCCGCCTCTTCCATCACATCGAGATCGGATTCCGATCCCATCGCGATTCCAACGAGCGGTATGGGCGGGCTCTCCATAGGTGCGTAAGAAAGATTGAGGGAACGAGTCGGTGTGTCAAAGCCGGAGGAGGGCGGCGGCCTTCTCGGCGCGATTCCGGACGTCGGCCAGGTCGTGACCGACGATTGTGACATGCCCCATCTTGCGTCTGGGCTTGACCTCGGGCTTGCCGTAGATATGGACGGCGGCATCCTGCACTTCCAAAGCGTCCCGAAGCCCGGTCGGTCGGGCCTTTCCATCGCGGTGGCCCAATACGTTCACCATTACAGCCACCGGAACGCGCAAGTCGGGCGATCCGAGCGGGAGGTCCAGGACGGCCCGTACGTGATTCTCGAACTGCGATGTATGACACGCTTCGATGGAGTAATGTCCCGTATTGTGTGGGCGAGGAGCAAGCTCGTTGATCAGCACGCGGCCGTCTCGGGATAGGAAGAGCTCCACGGCCGTCACTCCGACTGCGGAGACGGCCTCGATGGCCGCCAACCCCACCCGGCGGGCCTCGCTCGCGACCTCAGGATCGATACGGGCTGGAACCTCGACGGCGTGGCAACGATGATCGCGCTGCTCCGTGTGCGCGACGGGGTAGATCACATGTTCGCCGCCGGGCCGCCTTGCGACCAGTACGGACAGCTCCTGTTCAAAGGGTACGAACGACTCGATCATCATGCCGTCATCTTCCGCCAGACGACTCCAGGCCGACTCCAGCTCGTCGTCTGATCGGACGGTAGCGTTCCCGTAGCCGTCATAAGATCGCAAATACTGCTTCGCCACGACAGGGTATCCGAAATCGTGGGCTGCCTCCCGAGCCTCTGAAAGTGTCGAGCACAGCACAAAATCCGGGACCGGCAGGCCTGCATCTCGCAGGTGCGACTTTTGACGGCCCTTGTGCCGAATCAGGTGAAGCGTCTCGGATCTCGGGAAGACGGGTATGTCTCCCCTGGTGGCGCGTTCGACCAGATCTCCCGGCGCCCACTCGCTCTCAACGGTAACCGCCGTGCACCCGGCGGCAAACGAGCGGAGCACGTCGTCATCCTCCCAGTCGGCCACGATATTCTCGCCGAGCCCGCTCATCGGGCCGTCCGGCTTCGGTGATAGAAATCGCACGCCGATACCCATCCGGATGGCCGCGAGGGCCATCATCTTGCCCAGCTGGCCGCCGCCAAGTATCCCCAACAGAGGAAATGAGCGATC
>Ga0079224_100014865_pt1 | contig 10885 bp, 9 predicted proteins | sample Stecom2015_FD_80414 | JGI IMG/M metagenome (GOLD analysis project Ga0079224, IMG submission 80414) | Agricultural soil microbial communities from Utah to study Nitrogen management - Steer compost 2015 | ecosystem: Environmental > Terrestrial > Soil > Agricultural land | place: USA: Utah...
CGAGCCGCTGGACGCTTTCACCAAGCAGCCCAAGGTCGTTGCGGCGCGGTAGGTCGAGCTGAGCCAATGCGATGGAATCAAGCGTGTCCATCGCCAGGCGCTCCACCGCATCGAGTCCGGCCTCGCTACTGGCATTGCGCGCCTGAAGCAAAAGGGCCGCGAGGGTGGCGGCTTCCGAGGCCAGACGCTGTAGTCGGTCGCGCAACTGCTGATCCCGCAGAAGAGCGCCCTCCGCGAGGCGACCTTGATCTACCCCCCGGCTTTGTCGGAGCAGGGAAAGGCGTGCATCCATTTCAAAGGAGAGATCCTGAAGCAGTGCTGCTACCAGATCCTGTACATCGGCATGGAGCCAACGCAGCTCTTGATCGCTCGCCTGAAGACGGCGGTCGAGCTGTTCCAGCTCACGCCGCGTTGTACGGAAGTCCAGGAGAGCCTTGCGCAGGAGCTGTTCCGCATGCAGCAGTTCTCGACGGACGGCTAGATCTCGGAGGGCTGGATCAGCCAGGAGCGACGCTATCTTTCCGGCACTCGCGTCTATCGGTCCCACCACTTCTTCTCCGCTGGAGGCGGGCCACGCGACAATGGCGGCTGAAAGCGCCGCTAGCTCTGCGCTGATTTCGGCCAATTCCCCTGCCAAGGCTACGCGAGGAATTCTTTGCTCCGCGAGCTCCTGGAAATCTTGCTCCGCACGGAGAATCACGAGGGTTCCTATGCCGACCAATGCGCTGCAGATAAGAATGACGACGAGGAGGGCAAGGGTCAGCTGGGAGCGCAGCGAGCGGAGGATCATGGCCTCCTCATTGCCGCCAGCGTCTCTTCCGCCCTGTCCAGCAATGCCTCTGCTTGCCTTGCCCAATCCATCAGCTGATCCTGGTCCGGGGCCCGTGCCATAACTTCCCACTCGGACAATGGCATCCAGGTGAGGAGGGCCCGGAGGTCGCCTTGGTGCTGGCCGCTTTCCTCTTCGAGGGCGCGCAACTGTCGCCAGAGATCTCTTCGCCTCAGGAAGTCGCGGGCGATAAAGATATCAAACAACTCATTCACCTGGCGATAACGGCGACTTGCGAGAACGGGATCATAGCTCGACCAGCTGAATTGCAAGGCCGCGCGAACCTCGGGGATCAGCGTTTCGGCCAATTCGGCCTGGATGGCCGGATCGACAGGAATACGACGCAAATCCGGGTGAAGGAGCAGTCTCTGCCCCGCGGGGGAGGTCACAAAGTCGATGAAGGATTTGGCTGCCGCCGGTGCTTGACCGTTGGTCAAAACCGCGATCCGCGCCGGAATGATGATGATCGGTCTGCCGTAGCGGAAGACGAAACCCTGGTTCATTCGCTTCAAGGCCAAAAAGTCGATCGTCAATCCCACCTCCCAACGCCCTTCCTCGATCCCCTGAAGCACGCCAAAGCTGCGAGCGGAGATGGTACGGAGCTGACCGGCGAGCTCGAGCAGCCACGCCCAGCCTGCTTGCCAGCCCCGATGCTGAAGGATGGTTTCGATCAGACTGTGCGTGGAGCCGGACTGCATAGGGTGGGACATGGCGATGCGCCCGGCGAGGGCAGGGTTCAGCAAATCGTTCCATTCCATCGGCGCTTCACCCGGGAAGGGCGACCGCCAGGACCAGCCGACGGCTGAATAGGCAAAATCCGTGTAGTCTCCCTTGCCCAGATCTTCGAGACGCCCGGCCGCGCGAAGGACTTCGAAAGCCTCCGCAGAAGAAGCCCAAAAGAGATCGAACCGCCTCTCATTGCCGGAAAGTATTTCCGAAACGGCGGCATGGGTGTTCTTGTTGAGGTGGCGCACGGTGATGGCTGGATGAGCTTCCTCGAAGGCCTCCACTAGGGGTGCGACCACTTCGGCTTCATAGGAGGTGAGGATCAGAAGCGTCTCTGCCCGCAGACCGCAAGGCCACAGCAACAGCAGAAACAGGAAGCAGGTCCTCAAGATAGACAAAGGGAACCTCTCAAGCGCTCATGCCTGGGCCGATCTTGATGCGGTCCGCTCTACGAGCGTCACTGCGCGCCACGTGAAGGGAGCCCTTCCACTACGCCTCGCAATCGAGCCTGCTGTCATTCAATAGCAGATCAGCCATTCAGGTAGGCGACCTGAATGGCTGAGAATGCGGGCTTTGGGTGCTGATCCGCTGAAGGCGGCAAAGGAGCGCTATTCGCGTTCGAACAGCAAATAGCGCGCCTTCTGGTAGATGCGACCCAGATGGCCGGCTTCCTCGATCGAGGCGCCGGCTACAAGCGTGACTTCCTGTCCGGCGATGCCGGGAGCTTCGATTTTCAAGGTGGCAAGAGGCTCCCCCTCCTCGATAGGGGCTGCCAGGGGACCTTCGTAAATCACGCTCGCGCTCAAGTGATCGCGATCGGCGTGCCGAAGGGTGACCAGGACATCCTTGGGAGCGACCAGAGGAATGCGCGCCTGGGTGCCGAGCCAGACCTCTGCTTCTTCGATGACGCTGCCGGCTTCGAAGAGCTTGAAGTTGTCAAACTCGCGGAAGCCCCAGCGCATCAGGCGTTCTGCTTCTTCAGCGCGCTGGCGCTGACTTTCCAGCCCTGTCACCACGAGGATCAGGCGCCTCCCATCCTGAACTGCGGAGGCAGTTAGGCCATAGCCCGCCTCTTCGGTATGTCCCGTCTTCAGGCCATCGGCTCCAATATTCCGATAGAGGAGAGGGTTTCGGTTCGACTGGGTGATGTCGTGCCAGGTGAACTCCGTTTCGGAATAATAGGAGTAGAACTCGGGGAAATCTTCGATCATGCGCTGGGCCAGGAGAGCCAGATCGCGCGCAGACATGACGTGCCCCTCGGCCGGCCAGCCCGTGGCGTTGCGAAAGTGGCTATCACGCAACCCGATCTCCGCGGCCAAACTATTGAGTTCTCGAGCGAAAGCCTCCTCGCTGCCCGAGAGACCCTCGGCCAATACCACGCAAGCATCATTGCCCGATTGCACGATGACCCCGCGCAGGAGATCTTCAACCCGGATCTCATTGCCGAGCTCGACGAACATTTTCGAGCCTCCCATGCGCCAGGCCCTTTCGCTGACCGGCAGCTTGTCCTCAAGAGAAAGGCGGCCCTGGCGAATGCGATCGAAGACGGCATAGGCCGTCATGATCTTGCTCATGGAGGCTGGCGGCATGGCCCGATCGCCGTTCTTGTCGAGCAGGACGGTCCCCGTCGTGGCGTCAATGAGATAGGCCTCTCGCGCTGCCGTCTCGATCTGGGCATGCGCTGGAACAACTACCAGAAGCGCCACTGCAAGCGCTGCTATGCTTCGAAGAACTGCTTTCATCAGCCTGGGAGAACTCCAGATAGCTTAGGTGTCGAAATGCCAGTCGGACGCCGAGGAAGGGACGGGCCCGAGTGCTATTGTACGATTACCTGCGAGCTCGTGTAGCCATCAGAAATCAGACGAGCGACGAGCAGATCGGCCTCGTCGACACTTGGAACCGGCCCGATCCGAACGCGGTAGAAGCTCTGACCAGATATGGCTGCCGGTTCGATCTGCACCAAGCCGTGGGGTTGCAGCTCCGCTGCAAGACGCGAGGCGTTCTGGTAATCCGTGAAAGCCCCTGCCTGAACAAAAAGGTTGGCCTCTTTTGGCGGTTCAATGTGGATCAGGCCGTCAGGCATCCCCTTCGGAGCGGTGCTGGAGGAATTTGCGGCCGCTGTTTGCGCGGGGGGACTTTGTACGCCCTTTGAACTGCTGGAGGCAGGGGCTTGCGCCAGCTGCACGTCTCCTCCCGGAAGAGTGCCGGGGGCAGGTGGCAGAACCTCGCCGCGGGCGAGGGCTGCAAGTTGCCTGCTCTCTTCCGGCAGCACCCTTACCCGAACCTTGGCCGTTCCCTTGTGCTCGAAACCGAGGAGCTGCGCGGCACGATGAGAGACGTCGATGATCCGGCTTCTCGCAAAGGGTCCCCGGTCATTGATCCGCAGATCCACGCTTCTGCCGTTCTCCAAATTGGTGACACGCACCAGGCTCGGCATAGGAAGAGTTGGATGAGCTGCCGTCAGGTCATGCTGGTTGTAGCGTTCGCCATTCGCGGTCTTCCGACCGTGGAAGCCCGGCCCGTACCAGGACGCAATTCCGGTCTCGTCGTAGTTCAAATCCTCGGAGGGGTAGTACCAGACCCCCGAAACCTTGTAGGGTCGGCCGACCTTGTACTTGCCGATTTGTATGGGCGCGTTTGCCATCTTGGGAGCGGTAGAGCTGACGGCTGCCTGCTGTGATGTTCCACAGGCTGAAAGTACCAATGCCGCCGCAGCAAGTGCCATCACCGCCGCGCGGCGGCCTAAACGGTCCCCTGCCATTCTTTCCTGTCCCCCTTGCTACTTTCGGCCTAGCTCATTGCCTCACGCTGTTCCTCAACTGCCCCAGCACGAAGGGATCGGCAAAGGCATCCTGAGGCAATCCCCTGCTACGCTGAAATTCACGAATGGCCGCCCGCGTCTTTGGCCCCAGACGACCATCTATGCCGCCCGTATCATAGCCCAACTTGATTAATAGGGACTGCAGTTCTCGCACCTGATCGTTGCTCAGGCGCTGCTCTTCTTGTGGTGGCTGGGCGGTGAGCGGTCCTGCGCCAAGCAGGCGATCCGCCAGGTGGCCAACGGCAATAGCGTAGAAGATCGAGCGGTTCCATCGCAGTATGACTTCATAATTGCGATGGACCAGGAAAGCCGGGCCCCTGTAGCCGGCGGGAAGGATTAGGGCAGCGGGCTGGTCACTCGTAGGCAGCGGGTAGCCGCTCGCTGCTCTTATTCCCAGGGAGGCCCATTCCCGCATGGTCTTCCAGTTTTCCGGACTGGTTTCGATCGACGCCAGGGAATGGTCGAAGTTGCCTGGCAGCAGGACTTCCTGCCCCCAGTTCTCGCCAGCGCGCCATCCTACTTGGGACAGGAAGTTGCCAGCCGAGGCAAAGACATCCGGATAGCTGCTCCAGATATCCCTCCGCCCGTCTCCATCGGCATCCACGGCATAGGCGACAAAGGTAGAGGGCATGAACTGCAGATGCCCCATCGCACCGGCCCAGGAACCTTCCATGCGCCCAGCTTCTATGTCACCTGCTTCCAGAATTCGAAGGGCAGTGAGCAGCTCTTGGCGGAAGAAGTCGCTGCGCCTGGCATCAAAAGCCAGGGTCGCCAGGGCGCCGATGACCGGAAAACTTCCGAAGGTATCGCCGTAGTTCGTTTCCAGACCCCAGAAGGCCACGAGATAATGCGGCTGTACGCCATAACGAGCTTCGACCCACTCAAGTAGATCGCGGTGCTCTTGCAGCAGCTCTCTTCCCCGGCGGACGCGCTCTTCGGAGATGGCGTTGTTGTAGTAACGCCAGAAGGTGAGGGTAAATTCGGGCTGCCGCCGGTCGAGCTCGATGACACGGGAAATGGGTGCAATGCCTGCAAAGGCTTCGTCGAAGGTCTGAGAGGAAATCCCTTTCGCGAGCGCTTCGCGCCTCAGTTCATCTCGCCACTGCGCGAAGGCACTGTTGTGCTGAGCTGGCCAGCGCTCCTGTTCGCTCTTCTCTTGGCTGGCAGCTTCTCCTCGCACCTCGCTGCGAAGGTCGGCGCTGGCACTGGTACAGGCGGCAAGCAGCACGCCGGAAAGGCAAAGAAGAGCCAGCCTCTTTCCCAAGCCTGTGCCCTTGGGGATACGGACGCCCAATTTCGGATCAATCATGGGAGGGCTTAATGCCACGAGGTGCGGAGTCAGCACAATCCCGTGCCGCAATGATGGGAAGTTCCGCCATGGCGCCTAAAAAAGACTGGTGGGGAGGTATCGGAGGTGCGCTTGGGGAGAGAGCAGAGGTGCGAGAGCCAACTGTTCCCAAGCTAGTAGCGCAGGATCTTGTTGCCTCAGAGGGGGACCGGCTTCACGAGCCCCCTCTGGACACTTGCGTCAAGCCGCGGGCCGGAACTCGATGCCGTGATTGGTCAGCAGTTCCATGAGTTCGCCGGACTGGTACATCTCGCGCACGATATCGCAGCCCCCCACGAATTCACCCTTTACATAGACCTGCGGGATCGTGGGCCAATTCGCGAAGTCCTTGATACCCTGACGCAGGCCCGGATCCTCGAGGACGTTGATGCCTTTGAATTTCACGCCGAGGTGAGTCATGACCTGCACCACGACTGCTGAAAAACCACACTGTGGAAATACCGGCGTACCCTTCATGTAGACCACGACATCATTCTCGGTGATGTCCTGGCGAATACGCTCGAATACCGGGTTGTCAGTCATCTCTCTAATCTTCCCTCAAAAGGTCGCCGCTCACTCGGCCGGTGCAGAGGTCTGCAGCGCCAAGGCATGCAATTCATTGCCCATGCGTCCCTGCAAGGCAGCATAGACCATCTGATGCTGCTGTACCCGGGTCTTTCCCTTGAAGGCGGGAGAGACCACGTAGGCAGCATAGTGATCACCATCGCCCCTCAGATCCTCGATGGTAACCTGTGCATCAGGGATACCTTCCTTGATAAGACGCTCTATTTCCCGCGGGTCCATTGCCATAGGCCGGCCCCTCCCTTCCAAGTTTGCTACCGCCGCCTCAGGCGACGCCACCACTCATGTAGTTCGGAAACCAGCTTTCGTGTGCGTTCCGCAACTCACTCAAGGACATGCTGCCTAGCGCCCCCAGCGTCAAGGCATCGCCACCGCTCCTTCCCACCAGGACGGCAGGAACTCCTGCCGCCTCGGCAGCAGCCAAGAGCTTCTCGGCCTCCTCGACTGCGACAAGATAGCGCGCCTGATCCTCGCCGAAGAGCCACTGTGCCGGACGATCTTGCCATTCAGCCGGAAGCTCCACTTCGGCGCCTACACCCCCGATCAAGGCCATCTCCGCCAAAGCCACCAGAAGTCCGCCATCAGAGAGATCGTGGCAGGCGAGGATCGAGCCCTTTCGGATTTCCGCCCGCACGAAATCCCCATTTCGCTTCTCAGCCTGCAGATCGACGGGGGGAGGTGGACCTTCTTCCCGTTGCTCCACCTCGCGCAGGTAAAGCGACTGCCCCAAGTGTCCTTCCGTCTTGCCGATCAAGATCAGGGCCAGGCCCTCGCCGGAGAAGCCCGGCGCTGGAAGCTTGCTGACATCCTCGATAAGGCCGATTCCGCCGATCACCGGAGTAGGGAGGATCGCTTGACCTTCGGTTTCGTTATAGAGGGACACATTTCCCGAGACGACGGGATAATCCAGCGCCCGGCAGGCTTCTCCCATGCCCTCTATGCAACCAACCAACTGCCCCATGATGCGCGGCCGCTCTGGACTGCCGAAATTCAGGTTGTTGGTCACCGCGAGCGGTTGGGCGCCGACAGCTGATAGATTTCGCCAGGATTCGGCGACTGCCTGTCGACCTCCCTCGACGGGATCTGCCATGCAGTAGCGTGGCGTACAATCCGTAGTAGCGGCCAGACCACGCTTGCCGTCAGGCAGGCGAAGAACGGCTGCATCTGCTCCAGGACGAAGAACGGTATCGCCCCCGATCAGATAATCATACTGTTCCCACACCCAGCGGCGGGAGGAGAGGTCAGGGCCCCCCAGCATCTTCTTCAGGATTTCGAGTGGAGGCTCGCCAATCTTGCTGAGAGTGACTGCAGGCTGTGCCGGCGTCGGCTCCCACGGCCGATCATATTCAGGGGAGGCGAGGGCGAGCGGATCGATGGGAAGATCCCCAACGGTCTCACCGTGCCAGCGAAGCACCATGCGTCCGGTGTCCGTTAGGCGGCCAATGATGGCGAAATCAAGATCCCACTTCTCGAAGATGGAACGCGCCAGCTCTTCACGGCCCGGCTTCAGGACCATCAGCATGCGTTCCTGGCTCTCGGAGAGCATCAGCTCGTAGGGCGTCATCCCCTCCTCGCGCATGGGCACAAGCTCGAGGTCGAGTTCAACTCCCACACCACCCTTGGACGCCATTTCAAAGGAGGAGGAGGTCAGGCCAGCAGCCCCCATGTCCTGAATCGCCACAATGGCGTCGGTTGCCATCAGTTCGAGACAGGCTTCGATCAGCAGCTTCTCGGTGAAGGGATCTCCCACCTGAACCGTTGGCCGCTTCTCTTCGCTGTCGGCATCGAACTCGGCCGAAGCCATGGTCGCGCCGTGGATGCCATCACGGCCGGTTTTCGAGCCGACATAGACCACCGGATTGCCCGGGCCGGCCGCTGCCGAATAGAAGATCCGATCCGCCGGCGCCAGCCCCACGGCCATGGCATTGACCAGGATGTTGCCATTATAGGCCGGGTGAAAATCGATCTCCCCGCCGACGGTGGGAATCCCCACGCAATTGCCATAGCCGCCAATGCCGGAGACGACACCCGAGAGCAGATGCCGCGTCTTGGGATGATCCGGGCTGCCGAAGCGGAGCGCATTGAGGTTCATCACCGGGCGTGCGCCCATGGTGAAGACATCGCGCAGGATGCCTCCCACGCCTGTCGCCGCACCTTGATAGGGCTCGATGAAGCTCGGGTGATTGTGGCTTTCGATCTTGAAAACTGCCGCCAGACCTTCACCAAGATCGACGACCCCAGCATTTTCACCGGGGCCCTGGATGACCTGGGGCCCCTCTGTCGGCAAGGTCTTGAGCCATTTCTTCGAGGACTTGTAGGAGCAATGCTCCGACCACATGACGGAAAAGATGCCAAGCTCGACCAGGTTCGGTTCGCGCCCGAGTATCTCAAGGACCTTGTCATACTCGGCTTCCGTCAATCCGTGCTCGGCGATCAGCTCCGGGGTTATCTTGCTCACATTCCTTCTCCCTGGAACGCTCACGCCAAAGCCTTGACCATGCTTTCGAAGAGCCCTCGACCCTCGGTACTTCCCTGGAGGGGATCGATGGCATCTTCGGGATGAGGCATCATGCCCAGGACACGGCGGTTTTCACTGAGGATGCCGGCGATGCCATGGAGCGAGCCGTTGGGATTACCACTCTCTTCGGGCTCACCCGGAGCTGCGACATAGCGAAAGGCGATACGCTCTTCACCCTCCAGGCGATCCAGCGTTGCCTCGTCTGCAAAGTAATTGCCGTCCTGATGAGCGATCGGCATGCGCAACAACTGACCGCGCTGATAGCTGCGGGTAAAAATCGAATTGCTGGTCTCGACCTGCAAGGTCACATCCCGGCAAATGAATCTTAGTCCCGCGTTGCGCAAGAGGGCGCCCGGGAGGAGCCCCGCTTCCGTCAGCACCTGGAAGCCGTTGCAGATCCCAATGATCGCGACGCCGCGGGCCGCTTGCCGCTTGATTTCGGACATGACGGGCGACTGGGCAGCCATTGCGCCGGGGCGCAGATAGTCGCCAAAGGCATAGCCACCGGGCAAAAGGATGAGATCGACCTCTGGCAGCTCGCTTTCCTTGTGCCAGACGAGGAGGGGCTCCTTGCCCGAGACCTGCTTGAGGGCTGCAATCGCATCCTTCTCGCGGTTGGTGCCCGGGAAGTGGATGATGGCCGCGCGCATCAGGCCTCTACCTCGACCTCGTAGTTCTCTATGACCGAATTGGCGAGCAGCCTACGACACATCTCCTCGACTTCGGCGCGCGCCTTGGCGGGATCACTCTCGGCCAGCTGCAGTTCGATGAACTTGCCTTGTCGCACCTCCTCGACTCCCGAAAAGCCGAGAGCTGTCAGCGCATGCTGGATCGCCTTGCCCTGGGGATCGAGCACACCATTCTTCAGCGTAACATGCACGCGCGCCTTCATTTTGCTTGCTACCTTCATACGTCGCCGGGAGGAGGCGGCAGACTAGCGCTCAAGGCCCCACCATTCAATGTGCCCATCAGCAGCGGGAGCCTCTTTCGACTCCTCGTCCCACTCCATCTCGAGCGCAGGGGGCAGATGGTCCTTGCACGTGACAAGGCCTTGCCACTGGCGAAGATCCGGAAGACGCTTTCATCGCTTCTCTAAGCTGGCTTGTCCATGTCTCTTTATCCCTCAGCCCTCCTGAATCCGCGCATCCCCCTTCACAGCTGGTGGGAGGAAAGCGCCAGCGTTCCGCCGCTTGCCTGCCCACCCCTGGAAGAAGATGCTGCCTGTGATGTCATCGTCATCGGCGGAGGCTACACAGGGCTGTCGGCTGCGCTGCATCTGCAGCGGGACCATCACCTCTCGGTGCGGCTTCTGGAGGCGGGTCAGCCGGGCGCGGGAGCTTCGGGCCGCAATGGCGGCTTCTGTTGCATTGGCGGAGCGAAGCTGTCTTACTCTGCGATGCTGCGGCGCTTCGGCGAAGAGGAAACACGTCGCTTCTTCAAGGTTCAGCGGGAAGCGATCGAGACCATCGAGGCACTGGCCGAGGAGGGGCTGGCCGATCTCGGCGCGAGGGGGCAGCCCGGCGAGGTGTGCCTCGCCCATCGGCCCGGACGGGCCGCGTCATTACAGCTAGAAGGGGAGTTTCTTCGGCGCACCTTCGGCATTGCCGCGGAGTGGAAATCGCCGGAGCGTCTTGCTGAGGAGGGGATGAAGAGCAGCTTGCATGGCGGTCTCTTTCTTCCCCTCGGTTTTGGACTTCATCCGCTGGATTATGCCCGCAGTCTTGCCAGGGCGGCGCTCCAACATGGGGTGAAGCTGCATGGGGAGAGCGAGGCGATCGCCTGGTCGCGCGAGGGCAAATATCAAAGGGTGCGCACACCCCGTGGCTCCTTGCGCGCAGAAAGGGTCATTCTCGCAACCAACGGCTACAGCCGGGAAAACCTGATTCCCGCCCAGGCCGGGCGCCTGCTTCCGGTGCTGTCCAACATTCTCGTGACCCGGAAGCTGTCGGAGGAGGAGCTGCAGGCACAGGGGTGGAACTCGACGCGGCTGGCCTATGACAGTCGCGACCTGCTCCACTACTTCCGCCTTCTACCCGACGGCCGCTTCCTCTTCGGCGGCCGCGGTGGCGTGAGTGGGAAGCC
>Ga0079224_100014866_pt1 | contig 10885 bp, 10 predicted proteins | sample Stecom2015_FD_80414 | JGI IMG/M metagenome (GOLD analysis project Ga0079224, IMG submission 80414) | Agricultural soil microbial communities from Utah to study Nitrogen management - Steer compost 2015 | ecosystem: Environmental > Terrestrial > Soil > Agricultural land | place: USA: Utah...
CACGACAAAATAATTCGGCTTTCTATTTTGATTCACAAAATAAAATTGTATTATTACGACGAACGGGAACGTCGTTAGTTTTAACCAAAACAAACTATATGGAACAAAAAGTAGAAATTCATCTAGAATATATCATAAACTCATCGCCTCGAATTTTATTTCCATTTATCCAAGAACCCAATGCCTTGTCACAATGGTTTGCAGACGACGTCAACTACAAGGACGGTGTCTACGAATTTATCTGGGATGACGAATCTAATCGCGCAAAACTGATATCAAGTAAGGAGAACAAGTCGGTAAAGTTCAAGTGGCTCGATGACGACCCGTACTATTTTGAAATTGAGATTCTGCAGGACGAGCTTACCAACGACGTAGCCTTGTCCATAACCGATTTCGTAAAGCCCGACAACCTCGAAGACAGAAAGAAAATCTGGGACAACTCTATCGGTTATCTACAGAGCGTAATCGGCGCATAAAAACGACTTGATTGGTACAAAAAATCGTATCTTTGTAGCGGAATAGCAGCAGGAAATCTGGTGGCGGCATGAAGAAGATACACTTATTAATTTTACAGGCATTCATTAGACCATTCATGGTATGTTTTTGTATCGTGATGTTTGTCCTTTTGATGCTGTTTTTATTTAAGTATATCGACGATCTTATCGGAAAGGGCTTCGAGTGGTATGTATTGATGGAGCTGATTGGCTATCAGTGCGCGGTTCAGCTATCGATGGCACTCCCCCTCTCTATGCTGCTTTCTTCCATCATGACTTTCGGCAACCTCGGAGAAAGCTACGAACTGGTGGCCATAAAAGCAGCTGGCTACTCCCTACGGAAAGCGATGACGCCACTGATTTTTCTTGTCGCGCTTTTCGCTGGTGGATCTTTCTTGTTTTCCGACTACATCCTGCCGGTCGTCAACCTGAAAATGGGCTCCCTGCTATGGGATGTGCGGAATAAAAAGGCTGATTTTTTAATTAAGCCAGGTATTTTCAACAACAGTATTCCGGGTTATTCTATCCGCGCCCGAAGCAAAAGTGAAGACGGCACGATTCTCTACGATCTCATGATCTATGATCACCGTTCCGGAAATTCGGCCAGCAATGTTCTTCTGGCGAAAGAAGGTTTCATGCAGAACTCCGCGGACAATAACTATATGATCCTTCGTCTGAAAGATGGCGTCCGTTACGAAGAATCCCGTGCAAAAAATGCGAAACGCTACGACCCACGCCAGCAATTTACGCGGTTCCGGTTCAAAGAAACCGAACAGAAGTTTGATATGGAAGCCTTCCAAATGAAAAGAACAGACGAAAGCCTGTTTAAAACGCACCACTCCATGTTGAATCTTAAACAACTTAAGCTGTATACGGATTCAAACCGCCTGCAAATGGACAGCGTTTCGAGAATCGTCTTCATGGAAACCAAAAACTATGTCAGCTACCTATCGAGCTACTACCGCGATCCGAAGGTAAAGCCAGCTCCTATTAAAGGATTTAATGATTTCCTACAGGATTATGTTCCCGCAGATCAAAGAAGATCAATAATAAGCAATGCACTTGGTCAAGCCCAGCAGTTAAACAACATCTTCGAGATGAAAGATCCCGAGTTCAGGACATACGTCGATAAAGACATCCGTTACCACATTGAATTCCACCGTAAATTTACCCTCGCTGTATCCTGTCTGCTGTTGTTCGCCATCGGGGCCCCTCTTGGCGCAATCATCAGAAAAGGCGGCCTCGGGCTGCCCGTCGTTGTAGCCATCATCTTCTTTTTAATATACCATATTATCTCGACGATGGCAGAAAAAGCAGCCAAGGATGGTAGTATGGACCCGCTTATCGGGATGTGGATGGCCGTCATTGTCCTGACGCCGCTGGCTATCTTTCTTACCTACAAGTCGACCACGGATTCAGCGCTGTTCGATGCCGACCAATACAAGATCAAAGCAGAAGCGGCATTGAAGTGGATTAAGGACAAGCTGGGAAGGAAAGCGAAATAACAACTGCTCTATTTTTGACAAGTTGATTATACAAAACAGCGTTAAGAAATCTACCTTTGCACAGAAAGACTAACACAAAAAATGGATATAAAATTAAACACGATCGAGGAAGCCATTGAGGACATCAAGGCTGGAAAAGTCATCATTGTTGTCGATGATGAAGATCGGGAAAACGAAGGCGATTTCGTTACGGCAGCCCGTAATGCTACGCCTGAAGTGATCAACTTCATGGCCACCCACGGACGGGGATTGGTATGTGCCCCGCTGACGCAGGAGCGGTGTGCCGAGTTAAAGCTCGACCTTATGGTTGGACAAAACACCGCGGTTTATGAAACAAATTTTACGGTTTCTGTAGATTTACAGGGATATGGATGTACGACGGGGATCTCGGCGTCTGACCGTTCCAAAACAATCAAAGCACTTATCGATCCCAATATCCGCCCTGAAGAGCTCGGGCGCCCAGGACATATTTTTCCATTAATAGCAAAAGATGGCGGCGTTCTACGCCGCACAGGTCATACCGAGGCAAGCGTCGACCTGGCCCGCCTGGCAGGTTTCGAACCCGCCGGCGTACTGGTAGAAATATTGAAAGAAGATGGCGAAATGGCCCGCCTCCCCGACTTAATGGAGGTGGCCAAGCGTTTCGACCTTAAAATAATCAGTATCGAAGATCTGATCGAATACCGGCTGAAACACGACTCGCTTATCCAGGAGGAAGAAACGGTTAACATGCCGACAGAATGGGGCGACTTCAAATTAAAAGCATTCACACAGAAGAACACGGGCGAGCAGCACCTGGCGCTATACAAGGGCGAGTGGAATGAAGACGAACCCGTGTTGGTCCGCGTGCATAGTTCGTGTATCACGGGCGATATATTCGGCTCCTGCCGTTGCGACTGCGGACCGCAGCTGCACAAGTCCATGCAGATGATCCAAGAAGAAGGCAAAGGAATAGTCGTCTACATGAACCAAGAGGGCCGTGGCATCGGCCTGATCAATAAGCTGCATGCCTACCGCCTGCAAGAGCAAGGTGTCGACACCGTTGACGCGAACCTTCAGCTGGGATTCAAAGCAGACCTCCGCGATTACGGCGTCGGCGCCCAGATTTTACGCCACATGGGCGTTAGCAAAATGCGGTTGATGTCGAACAACCCTACAAAGCGGGCGGGCCTTGTGGGATACGGGCTAGAAGTGGTGGAAAACGTACCCATTGAGATCACCCCCAACCCGTACAACGAGCGTTACCTCAAGACCAAGCGGGATCGCATGGGCCACTCGATTCTGAAAGGACACTAGGCGCATACATACGAAGGGCATCCCTGCCGGATGGCCTTCCTGCTCAAGCTTCCCGCGCGTAAATATATCGGGGATATCCCTGAGACTTTCGGTATCCCCCGTTAGTGCCTGGCTCTTCGAGAAGTAACAGCATCATATTATTACGAACCTTTTCCACCTGTGAGGTGTTTATCCCTGTAAAAAAGATCGTTATGAACAACCCACTATTCCTAGAAAAAGCATATATAAACGGAAAATTTGTCGAAAAGAACAAGATGTTCGAAGTAGTCAACCCCGCTACGTTGAAGGTTCTTGGATCCGTTCCGGACCTTGGTGTAGCCGATTGCCAGAAAGCTATTGAAGCAGCCCACACGGCATGGCACGGGTGGCGGGAGACGCCTGTCGGAAAACGTTGCCAGCTGGTACGCCGGCTTTTCGAGCTGATCAATCAACATGCAGCGGATCTAGCGGAAATCATGACGAAAGAGTGCGGAAAACCGTACACCGAATCACTGGTTGAAGTGGAATATGCGAATTCGTTTATGGAGTGGTTTGCAGAAGAGGGGAAACGAATGTACGGCGAGACGATACCTGCCCTGAAGTCAGGCACACGCCTCGCGACAATCAAACAGGGAGTCGGCGTCGTTGCAGCAATAACCCCTTGGAACTTCCCGCTGGCAATGATCACACGCAAGGTAGCTCCGGCGCTGGTTGCCGGATGCACCGTCGTCCTAAAGCCGGCTTCACAGACGCCGTTCTCTGCTATCGCATTAGCCAAGCTCAGCGCTGAAGCGGGCATACCAAAAGGCGTTTTCAACGTCGTAACGTCCAAGGACAGTCAGGGCATCGGAAAAGAGCTGGCAACCAACCCGTTGATCCGTAAGATTTCCTTTACAGGCTCCACGAGCGTGGGAAGTACGCTTATGGCGCAGGCGGCGGGCACAATTAAACGTGTATCGATGGAGCTCGGCGGAAATGCACCGTTTATAGTGTTCGACGACGCCGACATCGACAAGGCTGTTCAGGGGGCTGTTGCCGGCAAGTTCCGCAACGCCGGACAAACCTGCGTGGCCGTCAATCGATTTTATGTACAGGAGCCGGTTTACGACCGCTTCGCCGAAAAACTCAGCGAAGCCGTAAAGAAACTCAACGTTGGAGACGGCATGCGGAAGGATGTACAGGTAGGCCCTTTAATCAATTCAGCGGGGCTCAAAAAAGTGGAGGAGCATGTCGCAGACGCACGGCAAAGAGGCGCCAACATACGTACGGGCGGCGAACGGCTGGACGGCCTGTTTTTCCAGCCTACGGTGCTTACGGACGTTCCCCATGACGCCCTGATCGCGTCTGAAGAGACGTTTGGGCCAATATGTGCCTTGTTCCGCTTCCGCACAGAAGAGGAAGCGATAGACCTTGCTAACGATACTCCATTTGGCTTAGCCGCCTACTTTTATTCGAATGATATCTTCCGCTGCCAGCGTGTAGCCGAGAAAATAGAGTCCGGAATGGTCGGTATCAATACGGGAATGGTATCCAACGCTTCTGCGCCCTTCGGGGGCGTGAAACAATCGGGCATCGGTCGCGAAGGCTCCTCCTATGGATTGGAGGAGTACTTAGAGGTCAAATATCTGTGCTACGGCGAATAGGCCTAGCTGCCCGTTACCACAAATGGTACCGGACACCCAGCATCAGGAAGTTCGGATCGACGTCTTCCCACTCGAAGTGGTATTTTGCTTTGTATCCTGCATATACAGACAGGTTTACCGTCGGGAAATAATAGCTGACACCGGCCTGCGCATTGGCTACCGTGTAGTTTTCCCTCTCCTCGGGTATTACAACCGTGTTTTCGAGTACGCTGTCGTACCGATAAAAATCCTGACTGAGACCCGCGCCTAGGAACACGTTAAAATTGCTCTTGGTTTTGTCGAGGATCGAAAAGAGATAATCCGCTCCTACCGCCACGAGTCCGTTCCGGCCATATACCTGTGCCTGCACCGCAGAGCGGGTGGCAAAGTCGTATTTCCCCTGAATACCGAAGGTGCCATTGTATGCAGGCGACTCGAACTTGACGTCGCCGTAAAAACCGAAGGCCCATGCGTGGTCCTGCGATTTCACGATCGTAACCGTAGCGGCCAACATGAGCAATAAAACTATCTTTTTCATTTCGATTTTAATTTTAATCTGTATTTTCTCCTTTTGACTTTCGATATAGCTTGTAAAGCCTAATAAGGACCATCAAGAGCATGGCGAGACCAACCAGTCCCAGAACGCCATAGATCCAGCTGACGGCCGACCGCAAGATAACCAAAAACACGATAGCAAAAAGAATAATGGTAGAAACTTCATTCCACATCCGGAGGCGGGACGATGTCCACGTACAGCTGCCGGCTGCAAGCCGATGCATAAGCTGCTGGCTTTTGAAATGATAAAAAATTAATCCGGCGACAAAAAGAAGCTTCATCTGCATCCACCCCTGCTGTAAGAGCGCGGGAGACAGGTACAGCATTGTCAGCGCAGATGCGATAGTGATATACATTGCGGGGGTTGTAATAACCCACCATAACCGCCGCTCCATGACGGTAAACTGTGCGTGAAGGATCCGGTATTCAACATCAGACTTCTGCTTCGCTTCCGTATGGTAGATAAACAGACGCGGCATATAAAATAGACCGGCCATCCAGCAGACCATAAAAATAATATGTAGCGACTTTGCGTATAGATATAGCATGTGCAGATCTGATTGCAGGTTATAGGCAACATGTAGCTCCCTATAACCTGATACCGTTAATATTTAAATTCTTTCACGACCTCTATGGCATATTTCACATTGTCAAAAGGAATGTCCGGCATAATACCGTGTCCAAGATTAAATATAAAACCAGCTTCGCCACGCATCCGTTCGAACAGCTGAAGAATTTTCTCTCTGATGACCGGTTTATCCGCATACAACACAAAAGGATCTAGATTCCCCTGAACGGCAATTCCATCGGGCAATATATGTTTTATATTTTTCAGGTCCGCATTCCAATCGACCGAGATAACATCAGGTTCTGCTTCTGCCATCAACGGCGCGAATACCGAAGAGCCTTTGCAGAACGATATTACGGGTACAGAGCGTTTAATATTCGACAATATGTACTTATTATAGGCGTGCGAAAAATCACGGTAGTCGTTCCACGATAATGCCAATGCCCAGCTGTCAAACAGCTGGATTGCGTTTACCCCCGCGTCGATCTGCATGTTAAGGTAGCTGACGGTTACGTCGGCAATTTTCTGCAAAATCGTGTGGGCCAGCTCCGGTTCGTTGTTTAACAAGAGCTTGGTGCGTTTAAAGTCTTTAGAAGAGCCTCCTTCCACCAAATAGCTTAGAATGGTAAATGGCGCACCCGCAAAACCTATAAGCGGAATACGTCCGTTTAAGCGATCCTGTATGACACGGATGGCATCCGCAACATATGCAAGCTTGTCCAAACAATCGACACGCAGGGCTGCGGCATCCGCTGCCGAACGCACGGGATTGCTGAAACGTGGTCCCACGCCTTGCTCGAAGGACAAGTCGCCTCCCATAGCTTCCGCGGTTACCAAAATATCCGAAAATAAGATTGCTGCATCCACATCCAGAAGATCAACAGGCAGCATGGTTACGTCGGCAGCGATTTCCGGCGTTTTGCACATCTCCAAAAAGCTGTACTTATTCTTTATTTCCCAATACTGCGGCATAAAGCGCCCCGCCTGACGCATCATCCATACGGGGGGGCGTTCTGTTGGCTGCGACAAAGCAGCCCTGATTAATAAATCATTCTGTAAAGTTCTCTCCACTTAGCTCTGTTTATTTAATTCTATTTCTATTTTTTCAACAATTCCTCTCTGCCTTTCGGTCAGCTTTAGCTTCCGCGCCAGCTCCAGATAGGCCGGCACGCGGTCGAAGTTACGTTTCCGCAGGTTAATATTTGCTAGATTAATCAGAACGAAGCCCTTCTCGGTATCCCGCTTCCATGGTAAACGGGAAGCGAGCTGAAAATGGAACTCGGCTTCGTCGATTTTATCTTCTTTTAACGCTATATTTCCCAACATAAACTCGTAGTAGTTTCTCCGTCCTTTACGCAGCTTATTTGGATCTTTTATCTCGTCCAGCAGCGACTTTGCCTTGGCATAGTCCTGTTTGTGGAATGCCTGAGTCGCCAGAAAAACTGTGCCTTCCCGAAAATGGCTCCACACGAGGTAACCAATTCCTCCGAGGATATAAACGACAAAATTGTAATGTCCCGCGTAAATGGCATAAAGAAGAAAAGCCACCGCAATGGCGATGACAATCATTCTGGATTTTGTATTCATCAGTTCGTTAAGCGGTAGGTGTATCCGTAAACTTATAGCCTACACCGCGTATCGAGTGGAAATAAACAGGATGTTTCTGGTCGGGCTCAAAGTACTTTCGGAATGTCAAAATGAAGTTGTCTATCGTCCTTGTCGACGGATATACATCGTAGTTCCATACCGTCTCCAAGATCTGTTCGCGGGAAACGGCCTCGTTCTTCCGTTCGATCAACAGTTTAAGCAGCATGGTTTCCTTCTTCGTCAACGATGTTATCGTTCCATCAGCATGATGCAGCTCATAGGAGTTGAAATAGATGGTCTTATCTCCAATAGTATACGAGTTGAACTCTTTTAAGTCGTCGGGCTTCAGACCGCGGCGGATCAAGTTGCCGACACGTAGAATCAGCTCCTCCAGATTGAACGGCTTGACGAGATAATCATCTGCACCCTTCTTGAGGCCTGTAATCCGGTCTTCGCTGCTATTTTTGGCGGTGAGGAACATAATAGGCACTTCCGTGTTCTGCAAACGGATGGTCTCCGCAACCTGAAAGCCGTCTATTTCAGGAATCATGACGTCTAAAATGACCAGATTGAAACGTTCTTCTTTGAAGATCCTCAAGGCTTTCTTGCCGTCAGTCGCCGTTGTTACGCGGTATCCTTCCAGTTCCAAGTTTAATTTGATGGCTTCTAACAGATGTTCTTCGTCTTCCACCAAAAGTATACGCTGTTTAGCTTGCATAGTTTTCAAATGTTACTTCAAAAATACTCCCCGAGGGAGTGTTATCTTTAACCCTTATCGAGGCATTATGTTTTTGCAATACGGTCTTCACGATATACAACCCCAAACCTGTGCCTTTAGTTTTACGTGTCGATTCATTCCCGACCCTGTAAAACTTATTAAATACGTTCTTCTTCTCATCATCAGGAATTCCCTGCCCATGGTCGGCAACCGAAAACACTAACCTGCCCTCGTCCTTTTTCTTTAAGGTCACAAGAACGTTGGCACAGGGCGGCGAATACTTGATGGCATTTTCAATCAGGTTGTTCACGACATTCGTAATCGCGAACTTGTCTGCGTGAATTACAACGTCCTGCTCAAGGTCACTCTTAATGATCTGCGAGCTGCAGACGTTTTTCTGCAGGCGGTCCACCACGCTGTTGACCACGTCCGTAAAGTTAAAATTTTCTTTAGGCAAGTTAAAGCTACGACTTTCCAGCTTCGTGGTCAAGAGGACGTTTTCAACTAAATCGTCCAGCCGCTCAATATCCTTCAACGAGTTCGCCAGAAACATCTTCTGCTGCTCACGTTCCAGATCCCGCTTCAGAATGGTCTGAATATATAGTTTTACCGACGCCAGCGGCGATTTCAGTTCATGTGTCACCGCCAACAAAAAGTTCTGCTGCTGCTGCTGTAATTTATGCTCCCTGCTAAAGAGCTTTTTGAGACGCATGGCGCCCCATATAAAAATCAGTAAGAAGAATATCCCTTCGCCGATGATCATCCCCTTTCTCTCGGGCTCATAGCTCACCAACAGATAACCCCACCAGAGAAGCTGCATCACCGCGTAAAACACCAAAAAATAAAATAATACGAGGGCTCTCTTCATATAAGAAATATCAATATATGCACAAAAATAACCATTTACGGGGCCGAAAGGAAATAGCGGACACTTTTTGACACTAATACGAAGAATCGAGCTGTCCCCTGATAGTAAAAGATCCCCCCTGCCGGCCCCTTACTTTTGTTTCTGAAAACGATTTGCCTACCTTTGCATATGTTTTTTGAAAAGAAAGATATCTTTTTCGATTTAGATCATACCATCTGGGATTTCGACAGGAACGCACGTGAGACACTGCACGAGCTGTACTATAAATACGCCTTCGACGAACTGACCGGCTCCAAAAGTTCGGATGCGTTTATAGAAACATATACCTACAACAACCATCGGCTTTGGGATTTATATCATCACGGCAAAATCGACAAACCAACACTCCGAAAAGCACGTTTCGAAGACACTTTCCTTGCGCTTGGCTTGGATCCAGAACTTTTTCCATGGTCGTTTGAGGAGGACTATCTGCGGATATGTCCCACCAAAACAAATCTGTTTCCCAATGCACACGAAACGTTAGCTTACCTAAAGGGCAAATATCGGCTGCACCTGATCTCTAACGGCTTTAAAGAAGCCTGCGAAAAAAAACTCTGCCATAGCAACCTTGCCTCCTATTTCCAGACAATCGTCATTTCTGAAAATATCGGTGTCAACAAACCTCATCCGGATATCTTTCACTATGCGTTAAAAAATGGATACGCACAGTGCGAGCGTTCGGTCATGATTGGGGACAACTTAGATGCCGACATACGCGGCGCGCAAAACGTGGGCCTCGATGCTATATTTTTTAACTCCATCGGCCTCGAGCAGCCCGCAGACGTGAAGTACATGATCACCGATCTACAAGAGCTACAGACGTATTTTTAAGCGCCGACGACTGCAGCGGACGACCTTTTGTGGGAATAAAAAAACCATCTCATTTGAGAGACGGTTTTTCTTTTTGTTTCATGTGCTTTTACAAAACTTTTACGGTGATGTTTTTCAACCACACGTCGTCGCCATGATCCTGAAACCCGATAACGCCGGATTTGGATTTCCCGCCGACATTATTCAATAGCTCGAATGCCAATGGCCATTTTGCCTGACTAAACTTACTGGCCTGCAGCAGCTGGGTCCATGCAGGCGTCCATAGTTCGTATTCCACTACTTTTTCGCCGTTCTGATAGTGAGTCACTTTGCCCTTATTAACGACAATCTTCGCTTTATTCCATTCGCCCGCTGGACGGCCGTTTTGCGGCTTCGCCGGAATCATGTCATAGAGGGATCCCGACTTGCGGTTTCCGTCCACACCCATCTTCGCGTCCGGATGGTTGTCGTTGTCCAGCAACTGGTACTCCGGACTCGATATATAAATCGGCTGATCCTTAACTTCCTTTGCTAAGAAGAAAACACCCGAGTTTCCGGCATGAGATATCTTCCATTCAAATTCCAACTCAAAATTCTTGAAGTCGTGAGCGAAGATAAGGTCGCCCCCATCAGGGTTGGTCACCCCCTGCGGGTTCTTTGAGAATTTCAACGTTCCGTTCTCAATAGACCATTTGGCGGGTACTTTTTCTTTGTTATACCCTCTCCATCCGTTCAGAGACGTTCCGTCGAAGATAACATACGCACCGTCGGCGTTCTGTTTAAATCCTTTCAGATCAACCTTCGGTAAATTACTGATCTCGTAAGGAGGCACATTACCTGCTTC
>Ga0079224_100014867_pt1 | contig 10885 bp, 7 predicted proteins | sample Stecom2015_FD_80414 | JGI IMG/M metagenome (GOLD analysis project Ga0079224, IMG submission 80414) | Agricultural soil microbial communities from Utah to study Nitrogen management - Steer compost 2015 | ecosystem: Environmental > Terrestrial > Soil > Agricultural land | place: USA: Utah...
ATCCATGACGGATTTCACACCGCCCTCATAAAAAGTGAAACTGGTAAAAGTATCCACCGCGCCGAATCCAAGCATGCTGGGTACCCCTATTCCGAACACGATTATGGCCATAACGATCACGGCTTTCTTCCGCGACCACTTTTTCTCGTCCACCAAATAGGCCACAGGTACTTCCATTAGGGAAATCGTGGAAGTTAAAGCCGCGAAACACAAGAGCAGGAAAAAACTTCCGCCTATGAATTTTCCCAAAAAAGGTCCCATTGACTCAAAAACTGCCGGCAGTGCTACAAAGACCAAACCGGGACCTTCACTGGGAGACTGACCTGTGGAAAATGCCAGGGGAAAAATCATCATGCCTGCCAGGAACGATACAGTGGTATCGGTGACGGTTACCAGGCCTGCGGAACTTATAATGTTATCTTGTTTGCTGACATAGGAGCCATAGGTGATCAAGGCACCCATTCCCAGGCTTAAGGAGAAGAAAGCCTGTCCCAAGGCTGAATAGACACTCCTGACTGTAAGTAAACTAAAGTCCGGAAAAAGGTAAAACCTGACACCATCCATGGCATTGGGCAACGTAAGCCCATAAACAATCAAACTGACCAAGATGAAAAACAACGCGGGCATAAGTAATTTGGCAGCGCCTTCTATGCCGTTCTGTACCCCCTGGTAAACAATGATGGCGGTAATTAACATAAAACCGAGGCTATATAGAAGGTTATCTCCGAAATCCCGCACATAATTTCCAAAAAATCCACTATAGTCCGGTTCCCGTAGAAGGTCTCCGAACGCTACCTGGAGAAAATATCCGAAAGCCCAGCCTGATACAACATTATAAAAGGACAAAATCATAATGCCGCACAGAATCCCGAAAAGCCCCAGCAGTGCCCAGGATTTTCCGCCCAGTTGTTTATAAGCTCCATAAGGATTTGCCTGGGTTCTCCTTCCTATGGCAATCTCCCCGACCATGACGGGCAAGCCGATAAACACAATCCAGCCCACATAGATCAGCAGAAATGCCGCGCCGCCGTTTTGCCCGGTCACGTACGGAAACTGCCAGATATTGCCCAACCCAACTGCTGATCCCGCCGCCGCCGCAATAAAACCAAGTTTGCTTGAAAAAGCTCCTCTTCCTGCCATAACGAATTTTTCTAATTTGCCAGCCCCAAAAGTAAGGACAAAAATTGTATTATCTAACCCTGCACAAAGAAACCACCCTCCGATGTGACCCCTTTTCCAAATGCCGGAAACAGCTGGTTACCGGATCGGAAGTCTTATATATACAGGCTATCCGTTTTTGGTTTCAGGATCAAGGGTATCGGATTTTTAAACTTTAGTCAACGCTCATTAAAACAAAAACCGACAATAAGATGATGACGGAAGCCGAAAATTTAGAATTTATAACATTCTGTATTAAAACGAATAGCTGACGAGGCTTCCCCTTTCACCGTCAAGCTCCACCTTGGCATACACCTCTATCTCCTGCTGCAGTTCTTCCACATGGGAAATAATCCCCACGACCCGGTTTTCATGACGCAGTGTTTTTAATGCCTCAAACACCGTCCGGAGCGAAGGTTTGTCCAACGCCCCAAAACCCTCGTCCAGGAAGAAGAAGCTCTGGTCAGCCCGGTTCAGGGCCTTTACTTTTTCAGCCAAAGCCAAAGCAAGACAAAGTGAAGCCTGAAAGGTCTGCCCGCCGGAGAGCGATTTCAGCAGCCTTTTCTTACCCCCATTGAGATAGTCCCGAACCCAAAAATTATTGTCTTCGTCAATCTCCAGACTCAGGCTGTTTTTTGTCAGCTTCATGAACCGGGTATTGGCGGTAAGGCAAAGTTCTTTCAGGTATATGCTGCTCATAAATTTGACGAAGCCGTTGCCTTTAAACAGTTTTTCCAGTTCTCTCAGGTTCATTTCTCTCTTTTCCACCCCGCTCATGTCCTTGTTCAGCATGTCTTTTTGCTGAAGCTTTACGCTTATTTCCTCAAGTTCCTGCCGCAAGAGCGTGTGACGGGTTTTTACCTTTTCAAATGTCTCTTTTTCTGCTGCCAAAATTGCGACCTTCTCCTGATACACCTCCTCTTTAAAGTCCTGCACCTCCCTGTCTTCGGAAAACTCCCCTAACCTGTCCCGGGTGATTTCAACCTGGCTTTCATAAGCCTTTATTTGCCTTTCCCATTCCTCAGGGGCTACGGGGCTGTCCAGCAAATCTGCCGCCTCCTCCTGGCGGGCAAATCCCTGGACTTTAAGCTGTGCTTCCAAATCCTCTTGTAGAAGGCGTTGTTTTTCTGTGGTTTCAGCTAACAGATTTTCAAAGTTCTTGAGGTTGGCAAGATTGGTAGCCTGACCCTGTCGCGCCTCTTTCAGCCTGTCCTGGTTTCTTTTTATATTAAGCTCCAGTTCATTGATGCGCTTCTGTACTTTATCGATGTCTTGTAAAATTTGTTCTTCAGGAAGGTTCAGGTATCTAAAGCTGAACTCCGGTATTTTTATTTCACCTTTTTGGGCAACAAGGGTAGCCTGAACGGTCAACAGTTTTTGTTCCGCTAATCGAAGCTTGTTTTGATCATCCTCATATTGTGAATTCTGCTTTTGAAAATCCTTCCTAAGCCGTCTCAGCTGATCCGCCAGTTGCTGCCGGGCATCAAGATTTTTTCTGGACTGTTCCAAACGCAGGAGCAGGCCCTCTTTTCCGGGGATTCCCACCCTCTCCAATTTCCGGATCAACGTTTCTCTTTCCAACCTTTTTTGGGAAAGTTCGGAGGATTTGCTGTCCAACTGGGAGTTTATCAGATCCCGCTCAAAAATTTCTTTTTCCCAGGATTCCTTGTTTTTCCTGCTTACCTCCAATTCCGATTTTGACTGCTGAATCAAGCCGGTGATTTCCTTTAACTGACCATCTTCCGCCCTATGGTAAAGCGGCGAAGGATGATCCGGTGATCCACAGAGAGGGCAAGGGGTTCCATCAGTGAGGCTGCCCGCGTATGCAGCGAGGCCTTGCCGGTGGATTAGGATTTCCTTTTGCTGGCGTTGATTTTCCAAAAGCTGCTCCTGATGGTGGACAAGTTCCCCAAACTCGCTGACATTTTCGGGAAGCAGGCTTCGAAGTCCTTCTATCCTTTCTTCCGCGGAACTCTTTTTGAGGGACAGGCTTTCAACTTCCTCTGAAAGTTTGCTTTCCGCTTTTTCCAATTGCTCGTATTCCCGCTCCATTTGCTGTAAGTTGGCAAGCTCCTGGGCATCAGTGGCAGGCAGGCCTTCTTCCCGCGCCTCCAGATCGCTGATCTGATGCTGGAGTTTGGTCAACAATTTCTTCGATTTTTCGGACTGCAACAGATGGTGGTCTACCGCAGATTGGAGCTGTTCGAGTTCTTTTTGAAGCGCGTTGATTTGCACGACTTTTTGCAAATCCCGGATCTTGGCCTCCCTTTCCGATTTTTTGTTTTGGTCAACTTTTAGCCTTTGCTCTTCGGCTTCCAGTCCGGCAACCTTTTCCTCATAATCAGACTTCCATCGGGAACATTCTCTCAAGCTTACTTCATACTTTTCTATTTCTATTTCTTTTTCTTTTAACTGGGTCATCAGCGGCTTGATGAAGGCCACGGCTTTTCGGAATTTGTTAAGGGTAGCGCGTTTCTCTTCAACCGCGGGTTTTTCCGCCAAAAGCTTTTCCGCCCGGTCTTGCAGGTTCAGCCATTGACGGTGCTTCTCCCGGCGCTTTTCCAGTTGACTACATGTCGCCTCCAGGGATAGAAGGTTGCTTTCCACTTTTGATTTTTCTGCGGCAAGGTCCTCAAAAAGTTCCTCTTTTTCCCGTTGATACTCCAACGTCACCTCTTCCAGTGTCTTCAACTGGGTTTCTAGCCTGATTTTTTCATCAAGTACTTTTCTCAGCAGTCTTAAGGTGTTGGAGGAAAGGTCAAAACGTTCGAGGCCAAAAAGCTCTTTCATCATTTCCGCCCTGGCCAGCGGTTTTTGCTCGATAAAGTCCCGGAATTTTCCCTGGGGGATGATTACCGTCTGCCTGAAATGCTCCATTTTCATTCCCACCAACGCCTCGCCTCTGGCCGCAATGGGTTCCCAGCCTTCCGGTTTTAAAATGTAAAAGTTATGTTCCGCAGGCTTCACGTCGTCAAAATTCTTTTTGTTCCGCCTGGAGGTGTACAGGGCCTTGTAAGTCTCCCCGTTGTTTTTACCTGCCCGGAATTCAAAAGAAATGTACAACATGTCGCTTTGGAGGTTGACCATGCTCGTTTTCTCCCCTCTGGAGGCTAGTCTTTCCGTATTTCCATACAAGGACAGCATGATCGCTTCGAGGATGCTCGACTTTCCGCTGCCCACCGCCCCGAATATTCCAAAAAGTCCGGCGGCTGTTAACTGGGTAAAATCGATGGTTTGCTTTTCCTTATATGAATAAAGCCCTTGCAGTTCTAGTTTAATGGGAATCATGTGACTCGTTTTGGCTGATGACTTCTTGAAGAAGCGTCAGAATTTCATCATTGGGCGGGATGCCTTTTTCGCTTTGGTAGTACCGGCTAAACAGGGCTTGGATATCCTGTTCCAGATCGTCCCTGTCAAGGCCCTGTTCGTCCTTGTCGGCGTTTTTGGAGAGCTGGGGGATCAGGCTGATGATCCCGTCGTGGGCCTTCATGATCGACCGGCGGGTGGAGGCGTCTATGCCTTGTTCCGTGATGTAAGTGATTTCAACAAAACAGTAAGGGTTGTTTTCCAGCCACTCCAGCGTAGCGGCCAGGTTGTCAAATTTCTTTTTGCACAAAGGTCTTCCTTTTTCCAACCCCACAGGCTGATAGTTTGCTTCCTGACCAGGGGCGACGTTGACTACTACGACCTGCTTTTGTTGATCCGCCTCACTGAAACTGTATGCCAGAGGTGAACCGCTATATACCACCGGACAGGGCTGGTGATCGACGGTGTGGCAGCGGTGGAGGTGGCCCAAAGCTGCGTATTGGATTTGGGAAGGAAGGTTATTTGTATATATCGCCGGTGTACCCCCTACATGGAGAATTGGCCTTTCACTTTCCGGTTCGGCTTCAGGTTTTTCGCCTTCTTTCATAAAAAAGAAATGCCCCAGAAAAAGATTGACGCCCCGGTTGTCACAATATTGATCCGCCGTCTTTTGCCAATGATCCTGCAGTACTTTTCTAAGCGCCACCTCGCGGTTTTCCTCCCCCAGGTAGGTCTTCAACAGCAGCTCATTGGCATAGGGGGCAAGAATAAGCCTGATGGGAAAGTCATGTGCGGGAAGTTTTAGTTCTACAAATCCCGGTTTGGATTTGACGATTTCCACACCGGAATCCAACAACCCACAGGAAATGTTGTGGTCGTGTTTGCTGTAAAACAAGATCCCCAATTCACGGGCAAGTGGATCCGGAGCGGATACGAACTGGGTGCTGTCGTGATTTCCGGAAATGGCGAGCACGGGACGGTTGCCGTTGTCTGACAGTTTTTTGAGACTTTTGTAAAGAAGCTCCACGGCCTCATGGCTGGGGTTGAAAGCGTCAAATATATCACCCGCCAAAAGCACCAGGTCTACTTCTTCCCGATCGGCGGTTTGAATGATTTCCTCCAAAACCTCATATTGTTCTTCCAGCCGGGAAAATTCCTGGAGGCGCTTTCCTAAGTGCCAATCGGCCGTATGAAGAATTTTTAGCATTTTATTTTTAAATTTATGCGCTTATTCCATAAATATCAAATCATGATCCCGGGCTGGCTGGAATTTTGACTGCAAACTTGTCAAGGCCCGGCCATGGCCGTTTTCTACAAGAGAATTCATTTTTACTCCGGAACTAAACATTATTTGCTTCATGAGGACCGTTCTTGCGTGTATTATAATGGCTAGCCTATTGTGGGCCGGTCCCGGTATGGCTCAAAACCCGGTGTTGAAGCAGGATTCCATTTTGTTGGTCCAGCAAGGGATGGCCAGCTATTATGGGAAAGACTTCCACCGTAAAAATACCGCCAGCGGGGAAGTGTTTGATATGAATGCCTTTACTGCCGCCCATAAAGATTTGCCCTTCGGTACCAGGATCAGGGTCCGCAGGGTGGACAACGGATTTCAGGTGATCGTTGAGGTAAATGACCGGCTCCCGCAGGACAGCGAACGGATCATTGACCTTTCCAGGAGAGCAGCGGAACAGTTGGACATGATCCGGGACGGCCTTGCCGAAGTGGAGCTTTTTGCATTGAGCACCGCGGCCATCGAACAATTGCGCCTCTATTATGGGGAGGTGCCGCCTGGCATGAGGTTGCGGCTGTACCATTTCCCGGTGGACTGGGCGGAGATTCCCGCGCCGGGTTTATCCTGGGTGCTTAACCACCTTAAAGACTATTTGAAATTGGTTGACATTTATTTTTTGTAGCCATCAGGATTGGCCTTTCTTCCTGACATAAAAAGTCCGGGATCCTTCCCTGTAGGAAGCATGGGCGTTTGATCAAAATGGGAACTTTTGCCGAGAGTCGCTTCAAAAGCTTCTTTTTGACCGATACGTAAGCCATCCTCTGTCCCCCAGTCATCGAATATTACGATTGCCTGGTCCTTGATCAGCGGCAGGCTGAATTTCAGCGCCTCTTTGGAGGCCGAATAGATGTCGCAGTCAATCATGATGAGGTCGGCTTTTTCAAGACGTAATACCTTCCTGGTCCTTTCATTAAGGGTGTTGGAAAACCAGCCCTTAACAAGATTCACACGGTTAGCGAATTGTGACTAATGTGTTATCTTTGTACCTAACCTATCCAAAAGTTGGCTGGAATCTACATTCATATTCCCTTTTGCAAACAAGCCTGCCATTACTGCGACTTCCATTTTAGTACAAGTACTGGAATGATGGACAGAATGGTCCAGATGATTGTAAAAGAGTTGGAGATCCAAAAAGATTATCTGGAGGGGCACAGCCGGATCAAGACCGTGTATTTTGGCGGCGGCACCCCTTCTCTTTTAAGTTTTACCGAGGTAGAGGAAATATTGGATAGCATCCACAAGCACTATCCGCTTGACCTGGAAGAAATTACCATCGAAACCAATCCGGATGATTTGCGGGTGGAGGTACTACAGGGTTATAAGCGCCTTGGATTTGATCGTTTAAGCATAGGTATTCAAAGCTTTGATGAGCGGGTGCTAAGGTTTTATAACCGCGCGCACAATGCTCGGGAATCTTTGGAAGCCATTGAAAAAGCGAAGATTGCCGGATTTCAGAAGCTCTCCATAGATTTGATGTACGGGTTTCCCCACCCGGACCACAGCATCTGGGAAAAAGACCTGGAAATGGCCGTGTCATTGGATCCCGGACATATCAGCAGTTACGCCCTTACCATTGAGCCAAATACCGCCCTGGGCAGATGGGTCAGGAAGGGTAAATTTACCCCGGCCTCTGAAGATTTTGTTGCCGAACAATTTGAAGCCATGCAGGACAGGCTGGAGCGTTACGGATACATTCAGTATGAAATATCCAATTTTGGAAAACCGTGGGCCTTTGCCGTTCATAACACCAATTACTGGCTGGGCATTCCCTATTTGGGTGTGGGTCCCAGCGCACATTCATTCAATGGGACCTCCAGACAGTATAATGTATCCAACAACGTTGCCTATATCAAATCCCTGGAGAAAGGGCTTCTTCCCTTCGAAAAAGAGCCCCTGGACAGCAATGATGCGTTAAATGAGTACCTGCTCACCTCCCTGAGAACCATTTGGGGCGTGGATACCCGGATGATCCGGGACCGGTACGGCAGGAATTTCGTGGAGGAAAAAGAGCCGCATATCAGGCAATTGGTTTTAGAAGGATTGCTTCTGGAGGATGAGCAGCGATTGATCCTGACCAAAAAGGGAAAACTTCTGGCGGATGGAATTGCTTTAAAACTCTTTGTGTAAATTATTCCCCCTATCTTTGGTCATGAGCAAATATCAGCAGCCTGGCGGAAGAAAGAACAGCCCAGCCGCCCTGAAAGATGTCTTTGAAGAACTGTTGCAGGCCTATGCCCTGAAAGACCGCTTTATGGAAAGGAAAGTCCTCAGTTCCTGGGGAGAAATAATGGGAAATACAGTTTCAAAACGCACTACGGAGCTGTCGGTGAAGGATAAGGTGCTGTATGTGAAAATAAGCTCAGGTCCCCTGAAAAAGGAGTTGATGATGAACAAGTCCAAGGTCCTTCAGCTCATTGCCGACCAATTTGGCCCCGCTGTGGAGGATATTGTTTTTTTATAAATCCTGTGCGGCAAAAACCCTTCGCATCAGGGCTGTAGTCCGTTCCAGGGGATTTTCCCGAATCCGCTTTTCCTCTTCGGCTATCAGCAAAAACAAACCGTCCAGGGCTTTTTCGGTGACATAAGCATTAAGATCCGGATTAAGGTTCTTAGTGCCCGGAATGGCATTATACGTACTCACAAGTTCTTTGTAATGTCTTAACGCTCCCACCTGGTCCAGCGATTCCTGAATTTTGGGCTGGAATAGTGCCGTCAGTTCTTCCGAAGTGGTCTTTTGCAAATAATTTGTAGCGGCGTTGTCACCGCCGCGTAGTATCGCAAAAGCATCCTGAATTGTCAGTTGGCGGATTGCCTGAATAAAAATCGGTTTGGCTTCACCCGCGGCGTTTTCGGCTCCCCGGTTTATCGCCAATAATACCCTGTCCACCTGCGCGCCGAGGCCAAATTGCCTCATGGTGTTTTCAACCTGTCGGAATTCTTCGGGCAGGGCTATCCGGATGAGTTCATTTTTAAAAAAACCATCCTGGCTTGAGGCTTCCTCCGCCCCTTCGGAAATCCCTTTTATCAATGCTTCTTTTAACCCCTGTCCCACTTCCTCGTTGGTGAGCGCGGCACTGCCGGCGCCCTGAAGTATCTTGTTGATTTCGGATGCTGTACATCCAAAAAATGACGAAAATATTAAAATTAGGAGTACCTGGCTTAAATTCTTCATGTGCGTTGGCATAGTTTATACTGCTAAAACTCATTAAGGAATATTTTCCCGGCGGGAATTTCGGCTTACTTTCTGTATTATTGTGACAGCTTTTGGTTAATGATTAAACTGGATACATTAAATATCGGCAAGGTCACCGGTTTGCTGGCCATCCTCGTCTGGATATCCCTGCTGCTTACTGATCTGATGCGGCTGTTTGGGGAAATAAACCAAATTCATACCGCCGTGGCCCCTGAGATAAGTTGGTCATTGGAAATTATCTTTTTTATTCTTTTGTATATTTTTTACAACAATGCGATCAACAAATCGGGGAACTATAATTTTATCGACCTGATCTGGAAATCAGCTTCAACCGGGCTCATTGCCTCGGGAGTTTCTTTCATGATCTATATTTTTTACATTCTCCTGGACGACAGTCCGCTTTCCGGAGATCCCCTGCTCAAGAACTTTTTCTATCATGTAAATTTTGGCCTTACCACTGTTTTTCTGATTTCCTCCACGCTGGTTTGGAAAAACCTCATTCTTTACCAAAAGAACAAAGTAGTTGTACAACAATGGCAGGCCTTTGAGATCATTTTGGTGATGAGCATGTTTTTCATGTTTTATAACAAGAACACCCTGGATTATAGCTTTATGTTCGGGTTGGTGTTTTTGGTGATTTTTGGAAGCATATTGTCCGCAAACCTCAAATGGATACCTTACCTGACTTTTAAGGAGAAATGGAAGAACATCCTTTTTCTGGTGATCATTATCCTTTCCACGTCCTACCTCTTTGCCCAGTTTTTGTCGTACAGCAACAACAGCTTCTACATCGTAAACCTAACCGACAACTTGTTTTTGATGGGTTTGTTCGGTTTTGTTATCGTGTACGCCTTATTTAGTTTTCTCGTTACCCTGTTCAATTTGCCTACGTCTTCTGTATTTGAGCAAAAACTCACCGAGGCGATAAATTTCCAGCGCCTCAGCCGTTCCATTCAACCCGGGCAAAATGAGGGCCAGGTTTTGGATATCCTGATGGACAGTTGCATGAGCGCGGCCTATGTGGATGCTGCCTGGATGGAACTTCAGAGAAAGCCTTCGTCCACGGAAGTGGTTCATCAGCGTTTTATCAGCAATAATGAAAGGAAGGAAGTCAGAGAGCTATTGGAAAACAGCAAACCTTTTGTGGACTACCTCCGCGGAAACGGTGCCGGGGAGGATTACGTCCTGGGAAAACTGGATCATGGCGTCTATCTTTCCGCCATTATCTTTCCTGTAAGGGTCAATAAGGAACTTTTGGGAAACATCTTTTTATTGAAGGAAGTCAGGGACGGGTTTAACAAGGAAATGATCAACATCATTTCCACCTTCGTGGGGCAAGCCTGTATTGCCGTGGAAAACCACAGGTTGCTCAATGAAGCCATCAAAAACGAAAGGTATAAGGAAGAGCTTGAAATTGCCCAAAGGGTGCAGAGAAGCCTGCTGCCTGACAAGCTTCACCACAACAGTTGTTTTGACATTTCCGGATTTTCTGAAGCCGCGGATGAAGTTGGAGGGGACTTTTTTAACACAGACCAGTACAGTGAAAATAAATTCGCCCTGATCATAGGCGATGTGTCCGGAAAAGGTACTTCAGCGGCATTCAACATGTCGCAGATGAAAGGCATTTTTTACAGTCTGTCACAGTTGAACCTCAGCCCTTCCGAGTTTTTTATAAAAGCCAACCGTGCCTTGAGCCACTGTTTGGAAAAAAAGCACTTTATCACCTCCTCCTATTATATTTTGGACACGGCGTCAAGAAAAATCACATTTTCCAGAGCGGGGCATTGTCCTACCCTCTACTTTGATGTGAAAAAAGGGAAAAGCGAATATCTACGCGTGGGTGGACTGGGACTGGGAATCATCCGGGATGCCCGGTATGCCGGGTATGTGTCGGAGAATGAGCGGTATTACAGCCCGGGGGATGTGATGATCCTGTA
>Ga0079224_100014868_pt1 | contig 10885 bp, 9 predicted proteins | sample Stecom2015_FD_80414 | JGI IMG/M metagenome (GOLD analysis project Ga0079224, IMG submission 80414) | Agricultural soil microbial communities from Utah to study Nitrogen management - Steer compost 2015 | ecosystem: Environmental > Terrestrial > Soil > Agricultural land | place: USA: Utah...
TACTCAATACTCAATACCCACTACTCAATACTCATTACTATTCAATGACCAGAAACGAACTGATAACACAAATTAAAGCGAAGAAGAGTTTTCTATGCGTAGGTCTAGATACGGATATTACCAAAATACCCGAGCACTTGTTAGGAGAAGAAGACCCTATATTTACTTTCAATAAGCAAATTATTGAAGCTACCGAGGACCTATGTGTAGCCTATAAACCCAATATTGCTTTTTACGAATGTTATGGTGTGAAAGGTTGGCAATCCTTGCAGAAAACTTGGCAAGCACTGCCGAAAAACTGCCTGAGCATTGCCGATGCGAAACGTGGAGATATAGGCAATACCTCTAAAATGTATGCCCAAGCATTCTTTGATGAGGAGACCTCGGGGTTGGGCTTTGACGCTATAACCATTGCCCCTTATATGGGCAATGATTCGGTAACGCCCTTTTTGGAATTCGAGGGTAAATGGGCAATTGTATTGGCGTTAACCTCCAATCAGGGTAGCCAGGATTTTCAGAATTTTGAAAATGGAGAAGGGCAGACTTTGTTCTCCTATGTGTTGGATAAAGTGAATACGTGGGGTAACAAGGAAAACCTCATGTATGTGGTCGGAGCGACACGTGGTGAAGCTTTCTTGAAGATTCGTGAACATGCACCGGAACACTTCTTGTTGGTGCCGGGAGTAGGGGCACAGGGAGGCTCGTTACAGGATGTATGTCGTTACGGAATGAATAAAGACTGCGGTTTGTTGGTCAACAGTACAAGGGGGATTATCTATGCTTCCCAAGGTAAGGATTTTGCAGAGAAAGCGCGGGAAGAAGCCTTGAAATTACAGCAAGAGATGGAACAGGAACTGCTTAAAGCAGGAATTATAGCATAAAAAACGGGCTGTCCGAAAAGTACAATAAATTGTCATCTTAAGCGAAGTCGAAAGTATTCGCATAGGCATCAAGTTAAAGACTGCTCTATTATCCTCTCCCCAGCCCTCTCCAAAGGAGAGGGGGCGTATAGTTTACGACCTGTCTAACTGTCAAGGAAATTAATTGGTTTCCCTCTCCTTTGGAGAGGGATTAAGGGTGAGGACTATGACAAAAAGAAACGCTTAACTTGACGCGTTCCCGAAAGCATTCGGGGCGAGAAGCGTAGCGATGACCGTGAAGCAGCTCCGAAGGAAACCAATCTGCTTTTTTGCATTTTGCGGATCTTTTTAAACAGCTTCTTCCCCTAATTGACACCATAGCATAAAAAACTTCGGATGTTTCTATTAATTGGCACAATAATTACTAAGAATAGGGCAGAAAAGAATAAACTTATGCGTTTGAGATTTTTATATGCCGTAGTGGTGGGTGCCCTTATTGCGACAATGAGTGCCTGTAGTTCTATATATATGCCGAATGTGCCTGCAACACCCATGTTTCGTGAACAAGGTGAGGTCTATGTGGCGGCCCATAGCAATGTGAAGGGAAACCTTAGTGCCAATGCTGGAGTTGCTTTCGGAAAACATCTTGCTCTTATTGCCAATGGCTCGTATATCGATCGCGGAGGCGAAAGAAGCAACGAACTATTTAAGCAACATTTGTACGAAGCGGGTTTGGGATATTTTACGACCTTAGGCAGGGATAAAAGACAAGTATTGGAAGTGTATGCTGGATATGGTCTTGGATCTTCGACCGAGGTAGATCGCAGAGCCTCTACCACCGGAATGGCAGCCGTGGAGACGCGTGTGATGGACTTTGATAAAATTTTTGTTCAGGTAAATTATTCTTCCACACGTAAAAATAAGCTGACGTTGTTCGGTAAAGACCGGGATTTGAACTACGGAACGGCGATTCGGGTAAGCCGTGTTGGAATGACCGACTTTACTATTGATGGTTTTACGCGTCCAAAGGAAGAAGCGCTCTTTATCGAACCGCTTTTTTATACACGGATGGAGTTAAATAAAGGTTTTCAGCTGCAATATACCAATGGATTTAACTTTAATGTGGTAGATAATGAATATTTAAAAGCTGGGAATGCAGTTTTCACATTGGGAGTGATTTATAGTTTTGGTCGAAAGAGAAAATAATAAAAAATGAGAAATATCAACTTTAATTTAGTTTTAATTGTACTGGCAACTTTGTTGTTCAGTGGATGTGCCCTACAAAAGGGACAGGTAGAGGCATTGGCAAAATGCGATTACAGCGTGCAGTCTCTACAAGATGTACGCCTTGCCGGACGTGGCGTGGAAAGCTTTGTTGGACAGAATGGTGTTAATATGTCTTCCTTGCCGGGGATAGCTATGGCCATGTTGCGCAAAGATTTGCCTTTAGAAGCCATGGTGAATATGAAAGTCAGCAATCCAAATGCGACGACAACCGGTATAAACTCATTTAAGTACCTGATCGAAATCCAAGGTAAGCCTATGTTTGAAGGCACGGTCAATCAAAATGTACGTCTGGCAACCGGAGAAAGTACAGTGGTGCCGTTGACATTTAAGGCTAATCTTTTTGGAGCGGCTGAGGAAAAAGGTTTAGATAACGTATTGAATGAAATCTTTACACGTCAAGGCGAAGGTTTCTTGGTGTTGAAAATCAAGCCTTCGATTAAGATTGGTAATCAAAATATCTATTACCCAGGCTATATCACGGTAGACAAGAACTTGGCGAAAAGTATCGGCAAGATTGTGAAATAATATGTTAAAACTAAAGGCTTGGATTTTTCTCCAAGCCTTTAGTTTTAACGGTTAAATGTATACCCTAGCGTACCTTCGATAAAGTCTGCTTTACCTTTATGCGCCTTGATGGATACGCCGGCATTGATGTTCTTGTAGAAGTAATACCGTGTGCCGGCTCGTAGGAATATACGGTTGATTTCGCCGTTGAATTCCTGTTTATGCAAATAGTACCCTACGTTTCCGTTCAGTACTAAGTTGCGGTTCAGCACATGGACCAAATAGAAAGACGGCCCCCCGGAAAGCTTGGCGCTCAGCTTTCCGCTCTCTTCACCGGCAATCTCGTCGTTGTTTCCCGACTCCGAATAGAATAGATCAAAACCACCTCCCATACGCCATTTATGGGAGACATGTCGGCTGGCATAGGCACTTAATGTAGACTTAAAGAAGCGTCGTTTCTTGTCGCGCTCTAACTGTTTCCAACCCATACCGTAGTTGACATGGAACAGCATTTTCTTACTGTAAGGTTCGATATTGCTTTTGTCGAGCAGGATATCCTGCGGATGAGGTTGATAGGTAATGGATGCGGTCAGTGGAACAAGGTTTACACCTTTATTCGGCAAGCGCATAGCTCCATTGGAAAAGTGGTGGAAAGCAAGACCAACACCGGCTTTCAATTTCGGGTGTATCTTGTATTGCGCACGGATACCAAGGTCAATGTATACATTGTTCTTCGCTCCAATGACTACGTTTAAAGGATTGGTTTCTTCATCATAGGGATTGAAGTTGCCTGATAATCCTAAGCCAATGCGGTAATCGAATAGCCAACGTTTGTTCTCTAAGTTTCCGAAAGGAGTCTGTACAAAGCCGTAAATGGCATAGGGACTACCTATAATATCTGTATTGAAGGTGCTGGAATAAAATCCAATACCGTATATAGGATTGTTATACAATTTAAAATATTGATCGCTGGATTTTTGGATTTTCCAGCCTACTTTTAGGTTGACCCCATTGTAGTAAGCACTCTCAAAGGTGGTACGCTTGATGTCTTTAGCAGCAAGAATGCCACCATTTTCCACTTCCAACTCAATGATGAAAGGGCTGCGGACGGCTACGGAGTCAGTCTGTGCCTTTGCACAGAGACTGATAAGTAAATAGCTGAGGATAAATGCTATTTTTGTCGAGGAGGAAACTGAAATATCCATAAATTTGCGTGCAAAAATATTAAAATTTACTTGTACTCAAGAATGTATTTTCAGTCTCTTTTCTCGTACTCGTTTGAGTGAAGCGGTAATGAGTATGAATGAAGCTAAGCATCCTCGTTGCAAACGAGGACGAGTTGAGGTACCGCTGTCTGCTATCGCGTGCGTGATTGTGTAAGATTCATATATTAAAAATATAGATGGAATGTCCAATTTTCTAATTATCGTATTTTGTTTGCTTGCAGGTTATTTGCTACGGAGGTTTCGGGTTGTTAAAGACGATGGATTCAAGGCAATCAATACTTGGGTAATTTATATTGGGCTTCCTGCTACTTCGTTTAAATACCTGCCTGATCTGTATTGGGATGACGGCATTATTGTAGCCTTGTTGGCTCCGGCATTACTGTTTGCCGGCTCTTATGTTTTCATAAAAGGAATGGGAAAGGTTTGGAAATTTTCCAAGAGAACTACACATACGCTGATTCTGATATCTGGGTTGAGTAATACGTCCTTTGTAGGCTTCCCCTTGGTTGCGACTTATTTCGGTGAAGATAAAATCAAATGGGCCATTATCAATGACCAGATGACATTCTTCCTACTTTCAACTGTGGGCGTAGTTTTGGCATTACAAGCGAATAACAGGACAGGGCAACGTATTCCGTTATCCTATTTGATAAAGCGTGTATTGCTGTTTCCGCCATTATTAGGTTGTATAGGTGCCTTGCTTATTCCGCGTTTTGTGGATCTGAGCGTTTTAAATTCATTTTTCACACAACTTTCGGCAACGGTGTCGCCTTTGGCACTGTTTTCCATTGGTATGCAGCTATCGCTGTCTTTTTCTAGATCCGAATTATTGACAATAGGTGTCTCGATTTTCTATAAATTGTTGTTGGGCCCCGTATTGATTTTGCTATTGCTATTTGTCTTTCAGTGGAACGGTGAGGTGGCACAGATTACGGCATTTGAGATGTTTATGCCCAGCTTAGTCGCGACAAGCATGGTGCTACAAGAGTTTCGACTAAATACCAAGTTGGGAAATTCTATCATTGGTTTTAGTATCGTCATTGGGTTGATTACGACTTGGTTAGCATATCAGGCTATCATTGTGCTTTTGTAACTTAACTGTTGCCAAGGTTGACTTAGTGTAATTTTTACAATTTAATTTCTATATTTAATTCCGATTTAACAAAAATCTGAATTGATGAGTACAAAATTTGTAAAACGGGGAGTGCTATCATTTGCCTTAGCAGCAGCATGCCTTTTTGCTGATGCGCAAGAAAAACACGAACGTTATGAACAGCAGTTAGCGGGTACAACGCTGAGCTTTTCGATGGAGGCCATTCCCGGTGGACTTTATAACAGAGGAAGTAACAAATCTGACAAAGCAGATGAAAAACCTGTACATCAGGTAAAGATTGATCCTTTTTGGATGAGTACTTTTGAAGTGACCTGGGATCTTTATGAACCTTTTGTCTATAAAGATTTTGAGGTAACAAAAAGTGTAGATGGTAAAGTAGCTGCAGAAGTGGATGCGGTCACACGACCGACCAAACCGTATCTGGATATGACATTCGGAATGGGTAAGGAGGGACATCCGGCGCTGGCTATGACACATTACAACGCTATCCAATTTTGCAAATGGCTTTATATACGTACTGGAATATTCTATAGATTACCGACAGAAGCGGAATGGGAATATGCTTGCAGGGCTGGTTCGGATACGGAATATTATTTCGGTGATGATGCGGCTATGCTTGAGGAATATGCTTGGTTTGCTGCGAATAGCAAGGAGCAAACGGCTAAGGTAGGACAAAAGAAACCGAATGCATGGGGATTGTACGATATGATGGGAAATGTGGCAGAGTGGACATACGATCAATATATCGAAGATTTCTACCAACAGTTTGCTGACAAAGTAGCAGAGAATCCTGTTGCAGTCCCTACGACCTTATATCCGCACAGTGTGCGCGGTGGCTCGTTCGAGAGCAAAGCAGATGAGTTGCGTTCGGCTGCACGGATGGCTTCTGATCCGTATTGGAAGCAACTGGATCCGCAGATACCGAAATCCAACTGGTGGTTTCCGGAAGCTCCTTTCGTAGGTCTGCGTTTAGTGCGCCCTGTGCATGTGCCCACACATGAGGAAATCATGGCATATTACGATAAAGCACCCATAAAGGACTTTTAAATAGCATAATAAACCTGATAATGGATACTATAAAAAGGAGAGAATTTATCAAGGCCGGATCGGCTTTGGCAGGAGCTACAATGTTGGCTTCTTCACCGGTGAGCAGTGTTTTTGCTGCAGGTACAGATGAAATCAAAATAGCTTTGGTGGGCTGCGGTGGTCGTGGTACAGGGGCAGCTTTTGACGCATTTGCCTCGGGGCAGAATATCAAGCTAGTTGCAATGGCTGATGCTTTTCAGGATAATCTGGAGTCAACTTATAATACTTTAAAAGAGAAATTTGGCGATAAAGTGGATGTGCCAGATAGCCGTAAATATGTAGGGTTTGACGGTTACAAATCAGCTATTAAGGATGCTGATGTCGTACTTTTGGTAACGCCTCCGGGCTTCCGCCCGCAACATTTTGAAGAGGCGGTGAAGCAAGGTAAACATGTGTTCATGGAAAAAGCTGTTGCGACCGATATTCCTGGTGTGCGGAGTGTATTGGCCACGGCAGAGATTGCCAAGCAGAAGAAGCTCAACGTTGTGGTGGGTTTACAGCGCCGTTACCAAACAAATTATCGTGAAGCTATCAAGCGCATACATGACGGTGCTATCGGTGATGTGGTTTCTGGACAGGTCTATTGGAATAGCGGCGGCGTGTGGGTGCGGCCGCGTAAGCCCGGACAGACCGAAATGGAATACCAGATGCGTAACTGGTATTATTTTAACTGGCTGTGTGGGGATCATATTGTAGAACAGCACGTGCACAATATCGATATTGCCAATTGGGTGAAAGGGAAATATCCGGTCTCTATTCAAGGGACAGGTAGCCGTGCTCACCGTACAGGTAAAGAATATGGTGAAATCTATGATAACTTCGCCATTGAAATGACGTATGATGATGGCTCTGTGGTATATAGCCAATGTCGCCACTTTGAAGGTATTTCTAACCGCGTGGATGAAACCTTTCAGGCTACAAAAGGAAGAGTGTATCTTTCGGCTGGTAATCAAGCGGTGCTATGGGATGCGAAAGGAAATGAAATCTATCGACATGATCCTAAAGGTAATCCAAATGCTTATCAACAAGAGCATAAGGAACTTTTTGCAGCTATTGCAAATGGGGAATATAAATTCAATGATGCTGAGTACGGCGCTTACAGCACCTTGGCTGGTATTATTGGACGTATTGCCTGCTATACGGGCAAGGTCATCAAGTGGGATCAAGCGTTGCAGTCAAATATTGATTTGATGCCGGAACGTTATGCGTTTGACGCATTGCCTAAAATTTTGCCCAATGAAAATGGAGAGTATCCGGTAGCCATTCCGGGTATCAATACGGAACTATACATATAGAAAAACGTGTTAAAGGTCATTTATATCATGATTGTTGTTTGTATTGGTTGTTGGGCCCATGCCCAGCAACCTAAATTTGTGATGAATGGCCGGGCGCAGGGGACAACTTATTCTATCCAATATTTTCATCCGACGGAGGTCGTTGTACAGACCGCTATTGATAGTGCTTTGGAGGTGATAGATTTATCCATGTCTACCTATAAGCAAAATTCGAAAATAACGCTTTTTAATTCTCCCGAAACGCAATCGATTGCTATGGATGGGCATATGCAAAATGTTGTGCGAAAAGCTTTTGCAGTACATAAAAAATCGAAAGGATTATTTGATGTGACTGTCAAGCCGCTGGTAGACTTGTGGGGCTTTGGCCCTGAGCAGATTAAGGTATTCCCGCAACAAGTGGCAATTGACAGTGCGTTGCAAAATGTGGGGATGGATAAATTGCGGATTCTTGGGAAAAAGCTGGTGAAAAAGCGACATGCGATAAGTATTGATCTGAATGGCATTGCCCAGGGATATACAGTGGATGTATTGAGTGATTTGCTCGAACAGCATGGCATAGAAAATTATTTGGTAGAACTAGGGGGAGAAATACGGGCAAAAGGGAGTAAAGATGATGGACAACCTTTTCAGATAGGGATAGAAAGACCGGATGATGCGCAGGCTTCATTTGTGTTGCGGTTGAAAGATAATGCCGTAACAACGTCCGGCAATTATAGGAAAACTTATACGATGGATGGCAAGAAGATTCATCATCACATCGACCCCAAAACAGGTTATCCTGTGCAAAATAATATTGCCAGCGTGACCGTTATTGCTAAGACTGCTATGGACGCGGATGCTTATGACAATGTTTTTATGGCGATGTCGGTAGCGGATGGACTCAAGCTGGCGAATGCACTCAAAGACACTGAAATTTATGTGATATATCAGGAAGGGGAAGCCTTTAAGGAAGCCTTTTCGAAAGGATTTTATAATTATGTTAAAAATTAACCAAAGGACATGAATCGTTCAGATTTTATAAAAAGCGGGGTGCTTTTAGGGGGGACATTCCTTATGAATAAGGAGAGTAAGGCTGACACACAATTCAAGCATAGCGGAAGCCCGTTTAACTTGGATTATGCCCCACATGAAGGCATGTTTGCCACTTCGGCAGGTAAGGATTTTATCGATCAGATAAAATATATGTATGATCTTGGGTTTCGTAGTATCGAAGATAATGGGATGCCGGGCAGATCGGTAGAAGACCAGAAGAAAATCGGTGAGACATTGGCAAAACTAGGGATGCGTATGGGCGTATTTGTTGTGCCTAAGGGAGGCAACGGTGCGAATACCCTGGCGGCAGGTAAGTCGGAACATGTGGATATTTTCCTAAAAGGCTGCCGTGACTCGATAGAGATTGCTAAACGGGTTAATGCCAAGTGGGTGACGGTTGTACCGGGCGATTATCAGCGGAACCTGCCAATAGGCGTGCAGACGGCTAATGTTATAGAAGCACTGAAGCGCGGGGCTGAATTGTTGGAACCGCATGACATAACGATGGTTTTGGAACCTTTGAGCGACACGCCAGATTTGTTTCTGCGCTATACGGATCAGACTTATGAAATTTGTAAAGCGGTGGGAAGCCCATCGTGCAAGATTCTGTATGATGCTTATCACCAGCAGAAAAATGAAGGAAACTTGATTCCGCTGATGGATATGTGCTGGAGCGAAATAGGTTATATCCAGGTAGGGGACAACCCGGGACGGAGAGAACCGACAACTGGTGAAATCAATTATAAGAATTTCTTTAAATGGATTAAACAAAAAGGGTATACTGGCATTGTCGGTATGGAGCATGGTATGTCGAAATCAGGTGTGGAAGGAGAGAAAGCACTTGTGTCCGCATACAGGGAAGTCGATAATTTTTAAGATTTAAAGCCACTAAAATAATTTAACTGTAATTTTTTTTGAATATTTATTATAGAAAATAATATCTTTATAAAAATAAACCTATCACAAGATGTCAACATCAATACGATTTAAATTATCATTTATGATGTTCCTCGAATTTTTTATTTGGGGAGCTTGGTTCGTTACTTTGGGAACGTATCTTATCCAGAACTTAAACGCGGAGCCGTTACAAATTTCTAATGTATTCTCTACACAATCATTGGGGGCAATCATCGCACCTTTCATTATTGGGATGATTGCGGATAGGTACTTTAATGCTGAGCGAATATTAGGGATTTTGCACTTAATCGGTGCGGTCTTGATGTTCCAGATGTATAATGCTACAGATATTGCGGTTTTCTATCCGTATGTTTTGGTGTATATGATTCTATATATGCCTACTTTGGCTTTGGTAAACTCGGTTTCTTTCAGACAATTAACCAATCCGGAGAAACAATTCTCCAGTATCCGTGTTTGGGGTACAATAGGTTGGATTGTAGCCGGTTTGACCATTAGTTTCCTAAAATGGGATTCACCGGAAGGAGCAGCAGAGGGTGCATTGAAAAACACATTTTTGATGACGTCTATCGCTTCTTTGTTATTGGGGTTGTTTTCTTTCATTTTACCTAAAACGCCACCTGTTAAAATCAGTGCCGATGAAAAACCGTCATTTGCTTCGATTATTGGTTTGGATGCCATCAAGCTTTTGAAAGACAGAAACTTCCTGCTTTTCTTTATCGCATCGATATTGATTTGTATTCCATTGGCTTTTTATTATTCGAACGCGAATCCTTTCCTTGTGGAAATAGGACTGGCTGATGCGACAGGGAAGATGGCGATTGGACAAGTATCCGAAGCGGTGTTCTTATTGTTATTGCCTGTGCTTTTTGTACGTTTCGGCTTTAAGAACACCATTCTTATCGGGATGTTGGCTTGGGTTGTCCGTTATTTATTATTTGCTTACGGCGATGCAGGATCTGGTACTTGGATGTTGATCCTCGGTATTGCATTACATGGTATTTGTTATGACTTTTTCTTCGTATCTGGTCAGATTTATACGGATAGCAAAGCCGGTGCGAAATATAAGAGCGCAGCGCAAGGATTGATTACGTTGGCGACGTATGGTGTTGGTCAGTTAATCGGTTTCTGGGTAGCAGGCTTTATTGGTGATAAATACCAAGATATGCGTACGACGGATGTTTCTGGTTTCTGGCAACAGGTATGGATTGTACCTGCAGGAATCGCCTTGGTAGTAATGATTCTGTTCTGGTTATTCTTTAAGAACGAAAAGATTGAAAGTAAAACAGTGTAAGATAAGGTGATGAGGATGTCTGAAAAGGTTGTAATCATTAAAAAAACGCGTCATTGCGAGGAAAAATGACGAAGTAATCTGCGTTTTTATCGTCATCAGATTGCTTCGTTCCTCGCAATGACGATGACGGCGGATTTTTCGGACACCTTCATCACTCAAATAAATTACAAACCTATAAGGTTTACTTGTGGATACAACGACAAAACCTTATAGGTTTATAAAATGAAGATGAATTTAAAATAAACAAACTATAATTGAAGAGATATGGCAGA
>Ga0079224_100014870_pt1 | contig 10884 bp, 6 predicted proteins | sample Stecom2015_FD_80414 | JGI IMG/M metagenome (GOLD analysis project Ga0079224, IMG submission 80414) | Agricultural soil microbial communities from Utah to study Nitrogen management - Steer compost 2015 | ecosystem: Environmental > Terrestrial > Soil > Agricultural land | place: USA: Utah...
GAGGCTGGGGCAGGACTGAAATCTTCCGACGCTGCAGTTTGGGGAGTTGTAATCAAGGGAACATCTCCCCACAGCCTCACCGCGTAGAAATAAGCCCACGCCCTTAAGAATTTAGCTTCTCCCAGGATCTTGGTTCTTTGCGCCTCATCCATAGGATTAATTCCGGGCACTTTGTCGATGACCATATTGGCTTGGGCGATCACCCGGTAGAGGCCATTCCACCAGTTAATGATATGGCCGTTGTTGCTGTCGTAAATCAGACCGTACAAGTTGTTGAGGTCTGAATTTTGCGCCGTCTCTGTAGTGGACGTGCCGGTTACCGCTTCCAGCAATTGCCAGTTAGAAGAAAATATCCCTGCTCCTCCGCCGTAGAAACGCATGTCCGCATACACGGCAGCGAGGGCCGCCTCCGCATGATCAGGAATTGTATAAAAACTCTCGGGTGTCAGGTTGGAAGGATCCTCTTCCTCCAAAAAACTGGAACAGGCCGAAGGCATGACCAGCACAGCTCCTAATAAGAGTAAGCTTGTGTATCTTTTTATTATATTGGATTTCATCTTGATTTCTTTTGAGTTCTACACTAAATACCGATTTGCAAGCCAAACATGTAGGTAGTAGGCCGTGGATAACTGTGCCAGTTCATCCCTTGAGAGAAAACGTTGTTGCCGTCGCCTCCATAGATAGGTGCTGTTTCGGGATCCCCTACGATATCATCTCCGGTGATCAGGAAGAAGTTTTGAACGGATGTGTACACTCTTAGCCTGTTGAGTTTGATCCTTTCTGTAACCGTATTGGGGAAGGTGTAGCCCAGTAATAGGTTCCTACCACGGATAAAGGAACCGTCTTTTACCCAATGGGAATCTACGTTGGTTACATATCCTGCGCGGGTGTCACGGATCTCTGCGATCATGGTGTTTTGGTTGTCCGGGGTCCAGGCATTGAGCACGGACTTGTAGCTGTTGGCAAGAGCCTGGCGGTCCTCACTGGCGTGTGCCGTCATATCCAAGATGTCGTTGCCATAGGAATACTGCAGTTCCACTGTCAGATCAAAGCTCTTGTAACGGAAGTTGTTGGAGAAAGCACCCCAAAAATCTGGGTTTCCGTTACCGATGATCATCCGGTCGGCGTCGTTGATGGCTTTGTCACCATTTACATCCAAGTATTTGATGTCACCGGGCAGGATGGTCAAGCCGTTTCTATAGCTTACAAATTCAGCTGCCTCAGCTCTCTCTGCTTCGCTCCAGGTGCCCAGGCGTACCAAACCCCAGAAGGAACCAACCGGCTCGCCGATGCGGATGATGTTGGTAGGGTTGGTAAAGTTCGGGCCGCCCACTCCGAAGATATCAGCCGGAGTAGCCAAAGACAATACTTTGTTTCGGTTTAAAGAAAGGTTAAAGGATGTGTTCCAGGAGAAATTTTCGTTGTCGAAATTGACAGAATTAAGTGTAAACTCGAAACCTTTGTTTTGCATGGAGCCCACGTTTCTCCTTATGGTTGCATAACCGCTAGTGCGTGGCACCGGGGAATCCAACAGCATGTCGGTGGTTTTTCTGTAATAGTAATCCGCTTCAATAGTCAGCCGGTTGTTGAACAACCCGATTTCGATTCCGACATCACTCTGCGCTGTCTTTTCCCATTTTAGATCAGGATTGGCAAGACGGTTGATACCGGTGCCCCCGATTTGGGTTTCATTGTAAATCGCCGAATAATTGGAACTCAACAGGGATAAGGAAGAGTAGGGAGGGATTTCGGAGTTACCCGTTAAACCATAGCTGGCCCTGAGCTTAAGGTTCGAAATGGTGGAATGGTTTCTTAGGAAGGGTTCTTCAGAAATTCTCCAAGCCACGGCTGTGGAAGGGAAAAAAGCATATTTGTTGTTTTCACCGAATTTTGAAGAGCCGTCCATTCTACCAGTGGCAGTGAAGAGGTATTTCTCGTTTAAGTTGTAGTTGATCCTGGCAAAATAGGAATTCATTGCATTTCTCGAGGCACCGGATCCTACCCTTGGGAGCTGGCTGCCTGCGCCCAGGTTGTCGTAGCCGAAGAAGTCGGTTGCGAAGTTTTGAATGCTCGCACTCATGTTGACGAAATTCGTTTCTTGCCAAGATATCCCCAACAGGCCGGTAAATGCATGGATGTCATTGAAGGTCTTATTATAGGTAAGGTAGTTTTCCAGTGACCAGAAGCTCTCTTTCCTCATGCTCTTGGAGGCGGTACCGTTTTGGGCAATTGAAAGGGTTCTGGTGCTTGACTGGTTGTTTTCTTGGGTCAGGATATTTACCCCAAGTACTGTCCTCATCTCTAAGCCTTCGGCAAAGGTGATATTGGAATAAGCACTTCCCAATGTGGTTTGCGTATTGAGAATGTATTTTCTCCCGTATAGCCTGTGCATGGAGCTCATGGTGCCTTCCGCAAAAGGATAATCACGGTTGTTGGCAAATGTGCCGTCATCATACTTAACCGGAAGGAAAGGGAAGTCCTCTACCATCTGCCGGGCAACCGCGTCGTTGATATCCACCAAGTTTTCAGACTGGTTGGAATAACTGAGCGTCCCACCAACGGTTAGCCAACTTTTGATTTTGTCATCTATGGTAAAACGGGCCGAATAGCGGGTCAAGTACGAAGTCTTTACCAATCCTTCATCGTCCCTATAGCCTAGCGAAAGGGTGTAGGTCGTGCGGTCGTTGCCTCCGGAGAATCCTAGCTGGTGGTTTTGGGACAATTTATTTTGAGTCGTTTCTTCCAGCCAGTTGGTGTCAAACAGGGGATTGCCGGCACCGTCGAAAAAGCGAGGATCTGTCCGGCGAAGGGCTGGATTGAGGTAAGCCCATCTTCCTGCCTCCCAGCCTTCAGGATCGTATTTTTCCATATTTCTCCAAGCAAGATCCTCGGTGGCAAGATATTCCTGCGTATTGAGTACTTGGGGACGGTTAGGGCCGATGGTTGGGACGCTCACATCCACATTATAGGTGATATTGCCATCACCGGATCTGCCTTTTTTGGTAGTGATCAGGATGACACCATTGGCACCCCGGGACCCATAAATGGCCGTAGAGGAAGCATCCTTTAAAATCTCCACCGAGGCAATATCATTCGGGTTGATGTAGTCTATGGCACTACTTGCTTGATCCTGGTTACCCATGGGGAGCATGACACCATCCACTACGTACAATGGGTTGTTGGAAGAGTTGATCGAGCTGAAGCCCCGTATCCGGATATTGGTCCTGCCTCCCGGACGACCTGAGTTGGTGTTGACTTGTACTCCTGATACCCGTCCTGCCAAAGCTTGGTTCAGCGAGGGGGCGGGACGCTCCACCAAGGCATCTGAACCGACGGAACCTACAGCCCCGGTTAGGTCAGAGCGTCTTTGGGTACCGTATCCGATGACCACTACCTCCCCGAGTGCCGCATAGTCAGGAACCAAGACAACATCAAGGGTATTGCGGCCGTTTAGGGGAACTTCTTGGGTAGCATAGCCTATAAATGAAAATACGAGTGTGGCATTTTCATCTTGGACCGTAAGTGTGTAGGCGCCGTCCATGTCGGTTACTGTCCCGGTTGTTGTTCCCTTCACAAGGATGTTTACTCCTGGAAGTAGTTCGCCATTTTCTTGTGAGGTTACAATCCCGCTAACGGTAACCGCTTCTTCTTTTGCCGGATGAGTAACTGCTTTTGATTTTTCCCTGTTTAGGACTTCAGAATTAACGGCTTCCGGGAGAAACCAAATCAGGGCCAGCATCAGCCAGCACACCGTCCTCCGAACAACAGGTTGGACATGAGGTACATTTTTCTTCATAAGGGTTTTTGTTAGATTGATTAATTTTGTCTCAAATTATGGTAAATTAAGAGAAAAGCAAAGGTTAATTTTGCCCCTCTCAGAGAGTTGCCAATGTTCGTGGCAAGAAGTAGATCCATTTGTCCTTAAAATTATCGTTCAAGAGCCGCGTTTTTTTGGTTTAAAAACTTATGTTTATATTTTTGGAACCGATACCATATTATTACTCATTTTTGGAGAATCAGGCTATCAAGATGTGGAGAGACCCAGCTAGGTCCAATGAATGCGGACTGTTATTTTAATTCTAGCCGTGAAGAATTTCATCAACAGTACACAACAGGACAGTTTAACCAAGTCCGGAATTTATATTCGCTTTTCCTAAATTAAATCTAACCTATTATTGTATATGAGCATTTCGGAACACCACTTTAAACATGTAAATTACCTCTGGGATAAAGAAAAGGAAAGAGAACTTGGAGATGACCAGGTCGGCCTCCTGATTTACCGTTCTAACATCCTGGGAGCAGATCTTCGGATTACCAACTATGGCGGAGGAAATACCAGCTGCAAAACCATAGAAAAAGATCCCCTGACCGGCGAGGACAAGGAGGTCATGTGGATCAAAGGTTCTGGAGGTGACATAGGAACGCTTACTAAAAGCGGACTGGCAGCATTATACGTGGACAAACTACATTCATTAAAAAATGTATATAGGGGTCTGGAATTTGAAGATGAAATGGTGGCTTTGTTCAATCATAGTCTTTATGACCTGGATTCCAAAGCCCCTTCTATAGATACTCCCCTACACGCTTTTCTTCCTTTCAAACATATAGATCACCTTCATCCGGATGCGGCCATTGCCATTGCTGCTTCTAAAGATGGAGCGCAGATCACCAAAGACCTTTTTGAAGGACAAATCGCTTGGGTTCCCTGGAGAAGACCGGGCTTTGAACTGGCTTTGGAATTAGAAAGAGCGCTAAATGCCAATCCGGGGATCCGAGGCATTATGTTGGGTGGCCATGGGTTATTTACCTGGGGTGACACCGCTTACGAATGCTATATTAATAGTTTAGAAGTGATCGATAAGGCTTCTATTTACCTGGAAGAGCATTATGGCAAAAACCGTCCGGTCTTTGGAGGTCAAAGAATCACCTCGCTGGTTCCGGAACAGAGAAAAGATCAAGCTGCCAAGTTAGCCCCTGTGCTACGCGGTTTGGCATCGAGCCACTCCAGGATGGTAGGTCACTTTACCGATGACGAGCGCGTGTTGGAGTTTGTCAACAGCAATGATCTTGATAAACTTGCTCCCCTTGGTACCAGCTGCCCGGACCACTTCTTGAGAACCAAGATCCGTCCGCTGGTTTTAAATTTCCCTGCTGACGTTGATCTGAGTAATACTGCGGAAATTAAGGCGCAGTTAGAGACCGAATTCGCAAACTACAGAGACTACTACACCCAGTATTATAATGACCATAAGCGGTCTAACAGCCCAGGAATAAGAGATGCCAATCCAGTCATCATCCTTTGGCCGGGCGTAGGGATGTTCTCTTATGCTAAAGATAAGCAAACCGCCAGGGTAGCCAGTGAATTTTACGTCAATGCCATCAATGTAATGAAGGGCGCCGAGGCTATTTCTAGCTATGTGTCTTTGCCCTTGCAAGAAGCTTTTGATATTGAATATTGGTTGCTCGAAGAAGCAAAGCTACAGCGGATGCCGAAAGAGAAGCCTTTGTCGAGGAAAGTCGCCGTTATTACTGGCGGTGCCGGAGGCATAGGAAAAGCGATCGCGGACCGATTGGCTAAGGAGGGTGCCTGTGTCTTTATCACGGATATCAACCAAGAACGGCTGGATGAGGCTGTAGCCACTTACAATAAAGATACCGGAGCAGGTGCTGTCATGGACGTCACCAAACCTGAAGATATCACCAATGCGCTCAAAGAGGCAGTTTATAAGTTTGGCGGAGTCGATATCTTAGTTAACTGTGCCGGAATTGCGATTTCTAAGCCTCTGGAGCAAACTTCGGATACTGAATGGGATCTTCTACAGGATATTTTGGTAAAAGGTCAGTTTGCTGTTTCTAGGGCAGCCGTGGAGATTCTTCGTGCGCAGAATTTAGGAGGTGATATCGTCAATATCGCAAGTAAGAACGCTTTGGTATCTGGACCGAACAACGTAGGCTATGGCACCGCAAAAGCCGCTCAAGTACATATGAGCAGGTTGTTGGCCGCCGAGCTAGGAAAAGACAAAATCCGCGTAAACGTAGTCAATCCAGATGCGGTCATTGAAGGTAGCAAGATTTGGGAAGGTGAGTGGGCTGCTGGAAGAGCCAAGGCTTACGGTATCTCAGTTGAAGAATTGCCTGCGTTCTATGCCAAACGAACCATTCTGAATGAAATCATCGGGGTAGATGATATTGCTGCGGGTGTGTTTGCCTTCGTTGGAGGCGATCTAAGCAAGAGCACCGGAAATATCCTCAACGTGGACGGTGGCGTAGCCGCTGCCTTTGTAAGATAATGGAGCATATTGATCAATTAATAGAAGCCCATAATGACCAAACTCTCCCGGACCACCGGGAGAGTTTTGGTTATTTAAGCCAAAAGCTAGAGAGGCGCAACATTCAAGTCTCTTCTCTTATTGAAAAGCTACAGGCTTTCCAAATTGCCGTCCCTAGTTGGGCCTTAGGTACTGGAGGCACCCGCTTTGGAAGATTTTCTGGTGGAGGAGAGCCCAGAAGCTTGGAAGAAAAAATTGCAGATGTAGGATTGCTTCATGCTTTGAACCAATCGGCGGGTGCTATATCCCTTCACATCCCGTGGGATATCCCGCAAGATGTGCAAGCTATTCGATCTTTAGCTGCTTCTTACGGGCTGGCTTTTGATGCGGTCAATTCCAATACTTTCCAGGATCAGCCTGACCAGAAGCATTCCTACAAATTTGGCTCTTTGTGCCATACGGATTCCAAAGTCAGACAGCAGGCCATCGATCATAACCTAGAGGTGATCAAATACGGTGATGCTTTAGGTTCAAAAGCCTTGACAGTATGGCTGGCGGATGGCGCTTCTTTTCCTGGCCAACTGAATTTCAGAAAAGCACTCCAAAGAACTTTCGAGTCTTTGCAAGAAATTTATGGAGGTTTACCGGAGGACTGGAAAATCTTTGTCGAGTACAAACCTTATGAGCCTAACTTTTACTCCACGGTCATCCAAGATTGGGGAACATCGCATCTATTGGCGTCAAAGTTGGGAGATAAGGCTTTTAGTTTAGTCGATCTTGGACACCATCTTCCCAACACCAACATTGAGCAGATCGTCGCTACGTTGATGATGCAGGGAAAATTGGGTGGTTTTCATTTCAATGATTCTAAATTTGGGGATGATGATCTTACGGTGGGTTCCATCAAGCCTTACCAGCTTTTCCTGATCTTCAATGAGCTCGTGGAAGGTATGGAAGATCCCAATACCATTAACCCTAGTCCGGCATGGATGATCGATGCAAGTCATAACTTAAAGGATCCGTTGGAGGATTTGCTCCAATCCATAGAAGCCATTAAGATCGCCTACGCCCAAGCTTTGCTGATTGACCGGGCAGCTCTAGAAGAAGCTAGAGAGCAAAATGATCCAACATTGGCCCAAGAAATTCTTCAGGATGCTTACCGCACGGATGTAAGATCTCTTTTGGCCGAAGCCAGGCTTCGTTCAGGCGGAAGCTTGGAGCCCATCAACCTTTACAGAAAAGCCAATGTGAGGCAGCAATTGATTCAAGAGAGAGGAAGCAAAAGTATTTCCACCGGACTTTAGACGATCAATTTAAAGTAATTTTGGCTTTCAAGAAACGATTTTAATTACCAGTATTCCTAAAAAGATATTATGCCACAAGAGGTTACCGCCGTCTTTGATATAGGTAAAACCAACAAGAAGTTTTTCCTATTCGATAAGGATTTGCAAGAGGTCAAGCAGGAGTATATCAACATTCCCCCGATCGCTGACGAGGATGGCTATCCCTGCGAGGACCTGGCTGTGTTGACGGCTTGGGTTCGGGAAAAGATCAACGAAGTATGTGTGAGTTCGGCTTACCAACTGATAGGCCTAAATTTCTCTACCTATGGTGCCTCTTTTGTAAATGTGGGCGACAATGGTGAACCGGTTACGCCCTTGTACAACTACCTAAAGGATTTTCCGGAGGATCTTCAAAAAACGTTTTTTGAAACTTATCCAGAAGAAACGAATAACCAGGAAACCGCATCTCCCACCTTGGGTATGCTCAACTCAGGGTTACAGTTATATTGGTTAAAAAAAAGGAAACCCGAGGTGTTTAAGCAAGTGCACCACTCGCTCCACTTACCGCAGTACATGTCTTTTATATTTACAGGAAAATATGTGAGTGAGCCCACTTCTATTGGATGCCATACCCGCCTATGGGACTTCAACAAGCAGAGATATCATGCATGGGTGAAGGAGGAAGGCATAGATCGGGTGCTGGCGGATATTGTTCCTACAACGCACGTCATCCCAACCAAGATCTGCGGACAGATGGTGAACGTAGGGGTGGGAATTCACGACAGTTCCTCAGCACTTGCTGCTTATTTGGCTCGGACCGAGGAGCCTTTTATCCTTATTTCTACAGGCACTTGGAGCATTACTTTAAATCCATTTAGCCAGGAAAGTCTCAGCGTCAGCGACCTAAAAAACGATTGTCTTAATAACCTGACTATACATGGGAAATTGGTAAAGGTTTCCCGCTTCTTTTTAGGTAATGAGTTTGACCATCAGCTGAAAAAGCTAAATGCGGTATTCGGTAAGGACACCAATTACTATAAAACAGTAGCAGCTGACGAAGACCTGATCCAGAAAATTAAAGGGGGCAAGATCCATAATACTTTTTATCCGGAAACGATCCTCAGATCGCCTTTTATTGCGGATCTATTTCCTGAAAACCAATGGAAGCCAGAAGCATGCGGCAGTTTTGAGGAGGCGTACCACCAACTGGTGTGGGGGCTCACTAGAATTCAGGTGGAATCTTTTCTATTGGCGAAGGGCAACTCGGACATCAGTAAAGTTTTTATAGACGGCGGTTTTGTCCACAATGAGGTTTTCATTAATTTGTTAAAGCATTTTTTAGAAGGGTATTCTCTTGAATTCTCAGACGTGCCTTTGGGCTCCGCTTATGGTGCCGCATTAATGCTGAACGTACAATGACGCAAAATACATAAGCTATGAAACTGTTACCGCTCCTTCTACTGATGGCTTTTTCGATCACCGCACATGCGCAATTTGATCCAATCACGCTTCCTTTGTATGAGAAGGTGCCCAACGCAAAATCTTCTGACGAAAAGGAAGCCATTAGGAAGGAAGATATTGCATTGATCAGTAAGGTGCAGGAACCGAATATCCAAGTTTTTTTGCCGTCAAAAAGGAATGCGACGCGCCAGGCGGTGGTTGTTTGCCCCGGAGGGGGCTATGCCGTTTTGGCTTATGATTGGGAGGGTACAGACATAGCCAAGTGGCTCAATAGCCAAGGAATTGCGGCTATTGTCTTAAAATACAGGCTACCTTCTGCTGCCAGTCAGGTAGATCCGCACGAGGCTCCGCTAATGGATGCGCAAAGGGCAATTCGGCTTGTCCGGCAACATGCTGAAGAATGGAACATTGATCCAGGCCAAATCGGTGTAATGGGATTTTCTGCTGGAGGACACCTCGCTTCCACGTTGGGTACACACTATGACAGCGGCAACGCCAAATCCACAGATCCCGTGGAAAGGTTGAGTTCTAGGCCGGATTTTATGATCCTTGGTTATCCCGTCATTTCCCTAAAAGAACATATGGCCCATATCGGGTCGAGAAATAACCTTTTGGGAAAGTCTCCTTCAGACGAGCTGGTGGCGCGGTTTTCCAACGAACTTCAGGTGACGGAAGACACGCCTCCAGCTTTCATTTTCCACTCACAGGATGATACCGGTGTGCCGGTGCAACATAGCCTATTGTTCTATCAGGCCTTGGTGGAGGCCAAAGTGCCGGTTGAAATGCATCTTTATCCAGAGGGGGGACATGGGTACTCTCTCGGCATCAACGCTAACGGCACGTTTACCCAATGGCCAGCTACTTGCATCCGATGGCTGGAGAAGTTAAGGAAGTAGTCTAGGCTCATTTGGATGATTGCTCTACTGTACAACTCAAGTTGTATAGGGATTTTTACCTACTACTTTTTCCTTTAGGTTTCATCTCAACAAGCCCCGTTGTTTCTTCCCTGATGGCTTCATAGGTACTATTCTTGCAAAAATTTTGTGGCTACTGGCGCTTTCGCAAGAACCTCTACGTGGATGGTGGAAGTAAGGGAGTTGCTTTTGTTACAGAAACACATTAATTTATTTGTTGAGTGAACGTTGTATATTCTCAACAATTAGTTCTTCCTAGGTTCATTGTCTTCCATAACTCCATTCGCCATGAACAATAAAATTAACACTTCCCTATATTACCTTTCAATAACTGCGGTTGTAGGATCGACCATATGGTATGTGGTAAGTGACGTCTTGCTAAACCAGGTATTCACCGTTCTCATTTTGATAATTGCTGCCATCGAAATTGGCAGCCTTATCCTTGTCAGCAAACGTTTTCCGGAAAGCCATACCCAATTTAAAATAGGTCTAATTGTCGGGTTGCTGGTGCTGCTGGGAATCAAACAAATGGCCCCTTCTTTTTTCCCCTCCCTTACTGTAACCGTCTTGGCAGTCAATTTTGTCTATAATTTTTATACTAATGCCAAGGCGAAGAAGGGTGCATTCAGGAGGAGAGAAGGCAAAAAACTTCAATTTTAAATTGGTCTAAAATACATGCTGAGTAGGCAGGGGAAGTTTAGGGTTCCTGAGGTCAATGACAAAACCATTGACCACTGCATAACGTAGTTCGTCATCCTTGAGTAGAAAGAAATTTGCTGCATGACCAATTTGATGACCAGACCGGAAGGCTTTTTCTTCCGTGACGACCATCAGGGGAAGCTGGTGCGCTTCTCCTTTGTTTTCCTTCTTCACGCTTATTGCCAAATAGCCCTTCTTCAGTAGTTCGAGGGCTTTATGCTCAGTCAACTCATCCAAGGAAGTGTGGGTACCTTTCCA
>Ga0079224_100014872_pt1 | contig 10884 bp, 10 predicted proteins | sample Stecom2015_FD_80414 | JGI IMG/M metagenome (GOLD analysis project Ga0079224, IMG submission 80414) | Agricultural soil microbial communities from Utah to study Nitrogen management - Steer compost 2015 | ecosystem: Environmental > Terrestrial > Soil > Agricultural land | place: USA: Utah...
TAATATTCTGCGCGTGTTACGGAGAGGTGGCCGAGAGGCCGAAGGCGCTCCCCTGCTAAGGGAGTACACCTCAAAAGGGTGTCGAGGGTTCGAATCCCTCCCTCTCCGCCACTTTTGTATTGTCTAGGTTGTTAATTGTTAAGTTCTTGAATTTAAAAGAAAAAAACAGTTGACAGAGAGATCAAAGCCTATATAATACGCACCAACAACGCACTCGTAGCTCAGCTGGATAGAGTACTCGGCTACGAACCGAGCGGTCGGAGGTTCGAATCCTCCCGAGTGCGCCATACGAAACCCACTGCCCCGGCAGTGGGTTTTTTTATGCCTGCCATTCAGAGCCTGTTGCTGCTCTCTGGCGTGAGGTTGGCTCTTACCGTGTTAATCCAGCTTCGCTATTGCCAGTGTCGCAAACGCAGGGTTACATTGACCGGCCCGGTTATCGGCGGGGTGCGTCATGAAGCGCTGAGCTTCTACGAGAATGGGGATAGAACAAGAAATGACTTCAACAGAACTTCTGGTCGAAGGCGTCGAACTGATGCTTCTGGGGATCGGGACGGTCTTCGTCTTCCTGATCATGTTGGTGGGTTGCATCACTGCGATGTCCCGCCTGGTTACCCGCTACATTCCTGAAAAGTCAGCTGAGGTCGCCGCGCCGCGCCACATGGCCTCTGCGCCGCCGGCGGAGGTCGATCAACAGACGCTGATGGCCATAGGCGAGGCGATACGTCGGCATCGCGCGCGCCAGGCCCACTGATCCCGCTATCTGGCTACAATAACAAGGCTACATTCATGAGTGATCTGCAACCCAAGCCGCTGGGCATTACCGACGTCATTCTTCGCGATGCCCATCAATCCATTCTTGCCACCCGTATGCGACTCGACGATATGCTGCCTATCGCCGACAAGCTCGACCGCGTTGGTTTCTGGTCGGTCGAGTCCTGGGGTGGGGCGACCTTTGATGCCTGCATCCGCTATCTAGGCGAAGACCCGTGGCATCGCATCCGCGCATTGAAGAAAGCGATGCCAAACACCCGGCAACAAATGCTGCTGCGCGGACAGAACCTGCTTGGCTATCGCCATTATGCCGATGACGTCGTGGAAAAGTTTGTCGAGCGGGCAGCGGTGAATGGCGTGGACGTGTTCCGTGTGTTCGATGCCATGAATGACCCGCGTAATCTGCAGACCGCCCTCAGGGCGGTGAAGAATGTCGGTAAGCACGCGCAGGGGACTATTTCCTATACCACCAGCCCGGTTCACAACCTCGAGATGTGGATCGATCTGGCGCGGCAGATAGAGGACATGGGCGCCGACTCCCTGGCAATCAAGGATATGGCCGGCATTCTCTCGCCCTACGTCGCCTTCGAGCTGGTCAGCCGGCTCAAGCAGGTGCTGAGCATACCCATCCACATGCAATGCCATGCCACCGCAGGGCTCTCCACTGCGGCCATCCTCAAGGCAGCGGAGGCGGGGATCGACAACGTCGATACCGCCATTTCGTCCATGTCCATGACCTATGGCCATTCACCGACCGAGTCGGTGGTCGCCATGTTCCAAGGCACGCCGCGGGATACCGGGCTGGATCTGGAGCTGCTGGAGGAAGTCGCGGCGTATTTCCGTGAGGTGCGCAGGAAGTACGCCCGCTTCGAGGGGAACCTCAAGGGCGTGGATGCGCGGATACTGGTGGCCCAGGTACCGGGCGGAATGCTCACCAACATGGAAAGCCAATTGAAAGAGCAGGGCGCCAGCGACAGGTTCGACCAGGTGTTGGAGGAGATCCCCCGGGTGCGGGAGGATCTGGGCTTCATTCCGCTGGTGACACCGACCTCTCAGATCGTGGGCACCCAGGCTGTGATCAACGTCCTCACCGGCGAGCGGTACAAATCCATCACCAAGGAAGCGGCGGGCGTGCTCCGGGGCGAGTACGGTGCTGCGCCGGCGCCCTTCAACGCGGAATTGCAGGCACGCGTCCTGGAGGGCGCCGAGCCGGTCACCTGTCGTCCGGCGGATCTGCTTGAGCCCGAGCTGGAGCGGCTGACCGCCGAGCTGCGCTCCGTTGCCGCTGAAAAAGGTTTTGCCCTGGCGGACAATGAAGTGGATGACGTACTGACATACGCGCTGTTCCCGCAGATCGGTCTGCGATTCCTCGAGCATCGCGGTGACCCGAGCGCGTTCGAGCCGGCTCCTGATGGTGTTTCCGGTACGGCTGGCGCAGTATCCGCACAGCCCGAGGTATACACCGTGGCGGTGCACGGGCGCGAGTATGTGGTGCAGGTATCCGAAGGCGGCGATGTGACGGGTATCAAACCCATCGGTAGCGCGTCGTCGACTCCTGCTGCCCCGGCGTCCGGTTCTGCCGGGGGCGAAGGCACGCCGCAGAAGGCTGCTCTTGCGGGCAATATTTTCAAGGTGTTGGTGCAGCCCGGCGAGCGGGTGGAGGAGGGCGACCTGATACTGATTCTCGAGGCCATGAAGATGGAAACGGAAATCCGTGCAATCAGCTCGGGGGTTGTCGACTCCGTCAAAGTGAAGGTGGGCGACGCGGTATCGGTCGGCGACACCCTGCTGACCATCGGCTGAGGAGAGCGTCGTGGATAAACTGACTCTGCTTTGGCAGACCACCGGCCTGTATCATATGACGGCGGGCCAGCTGCTGATGATCCTGATATGTCTGCTGTTGATATATCTTGCAATCCGCAAGGGCTTCGAGCCGCTGCTGCTCATTCCGATCGGGTTCGGCGGGCTGCTGGCCAACCTGCCGGTGGCGGGCATGGCGGCGCCGGGCGGTCTGCTGATGCTGATCTACGAGGTCGGCATACCTACCAGCGTGTTTCCCCTGTTGATCTTCATGGGGGTAGGGGCGATGACCGATTTTGGTCCCATGCTGGCCAACCCCCGTACCCTGCTGCTGGGCGCGGCTGCGCAACTGGGCATCTTTGGCACGCTGCTTGGCGCGCTGGCGCTTACTGTCTGGGGCGTCCCGGGGTTTGATTTCACCATGCGGGAAGCTGCCTCGATCGCCATCATCGGTGGAGCGGACGGGCCGACATCGATCTTCGTCACCTCCAAGCTGGCGCCGGACCTGCTCGGCCCGATCGCGGTGGCAGCGTATTCCTACATGGCTCTGGTGCCGCTCATCCAGCCACCGATCATGCGGGCGCTTACCACCGAGAAGGAACGAGCAATCGTCATGACCCAGTTGCGGCCGGTTTCGCAAGTGGAGAAGATCATATTTCCACTGGTGCTCTTGCTGCTGATTTCTCTGTTGCTTCCGGACGCCGCGCCGCTTATCGGCATGTTCTGCCTGGGTAATCTGATGCGCGAGTGCGGGGTGGTCGAGCGTCTGGCGGACACCACTCGCAATGCGCTGATCAATATAGTGACCATCGCCCTCGGCCTGGCAGTCGGGTCCAAACTGTCAGCCGACTCCTTCCTGCAGCTGAAAACCCTGGGCATTCTTGTGCTCGGTATGGTGGCGTTCTGCGTGGGGACTGCCGGTGGGGTGCTGATGGCCAAGCTGATGAACCTGTTCAGCAACCACAAGATCAACCCATTGATCGGTTCAGCCGGTGTATCCGCCGTTCCCATGGCCGCGAGGGTCTCCAACAGAGTCGGGCTGGAGTCCAACCCGCATAACTTCCTGCTGATGCACGCCATGGGGCCGAACGTGGCCGGTGTGATTGGCTCGGCAGTGGCGGCGGGGATATTGCTGACCTTCGTCAGCTGAAGGCTGTCGCGAAAAAAGCCCGCCCGGGATAACCCGGGCGGGCTTTTCAGCAGAGACCTTCTCAGATGCGGATGCGATCAGGCCTGTTCGGCAGCGAGCAAGGCAATCAGCGCGTTCTGCTGGCGACGGCTCATCTCGCGAAAACGCATCAGCAGTTCCCGCTCGGGCTGATTCAGCTCTTCCACCCGCTGCTCGCCAAGGGTCTGGCGGGAGGGGTACTCGGGAAGGCTGGGAAGGTCCAGCAGGCTGTGCTCGAGCCGCGCGATGATTTCGGAGTTCATGCTGCGGTGGTGTTGTTTGGCGACCTCCGCAATGCGGTCTCGCATGCCTTCCGGAAGACGGACGACAAACTTGTCGGCGGTTCTGCTGGTGTATTGCTGGAGTGCAGTTTTCATGGGCAACAATAATCGCTTTATCTGATGAATCGATCCCGGCCAGTTGGAATCTATGGCTTCCTGCCATCCAATCTGCCTTCTCGTTGGAGCTGCGGAGCGGGCCCCAACTCCAGAGTGATGGACAATGAATCGAGCCAATATGCTCAATTTCCAGCCGTTATTTCCGACTTTCGTCGAAAAGCGCCGGAATTACGTCTGGATTGCGACGGCTTTCCGTCGCTGGCCATTTGCAATCGAACTTTGGCAGCTATTGTCAAGGTGGTCAAGTATTCTTCGAATCGGTTATTATCTGCCGCGGCAAGGTTCCCTTCGTGCGCTTGTAGCTCAGCTGGATAGAGCAACCGCCTCCTAAGCGGTAGGTCCCCGGTTCGAATCCGGGCTCGCGCACCATTTCCTTTCGATACGCCCTCGATCTTCCTCCGCGGCACTCGCCCGATTCCCGGTTTGCTGCCAGAATACGCTTCGATTCTACTTGCCGAGTAAGGAAGTGTCATGGGCTCACCATCTACCCATCGCTGGAAGTTCTTTCGTGCTGGCGGCTTCGATCAGGTACGGCTGGAAACGCCGGAAGATCTTGCTGCGCTGCGCAACCTGGATCAGAAACTCTGGGCAGCACTTGCTTGCCCCACAGCAAATCTCGAGCTTGATCAGCGCATGCTCGCCTATATAGATGCCAATGGCGATGGGCGGATTCGAGCCCCCGAAATCCTCGACGCGGTCGACTGGACGCTGGCCCGCCTGGCTGACCCCGGCAGTCTGTTCCGGGAAGAGCCGCTGAGTCTGGCTTCGCTTCACGCCGGTGCCCAGGGGCAGCAGCTCGCTGTAGCCGCGCGCCGCCTGTTGCAGGTACTGGGCCGCGGTGAGGAAGGCACCCTGACCCCGGCCGACACGGATGATCTCGCCGCGTTGTTCCCGCCGGGCGAGCCCAACGGCGACGGCCTGGTTCCGGCTGCCCTGACAACCGATGCGGAGCTGCAGCAGGCCATCGCCGACATCATCAGGTGTCTGGGCCCGCAGAAGGACCGCAGTGGTGAGCCGGCGGTCTCCGAAGCGGGTATCAACGACTTCTTCGCCCAGGCCAGGCAGGTATACGAATGGCAGCGGGACGCAGAAAAGCATGGGGTGTACTCCCTCGGCCCGGATGACGAGCAGGCCATTGCCGCGATCAGCGCGCTGCGGGACAAGATCGATGATTATTTCACCCGGGTCGAGATGGTTGCCTTCGACCCGCGGGCGGCCAGCATCATGAATGCCGATGAAGGGGAGTTGGCGCGCCTGTCGGCGATGAACCTGGCGGATCCGGGCAGCGTCGCGGAATTGCCGCTGGCCAGCCTGCAGCATGGGGAATCCCTGCCGCTGGTGGCCGGCATCAACCCGGCGTGGCGCGCGGCCATGGAGGCGCTGCGCGAACATGTTGTAAAGCCGGTGCTGGGGGATGTCGACAGCCTCAGCCGCAGCCAATGGCAGGAGTTGACCGCGCGCAGCAACGCATACTTCGCCTGGCAGGCAGCCAAGCCCGAGGTGGGTATCCTCGAGCACCTGACCGTGGAGCGTATCGCCGAGCTGGTGGAGGGAGATTATCAGGGCCGACTGCTGGCCCTCGTGGCCAGGGATATGGAGGTAGCGGAGGCGGCCGGCGGACTGGTCGATCTGGACAGGCTGCTGCGGTTGCAGCGGGGTCTGGTACCACTGCTGCGCAATTTCGTTTCCTTTCAGGATTTCTACTGCCGCAGGGACAAGGCGGTGTTCCAGGCGGGCCGCCTCTATATAGACGGGCGCAGTTGCGATCTGGTGGTCGAGGTCGGGGATGTGGATGCCCACAGCAAGGTGGCGGCCAACAGCGAGAGCTTCCTGCTGTACTGTGCCTGTACCCGTCGCGGTCAGCCGGTCCGCGAGCGCGAGTCTCTGAACATCGTCGCAGCAGTGACAGCAGGAGATGAAGGCGAGCTCATGGTCGGCCGCAATGGTCTGTTCTACGATCGCCAGGGCAACGACTGGGACGCTACCGTGGTCAAGGTGGTACAGAACGCAATCAGTGTCCGGGAAGCGTTCTGGTCGCCGTACCGCAGAGTCTCCCGCCTGGTATCCGAGCAGATCCAGAAATTCGCTGCCAGCCGGGATGATGCGCTGGTCAACAACGCGGCGGCCAGGGTAGGGGGCGCCGCAGCAGCACCGGCGGAGAGCACCGCAATGACCAGGACCTTCGACATTGCCCGGTTCGCCGGCATCTTCGCCGCGCTCGGCCTGGCGGTGGGCGTGCTGGGCGCCGCACTGGCATCGATCTTCAGGGGGCTGCTGGCGCTGCAGTGGTGGCAGTGGCCGCTGGTGATAGCGGGCGTGCTGCTGCTGATCTCGGGGCCGTCGATGCTGATGGCCTGGTTCAAGCTGCGGCGTCGCAATCTCGGCCCGATTCTGGACGCCAATGGCTGGGCGGTTAACACCCAGGCGCGCATCAACATTGCCTTCGGCACCACGCTCACCCAGCTGGCCAGGTTGCCCGACGGTTCGGACCGGGCGCTGCGCGATCCCTATGCCCCTGGCCCACGGCTGCTGCCCTGGCTGCTGGTGCTGCTGGTCGTGGTCGGAGCGGTGTTCCTCGCTGTGCGCGCCGGCTGGCTGGGTGGTGCTGCTATGCTATAGTGGGTCGCCTGGAGTGGCGGCCGATCATCCAGGCCAGGCAAGGCAGAACTGCAAGGCTACCGGAGGACCCATTGCCCAGCACATTCACCTCGTTTTCTTCGCTCTATCTGTCCACCCTGCTGATGCTGGTGGGCAGCGGGCTGCTCAGCACCTACCTGGGGCTGCGCCTGTCCGCCGACAACGTCAATGCAGTATGGATCGGACTGCTGATGACCGGCTATTACGTCGGTCTGGTGATGGGAGCGACGGTCGGCCACCGGCTGATCGCCCGCGTTGGCCATATCCGCGCGTTCGTGGCCAGCGCCGGGGTGGTAACGGCATCGGTACTCTGTCACGCGCTGACGTCCAGCGTCGAGGTCTGGCTGGCGTTGCGCTGGCTGGTGGGGCTGGGAATGATGTGCCAGTACATGGTGCTGGAAAGCTGGCTCAACGAGCAGGCCGAGTCCCATCAGCGGGGACGGGTGTTCGCCGGTTACATGCTGGTGACCTTTCTCGGTCTGGGGCTCGGGCAGTTGCTGCTGACGCTGATGCCCGAACTCACCTTCAGGCACGTGGTCCTGGTAGCCATCTGCTTCTCGCTCTGTCTGGTACCGGTGGCAGTGACCCGGCGGCTGCACCCGGCTCCGCTGCACCCGGCGCCCCTTGAGGTCCGCCTGTTCATCCGGCGTATTCCCCAGGCGTTGAGCACCATTGCCGTCGCCGGGCTCATTCTGGGCGGTTTCTATGGGCTGGCCCCGGCCTATGCGGCCACCCAGGGACTGGATACGCATGCCATCGGTATCTTCATGGCGGTCACGATCGGCGCCGGGCTGTTTGCCCAGGGGCCGACCGGCTGGCTGTCCGACCGGATCGACCGCAGCCGGATGATCCAGGTGAATGCCATCCTGCTGACTACCATCGCCCTGATGATTGCGCTGACGTCCTCGCCCCTGTTGCTGATGGTGCTGACCGGGTTGTTCGGACTCATGGCTTTTACCCTGTATCCGCTGGCGGTAGCTCTGGCCAACGACCACGTTGATCAGGAGCGGCGGGTCCAGCTGGCCGCAACGCTGCTGATGACCTTCGGCCTTGGCGCCAGCGCTGGCCCCCTGTTCGGTGCGGCGCTGATGGAGCTGGCGGGCCCGGGGATGCTGTACGTGTTCATGGCCTGCAGCAGCCTGCTGCTGGTGGTGTTCGTGCGTCCCGAGCGGGTTACCGGAGAGAACCTGGTGGAAGAGGCGCCGGTCCAGTTCATGCCGGCAGCGGGCAACCTGGCCACGTCACCCCTGGCGGCAGCGATTGACCCGCGGGTGGATGAGCAGGTGGTGATCGAGCAGATGCAGGACGAGGAGCCGATCGCGGAGGAGGCGGTTGACGAGGACGACGCCGAGCATCGGCCCGGCTGAAATCAGAACAGGTCGTCGCGGGCAGCCAGTCGGCGGGCTTCGCGCTGGAGGTGAGTGACGAAGCGGTCTATCTGCCGCTGGGCGGGGGTGGCCGGCTGATGGAAGTGCACCCCCACATGGGTCTCGTCGCGCTCTTCGAAGTACTGACGGTGGCGGATCTCCACGTTGACGGAAAAGCGCTGCTCCGCATCAAGTTGCAGCTGGCTCTGCTCGTACCGCCGGCCCGGTTGCAGCGCTTCCACCAGATTGCCGGCCATGCGCACCTTGCAGCCGGTGGCGGATATATCGAGGAGTTCGCCCGTGTGGCTGCGCGCTTCGCCGGACTGGATCAGCTCCAGGCTGGTTTCGATGCTGCGGTGAACCTGGGCGCGGAACGCGCCCCTGCGCTGGTGGTAGGTCAACTGGGCGGGCAGGGAAGCGACGAACGCCGGGGCGCCATCCCCCAGTTCCACGCGGGTACCGCTGGCGCAGTGCCAGCGCATGTGCACGCCGTCCTGCCAGCCATCGATGCGGAACGGCTCGCCCTGGTCGATCCACTTTTCGCCCACCGAGGGGATGAGCTCGTCGATGCACAGGGTGCCGGCCTGCGGGTCAATGGCCACAAGGAAGCTCTGGAAAATCTGAGTACGGCCTTCGAAGCGGATTTCCAGTGGCGTGCGGGCGTTCTGCAGGCTCTTCAGCAGCGACTGGATTTCCAGTGGCGCGGTGACTTCCCTTGGCGGCTGGGGGCCCGGCCGGTGTTCGGTTAACATTGACACGTCAGCTTCTCATCCGTAAATCCTGACTGAAACAACCGCTGAACTGCCGGGACGTCAGGCCCGACTGATCGGCCGTCCGGGTCGTGCTCGACTGGCGTTACCCTGTCGGTCATAGACATCAAGGCTGGCTTCCCCCTGGTTGCGCAGAAGGTCCAGCAGGTGGCTGTTGATATGCTGACTGTGGCGAATCAGGCGGGCATTACGCAGATTGGCGTCCCGGCACGCCTGGGCCGCATTCAGGAAGGCGGCGTGCCGGTCAGCCAGTTCGGTGTCGTTCAGGCCGGAGATGAAGTCGCCGAGGCCGAGGTCGGCGGGCCGGCCCATCTGTTTCAACTGTGCCTCGATCGCCCGCTCCGCTGCAGCGAGGGAGGCCATCAGCGGAGTCTTGGCGTCGATCAGGGCCTGCAGCGCGGCCATGTCCTGATCCAGCAGGGCCTGCTTTTCCTGGTCGAGCAGCTCGGCAAACCGCTGGCAATATTCCGTGGCGCTGGCGAACAACTCACCAAGATGCTGCATCCGTCATTCTCCGTTGATGGTTGCGCCCGCCGCCACTCAGGACTCCAGGGCGATCAGCTTGTCGGCAATGCGGCCGCTGTCCGGCTTGTAGCTGCCATCGGCGATGGCCTGCCTGATCTGTTCGACACGGGCGCTGTCCACTTCCGGCAGCTCCCGCAGGCGCTCTTCGATCGCCTGCAGCTGCTGGGCCTGGCTGCTCAGCTTCACTCCCGAGTCCGCCGCCGCTGTCTGGTTGCCGGACTGGGGCTGGGCAGCGGGGCGCTCGGCGGCGACGTCGCGCCTGGCGGCGGTGGCATTGCTCTGCGTGCTGCGCGCGGCACCGCCGGCGCTGCTGGTGTTGAAATCTATGACCATGTTCTTGTCCTCAGCCTGAATGCTTCATCAGCATCTGTAACGACCGCCTCACTGGAAACTTTAGCCCTTCAGCGAAAAAAATCAGGCTGCGGCTGATTTTGTGACGAATCGCACAGTTTGCATGGGAACCGGATCTGCTGGCAAGTATAACCCATGCTGCAGGTTCACATGCCGACTTCCACCTGGCCCGGGCCGATGATGCGTGCCCGTACGACGCGGTCCGAGCGGGTGTTGCGCACCCGTATCTGGCTTCCGGTGCTGCCACTTTCCAGCGCTTCTCCTGGCATGCGAACGGCAACCCGGCTGTTGGCCGCGGTGATCACTACCCGGTCACCGCGCTTGACGGTCTCGTCCTGTTCCAGCTGATTGGGGCTGATCACGCTGTCCGCCGGGATGGGTCGGCGCACCCGCATGCCGATGGCCTGTTCGGCTTCAGTCAAGTAACCGCCGCTGAGCTGGCCGACATTGCGCTCGCGCAGGGCGAGGTCGCCGGCCCCGATGACGGCGTGGCGGGCCAGCGGTCGGCTGCTGATGACCACCTGCTGAAACAGGTCCACCGTGGCCGGCACGAACAGCCGCCACTGGGCCTCGGCGCTGTCGCAGCTGACCCTTACGGTAACCCGGCCCACAGGTACCGCCGGGCTTTCCAGCTGGGCGCTTATCGAATCCTGCGGGCAAAGCGGCAGCCGCAATCGCGGGTCGAGACGGTTCACGCTGATCTCGTGGCGCGTGTGCCGGGTATTGCCTTCCAGGTGGGTGACAACCTGTTCCTCAAGATATGCGGCAGTGGTGCCGATAAGCTGATCGATAAGCGGATTGGCATGCAGACTGCCACACCCCAGCAGTACGAGGGTGGCAATCATTCTGATGGCGAATGCCGGTAACTGCATATAATCCAACCTCTTGAAATCAGGCGGCGCTGTCAATATGCCGGCGCGCCCCAAACCTTCTGATGAATCAAGCAAGCTTCATGCCGCTTGAAGATCATCGCTACGGGAGCAATCCATGGCTGGAATTATGGACTCGGTGGACCAGCGCACGCGACTGGTCGGGCAGAACCGTCTGGAGCTGCTGCTGTTCCGGCTGAACGGTCGCCAGTTGTACGGCATCAA
>Ga0079224_100014873_pt1 | contig 10883 bp, 9 predicted proteins | sample Stecom2015_FD_80414 | JGI IMG/M metagenome (GOLD analysis project Ga0079224, IMG submission 80414) | Agricultural soil microbial communities from Utah to study Nitrogen management - Steer compost 2015 | ecosystem: Environmental > Terrestrial > Soil > Agricultural land | place: USA: Utah...
AGCGAGTGGATGAGCGCGGTGGCGACCAGCCACGGCATGAACGACGCGTTCTCGACTGGATCCCAGAACCACCAGCCGCCCCAGCCGAGCTCGTAGTACGCCCAGAACGAACCGAGCGCGATGCCCAGCGTCAGGAAGCACCAGGCGACGACCGTCCACGGCCGGGCCCAGCGCGCCCACGCGGCGTCGAAGCGGCCGCCGATCAGGCCGGCGACGGCGAAGGCGAAGGCCACCGACAGACCGACGTAGCCCATGTAGAGCAGCGGCGGATGGAAGACCATGCCCGGGTCCTGCAGCAGCGGATTCAGGTCGCGTCCGTCGGCCGCCGGCGGCATCAGTCGCTCGAAGGGATTGGAGGTGAACAGCAGGAACAGCAGGAAGCCGACGCCGATCAGGCCCATCGTCGCCAGGATGCGTGCGCGCAGCACGTCGGGCAGCGATGACGAGAAGATCGAGACCGCGCCCGTCCAGAGCGACAGGATCAGCACCCACAGCAGCATCGAGCCCTCGTGCGAACCCCAGGTGGCGGCGATGCGGTAATGCAGCGGCAGGTGCAGGTTCGAGTGCGTGGCGACCAGCAGCACGCTGAAGTCGTTGCGCACGAACAGCATGCCGAGCGAGAAGAAGGCGAGCGTCGCGAGTGCCGCCAGCAGCAGCGCGGCCGGCCGGTCGACCGCCATCAGCCGCGCGCCGGCCGTGCCGCGCGCGAAGCTGCCGAGCATCGGCAGCGTTCCGAGCACCGCCGCGACGGCGAGGGCCAGCGCGAGCGTGTATTGGCCGAATTCCGCGATCATCTGCGTGCCTCCGCGACGCGGCTCATTGGTCCGCCGGTTGGAACTGCGACGGCGCACCCACCGGATGCCCGGCGCGCCGCAGCGCCTCGGCCGCCTCGGGCGGCATGTAGTTCTCGTCGTGCTTGGCGAGCACCTCGCGCGCGGTGAAGGTGCCGTCGGGCTCGAGTCGGCCCTGCGCGACGACGCCGCGGCCCTCCTTGAACAGGTCGGGCAGGATGCCGGTGTAGGCGACCGAGATCGTCTTCGCATTGTCGGTCACGCGGAAGGTCACCGTCGTGCCGTCCCCGACGCGCCGGACGCTGTCGGGCTCGACGAGCCCGCCGATGCGGAAGACCTTGTTCACCGGCGCTTCGCCGTCGGCGATCTGGGTCGGCGTGTAGAAGAAGACGAGGTTGCTGCGGAACGCGTTGGCGACGAAGCCGGCGGCGATGGACAGTGCCGCGAGCCCGCCGATGATCCACAGCAACCGTCGATGACGCGCTTTCATCCGTTCGTTTCCCGAAGGGGCGCCGCGTGTGCGGCCTGCTCGGCGCGCAATTCCTCGGCGCGCCGTCGCGCGGCGCGCCGATGGCGCCGCAATGCTTGCAGCTCGATGGCGATCGCCAGCGCGAGCATGCCGTACGAGCTCCAGACGTAGAAACCGTAGCCGCCCATGTGCAGCCAGTCGAGCATGTGACCTCGCGATTCAGCGCGCGGCGGCGCCCGAGGGCGCGCTGCCGTCGGCCGCCGGCGGGCGTTCGGGCGAGGCCAGGCGCGACATCCAGCCGCTCGCCGCCTCGCGCTCGACGATGATGCTGCGCACGCGGTGCAGCGCCACTGCGATCGTGTAGGTCCATGCGGCGAAAGTCAGCAGCAGCATGCCGGTGAGCATCGTCTCGGCCATCTTCGGCGCCGCGGTCATCGAGATCGTCGCACCCTGGTGCAGCGTGTTCCACCACTGCACCGAGAAATAGATGATCGGGACGTTGATCGCGCCGACGAGCGCGAGCAGCCCCGCGGCGCGGTCGGCGCGGCGCGGATCGTCGATCGACGCGCGCAGCGCCATGTAGCCGAGGTACAGGAAGAGCAGGATCAGCGTCGACGTCAGCCGAGCGTCCCACACCCAGTATGCGCCCCACGTGGGTCGACCCCAGAACGCGCCGGTCCACAGCGCGATGAACGCCCACATCGCGCCGGTGGGCGCGAGCGCCTGCGCCATCATCGCCGACAGGCGCGTGTGGAACGACAGCGAGATCGCCGACCAGAACGCCATCACGAGATAGACGAACATCGCCATCCATGCCGCCGGCACGTGGATGTAGATGATCCGGTAGGCCTCGCCCTGCTGCCAGTCGGTGGGCGCGACGAAGAACCCGACGTACAGCCCGGCGGCGGCGAGCAGCACGGCGAGCGTGGCGAACACGGGGATGAGTCGCCCGGCGAGCGGGTAGAAGCTGGCCGGTGACGCGTAGCGATACCAGAACCGGGCGAACGTGGTCATTCGTGTGCGATTTTAACCGCGAGCGCGGTGACGGCCGGCCCCAGCACCCAGGCGGCGATCGCGCCGGCCGTGAGCAGCGACAGGTGCGCCTCGGCGCCCAGGCCGGCGGCGTACGACTCGACCGATCCGGCGCCGAAGATCAGCACCGGAACGGCGAGCGGCAGCACGAGCAGCGCGAGCAGCGACGAGCCGCCGCGAGCGCCGAGCGTGAGCGCGGCGGCGATCGCGCCCAGCCACGACAGGACCGGCGTGCCGAGCGCGAGCGCGACGACGAGCACGCCGATCGCATCGGCGCCCAGTCCGAACTGCAGGCCGGCCAGCGGCGCGAGCAGCACCAGCGGCAGCCCGGTGGCGATCCAGTGCGCGAGCACCTTGCCGGCGACGAGCGCGGCCAGCGGCGCCGGCGCGAGCACCATCTGCTCGAGCGTGCCGTCCGCGTGATCGGCGGCGAACAGCCGCGCGAGGCCGAGCAGGCTCGCCAGCAGCGCCGCGACCCAGACGATGCCGGCGGCCATCGCGCGCAGCAGCTCGGGATCGGGACTGACGGCGAGCGGGAACAGGCTCGTCACCAGCAGGAAGAAGACGACGATCAGGGCGAGCTCGCTGCGCGAGCGCAGCGCCAGCCGCAGGTCGCGGGCGCACGCCCAGCGCAGCGCCGCGATCACGCCCGGCGGCGCGGGCTGCGTCACGGGCGCAGTTCGTCGAGCGAGAGCCGCGAGGGCGTCGCGTTGCATGGCAGCGGTTGATGGGTGGCGACGAGCGCGAGTCCGCCCGCCCGCAGATGCGCGTCGACCAGCTCGCCGAGCAGGCGCAGCCCGTCCGCGTCGAGCGCGGTGCCGGGTTCGTCGAGCAGCCAGAGGCGCCGCGCGTGCGAGCACGACAGCCGGGCGAGCGACACGCGCCGCCGCTGCCCCGCCGACAGGCGCGCGAACGGGAGCTTCGCCTGGCGCGCGAGGCCGACGCGGTCGATGGCGGCGTCGAGCTCGGCACGTGGCACGCGCAGCCCGTCGAGCGCGAGCTGCAGGCCGAGGTTCTCGCGCACGTCGAAGGCGTCCTTCCAGCCCGCGGCGTGTCCCTGGTAGACGCATTGTGCGCGCCATTCGGCGTCGTCGGGCTTGCGCGGCGCGCCGCGCCAGAGGATCTCGCCGGCTAGCGGGCGGGCGAGTCCGGCGATCGTGCGCAGCAGCGTCGACTTCCCGCTGCCGTTGGCGCCGACGAGCATCGTCCATTCGCCCGGCGCGATGCGCAGGTCGAGCGACGCGAACAGCGTGCGGTAGCCGGCCGCGCAGGCGAGCGCGCGCGCCTCAAGCCCGTCGAAGGTGCCGGTCGGCGTCAATGCGCGACGACCCGATCGAGGACGATGCGCAGGTCGTCCGAACCGGGACGCACGTTCTCGATGCGCCCGTAGAGGTCGCCCGGCTGGCGCATCGCCTCGCCGGTGCGGCTCAGCCGCGCTTCGAGATCCACCGCGCCGGTTCCGGTGAGCCGCCGCGACGGATCCATCGCGTGCGAGTCGTCGAGCCGGAATTCGGTGGGGAAGCGGGGCGCCTGCACGCGCAGCACGGCGATCGGAATCGCAGGCCCGCCGTGGGCGCGCGCGATGACGAAGAGCGTTCCGTCGGCCGGCGCGCGCTCGGCGAGCGTGGCATCGACGGCGACCGTGCCGGCGAAGATCGCGGCGGTGGACGCGGCGGACGGCGCGGACGGAGTCGACGCGGTCGCTCCTCCGGGCGTCGAAGTCGTCCCGCCCGGCGGCTGCGGCGTTGCGCCGCCCGCGCCCAGCGCGGCGATCTCGCCTTCGATGCGTTGCACGATCGCCGCGATCTGCGTCGCCTCCTCGCTGCCCGGATCGAGGAAGGTCTCGAGCTGCTTCAGGTAACCGTGCGCGCGCGGCAGGTTGCCGAGCCGGTATTGCGCCGCGCCCATCAGCGCGATCGCCTTCGGCTCGCGGGGATCGACGGCGAGGGCGCGCTCGAGGAGCTCGACCGGCTGTCCGGCGAACTCGCCGCCGGCGCGCAGCGCGGCCGATTCGGCATAGTCGGTGAGCAGGCGCGCATCGTCGGGCAGCCGCTCGACGGCCTGCGCGAAGGCGACGACCGCCTCGTCGTGCCGTCCCTGCATCTTGCGCGCCTCGGCGAGCATCGCCCACGCTTCGCCGTCTTCGGGGTGCTCGCGCGTGCGCTGCTCGATGCGCTCGATCATCGCGTCGATCTGCGCCGCGTCGATCGGACCGGGACCGCCGCTGCCCTCGATCGACGCGAGCTGCGGAGCGCCCACCTGGCGATAGACGCCGAAAGCGACGAGCGGCACGAGCACGGCGACGATGGCGGCCGTCGCCCAGGCGCCGCGCGGAGTGCCCACGCTCGCCCGCGTGTCGAGCGCGGCGGCGCGCGTCGCGGCCGTCATCTCCGGCAGGTCTTCGGCGAGCTGGCGGACGAGATCGGCATGCGCCTGCTCGGCCTCGGCTTCGGTGAGACGCCCGGCGGCGCGCTCGCGATCGATTTCGCGCTTGCGGTCGCGGAACACCGCCAGGCGGCGTTCGTCGTCGTGCGCGGCGCCGGTGCGCGGCCGGCGCGGGGAGACGAGCGGCCAGACGACCAGGGCGGTCGCCACGAGCGTGACGATCGCGATGGAGATCCACAGGGCCATCGCTGGAACGGGCCGCCGCAGGCGGCGACGGCGCGGAAAAAGGGGAACCCGTTATTGTCGCACAGCGCCCCGCGAGTGCCGATCCGGCGCCGCTTCGCTCAGCCGCCGCCCGAGCGCGTCGAGGAAGCGGCTGCATCGCTGCAGCTGTGCGATCTCGACGTATTCGTCGGGCTGGTGCGCCACCGCGATGTCGCCGGGTCCGCAGACGACGGTCGGCACGCCGATCTCCTGCAGGATGCCGGCCTCGGTTCCGAAGCTCACGCGCCGCAGCGCCTCGTTCCCGCACAGCGGCGCCACCGCGCGCGCGAGCTCCGCGTTGCCGTGCTCGTCGAGCGGCGGCGTATCGAAGATCTCCTCGAACGAGATCGCGGTGTCGGGCGCGATGCGGCGCATCGCCGGCAGCACGACCTCGTCGCAATGCCGGCGCACCGCGTCGAGCACGTCGGTGGAGCGCATCCCGGGCAGCGTGCGGATCTCGAGCACGAACTCGCAGTCCTTCGCGGTGATGTTGTGCGCGGTGCCGCCTTCGATGCGCCCGACGTGCACGCTCGTATGCGGGTAGTCGAAACCGTCGTGGCGCGCCGCGGCGTCGAGCTCGCGCTGCAGCCGTCCGATGAACACGATGATCTCGGCCGCCTGCTCCACGGCAGAAACGCCGCGGTCGCGCAGCGCCGAATGCACCGAATGACCCCGCACGCGCACGCGGTAGCCCGCCGCTCCCTTGTTGGCGACGACGACGTGCATCGACGTGGGCTCGCCGATGATGCAGCCGGCCGGCCGCGTCGGCGCGTCGGCCAGGTGCGCGGCGAGTCGGCGCATGCCGCGCATCGTCGTCTCCTCGTCGTAGGAGAACGCCACGTGCACCGGCGTGCGCAGCTTCGCCGCGGCCAGCCGGGGCGCCGCGTCGAGCACGCAGGCGAGGAAGCCCTTCATGTCGGCGGTGCCGCGTCCGTACAGGCGACCGTCGTCCTCGCGCAGCGTGAACGGATCGGACGACCAGTTCTGGCCTGCGACCGGAACGACGTCGGAATGTCCCGACAGCATCCAGCCGGCGACGTCGTCGGAGCCGACGCTGGCCAGCAGATTCGCCTTGCCCGGCTCGTCGCCCTGCTGCACGAAGCAGCGAAAGCCGGCGTCCTCCAGCCGCTGTGCGGCCCAGTCGATCAACGCCGTGTTCGGCTTGGAGCTCACGGTGTCGAAGGCGACGAGCCGGCGCAGCAGCTCGACGACGGAACGCACGTCCTCCATCGTTCAGCCGCGCTGCGTGACGAACTTGGTGTTCAGGTAGCCGTCGAAGGTCTCGACGCCGCCTTCGCTGCCCCAGCCGCTGTCCTTCACGCCGCCGAACGGCGCCTCGGCGATCGCCTGCCCGAAGTGGTTGATGTTGACGTTGCCCGCCTCGAGCGCCCGGGCCGCGGCCTGCGCGTTCTTCAGCGACGACGTGAACACGTACGACGAGAGTCCGTACGGCAGCGCGTTCGCGCGCCGCATCACGTCGTCGAAATCAGTGAAGCGCGCGAAGGGCGCGATCGGTCCGAAGGGTTCGGTGGTCATCAGCATCGCGTCGTCGGGCAGGCCGGTGACGATCGTCGGCGCGAAAAAGTTGCCGCGGTCGGACAGGCGCTCGCCGCCGAGCTCGATGCGTCCGCCGCGCCGGCTCGCGTCGTCGACGAAGGCCTCCATGGCCGGCACGCGCCGCTCGTGCGCGAGCGGACCCATGCGCGTGCCTTCCTCGAGACCCGCGCCGACCTTCATCGCGCGCGTCTTCTCGAGGAAGCGCGCGAGGAAGCGGTCGTGGATCTTCTCGTGCAGGTAGAAGCGCGTGGGCGACACGCAGACCTGGCCGGCGTTGCGGAACTTGAACGCCTGCAGTGCGTCGGCCGCGCGCTCGACGTCGGCGTCGTCGAAGACGATGACCGGCGAGTGCCCGCCGAGCTCCATCGTCGTGCGCTTCATGTGCTGCGCGGCGAGCGCGGCGAGCTGCTTGCCCACCGGGACCGACCCGGTGAACGAGATCTTGCGCACGATCGGCGAGCGGATGAGGTGGTCGGACACCTCGTGGGGAACGCCCCAGACGATGTTCAGGCACCCGGCGGGCAGGCCCGCGTCGTGGAACACGCGGGCGAGCGCGACGATCGCGCTCGGCGCGTCTTCCGGGCCCTTGAGCACGAGCGTGCAGCCCGAGCCGAGCGCCGCGCCGATCTTGCGCACCGCCTGGCTCGCCGGGAAGTTCCACGGCGTGAACGCGGCGCACACGCCGACCGGTTCGCGCACGACGTACTGGTGCACCGCCGGATTGCGCGGCGGGATCACGCGGCCGTAGATGCGGCGGCCCTCCTCGGCGTGCCACTCGGCGTGCTCGGCACAGCCCTTGACCTCGGCGATCGCCTCGGCGAGCGGCTTGCCCTGGTCGAGCGTGATGTTGCGGCCGATCTGCTCGGCGCGCTCGCGCAGCAGCTCGGCTGCCTTGCGCAGGATGCTGCTGCGCTCCAGCGGCGAGGTGTCGCGCCACGCGGGAAACGCCCGCTGCGCGGCGGCCAGTGCGCGGTCGAGATCCTCGCGCGTGGCGTGCGGCAGCCGGCCGACGACTTCCCCGGTGGCCGGATCGAAGACGTCCTGCTCGCGGCGCCCTTGCGCCGCGACGAATTCACCGTCGATGTAGAGACAGAGATCCTCGTACATAAAGAGCGTCACCTCGCTGTATCAGGAATCCGGATCGGATTCGCTCCGATTCTGACACGCGAGCGCGAATCACTCCTCGTCCTGCGGGCGCCACGCGGCGCGCAGCTTGTGCTGCACCGCCGGAGGCGCCTCCTCGTAGCCGAGCAGCTCGAGCGAGTAGCTGCCCTGTCCGCCGGTGATCGCCTTGAGCCGACCCTGGAAGTCGCCGAGCTCGGCCATCGGCGCGCGCGCGTTGATCGTCGCCATGCCCGCGCGCGCCGAATCGGCGCCCGAGACCTGCCCGCGCCGGGCCGACAGCTCGCCTGACACCGAGCCGATCGCGTCGGCGGGAACGACGATTTCGAGCGAGACGATCGGCTCGAGCACGACGGGACGCGCCTTGGCGGCCGCGTCGAGAAAGGCCTTGCGTCCGGCCGTGATGAAGGCGATCTCCTTGCCGTCGACCGGATGCGATTTGCCGTCGTAGACGGTGACCTTCACGTCCTGCACCGGGAAGCCGGCGATCGCGCCGCCTTCGAGCGCCTGGCGCACGCCTTTCTCCACGGCGGGAATGAACGGACCGGGAATCGCGCCGCCCTTCACCTCGTCGACGAAGCGGAATCCCTCGCCGCGCGGCAGTGGCTCGATGCGCAGGAACACCTCGCCGAACTGTCCGGCGCCGCCGCTCTGCTTCTTGTGCCGATGATGCCCTTCGGCGTTGCCGGTGATCGTCTCGCGGTACGGCACGGTGGGCGGATGCGCGTCGACCTCGAGCTTGTACTGCGAGCGGATGCGCTCGAGCACCCGTCCGACGTGCACCTCGCCGAGGCCGCGCACCACCACTTCGTGCGTCGTCGGATCGTGCTCGACCATCAGGCTCGGGTCTTCGGCGCACACGCGATGCAGCACCTCCGAGAGCTTCTGCTCGTCGCCGCGCTTCTTCACGCGAACGGCGAGTCCGTAGACGGCGTGCGGCAGCGGAAGCGGGCGGAAATGGATCGCCGCATCCTCGGGCGCATCGTGCAGCACGGCGTCGTAGGCGAGCTCGTCGATCTTCGTGAGTGCGCAGATCTCGCCCGGACCGGCCGCCGACAGGGGCCGCAGCTCGCGACCCTGCACGAGCTGCGGCACGCCGGCGCGCACCGGCTTGCGGCCGTCGCCGACGTACAGCGGCGTGTCGTTCGCGATCGTTCCCTGGTGCACGCGCACCGTCGCGATGCGTCCGACGTACGGATCGATCTCGACCTTGAAGACGTGCGCGAGCACGTGGCCGTCGGCGCGTCGCGAAGCGACGAAGGGTTCGGCCCGCTCGCGCTCGCCGCCCGGCCAGCGTTCGAACAGCGGCGGATTGCCTTCGAGCGGGTTCGGCGCGAGCCGCACGACGAAGTCGACCAGCTCGTTCACGCCGACGCCGCTGCGCGACGATGCGAACAGCACCGGCACGATGTGGCCCTCGCGCAGCGCGCGCTCGAAGGCATCGTGCAGCTCGGCCGCTTCGAGCGTCTCGCCGGCGAGATAGCGCTCGGTGAGCGCGTCGTCGACCTCGACGACCTGCTCGACGAGCGCGCGGTGCGCATCGGACACGGCCGAGAAATCGGTGGCGACGTCCTGCGGGGCGAAGAAGCAGTCGACGACGCGCGTGCCCCCGCCGGCCGGCAGGTTCAGCGGCAGGCACTCCGGGCCGAAGGCGCTGCGCAGCTCCTCGATGCGGGCGGCGAGATCGACGTTCTCCGCATCGATGCGATGCACGATCACGAAGCGGCACAGCCGGCGCGTCTGCGCGAGCAGCGCCATGCGCGACGTGGACATCTCGACGCCGCGCTGCGCGTCGACGACGATCGCCACCGATTCCACCGCATCGAGCGCGGCCATCGCGCGCCCGGAGAAATCGGGATAGCCCGGCGTGTCGAGCAGATGAACGCGTACGCCGTCTCGTTCGAAATGCGCGCAGGCGACCTTCAGCGAATGCGCGTGCTCCTTCTCCAGCGGGTCGTAGTCGCAGACGGTGTTGCCGCGGTCGATCGTGCCGGCCGAAGCGATGGCGCCCGCGGCGGCCAGCATCGACTCGATCAGCGAGGTCTTGCCGACGCCGGCATGGCCGACCAGCGCGAGCGTTCGAAGGTTCTCGGTCGGATGCACGGGCATTGCCTCGCCTCCCCGTCGTTTCGTGGTTCGATCGCCGTCCGCCGAAGCATGAGTCCAGAACCGCAACCGGCGCAAGCATTCCGTTTTCGTGCGCGAAGTGCGCCGCTCGCGGCTCGCGACTCCCCCCAAAGGAGTATTGGGTCGGGTACTCCCATCGGCTTAGCCTGTCAGTCTGCACGCAGTCCCGGTGCGTCGCATCAAGAAGCAAGAAGCAAGAAGTTGGGAGGACGAGCGGTGACTCGGCGCGTCGTTCTGGTGCAGCCACCCGCCTCGGGCGTCGAACTGGACGCCCTTCTGGCAGGGTGCGGCTGGGCGGTCGAACGCGTCGTCGAACCCGACGCCCTGGCGGCCGCGGCGGTGGGGTGCCCGGGGGGGGTCGCCGTTCTCGATGACTGGGGCGCGTTCCAGCGCGCCGGGCTGTCGGCCGCGATCGCCGGCAGCGATGCCGAGTGGGTCGCCGTCGTGCCGCCGGGCGCCGTCGACGATCCGCTGTGCGCGAAGCTGCTGTGCGGCTTCTTCGACTATCTGACGATGCCGATCGACGCCGACCGGCTGCGCTACGCGTTGGGCCACGCGTTCGGCAAGGCGCGGCTGCGCGAGCGGAACGCGCGAAAGGCGGGGAGCGGCACGAGCTTCGGCATGGTCGGCACGAGCAAGCCGATGGAAGCGCTGTACCGCACGCTGCAGAAGATCGCCCATGCCGATGCGCCGGTCCTGATCCACGGCGAAAGCGGCACCGGCAAGGAGCTCGCCGCGCAGGCGATCCACCGCAGTTCCGCGCGGCGCGACGGACCCTTCGTCGCGGTGAATTGCGGCGCGATTCCCTCCACGCTGATCCAGACGCAGCTCTTCGGACACGAGAAGGGCTCGTTCACCGATGCGCACCAGCGCAAGATCGGCAGCGTCGAGGTGGCTTCGGGCGGCACCCTGTTCCTCGACGAGATCGCCGATCTTCCGCTCGAGGCGCAGGCGAGCCTGCTGCGCTTCCTGCAGGAGTCGACGATCGTGCGCGTCGGCTCGACGCAGACGATCCAGGTCGATGTCCGCGTCCTGGCCGCCACGCACGTCGATCTCGCGGCCGCGGTGCGCGAGCGTCGCTTCCGGGAAGACCTGTACTACCGGTTGAACGTGCTGCAGGTCGAGGTGCCCCCGCT
>Ga0079224_100014874_pt1 | contig 10883 bp, 9 predicted proteins | sample Stecom2015_FD_80414 | JGI IMG/M metagenome (GOLD analysis project Ga0079224, IMG submission 80414) | Agricultural soil microbial communities from Utah to study Nitrogen management - Steer compost 2015 | ecosystem: Environmental > Terrestrial > Soil > Agricultural land | place: USA: Utah...
CAAACTGCTGCACCCACACAGCCCGAGGCAGAGGAGCAGAGGAGCGTGGAGGAACGAGAGAAGGCGCATGGCGTGTATGGCGATTGCAAGAGTGCCCCGAGCGCGAACCTCTTGTCGAATCGGGACGAGCACTTCCTTGGTCCGGCCGCATGATCACGACATGAGCCGACGCGTGGTCTTGGCTTGGGTGGCACTCTGGGTCGGTTGTGGGACGGTCGAAGCTCCACCCGCTCGGGTGGCGCTCGCGGGGACGTGGGTATTCGACCCCAGTCGTGCCGAGCGTCTGTTCGTGGTGTCCGCCGCGGAGGAAGGGCCCGAACGAGCCCGTGCGCTGGAGCGAGCGCTCCGGGACATGAAAGACCTCCGAATCGTCTTCACCACGGATCGGGTCACGCTCGCGACCTCCTTGGCGGCTCGCACCGTCGAGTATCGCGTTCGGCACGTGCAGGGGCCGATGGTGGACATCGAACGCAACCGTGACGGGTCGTGGGTCACCACGTCCATCATGGTCGAAGGTGACGAGATGACTTGGTTCGATGCGGACGGTGAAATCGAGTTCGTCTTGAAACGTCACCCGTGACGAAATGTCTTCGGCGGCGCTCGGAGAGACTCGCGAACGCGGCCCCTTGTTTCGTCCGATTTCGTGTTTACGATGGATTTGCAGGCCGCATTTCGCTTGCGGCGTCGGCGTCCGCTGTCTCTTTTTTTCGTTCCGGTGGGAATGAACGGGCGGAGTGTCGAGTTTGTACGTCTGGCTGCGCGTCCCGCTGAAAAAGGACGCGCTTGAAGAAAACACTTCTTCCTCCGTTCCGTTTGGTTGATGGGGCGAAGGCCCACGAAAGGAATTCCATGAACGAACGCCGCGCGACTCAGGACCAGGACTCCATGTTGAACGTCTATATGAAGGATGTTGCGCGACATCCGCTCCTGTCTCCGGAGGAGGAGCGCGAACTCGGGCGGAAACTCATGCAGTGTCGCGTCCAGTACTGGAAGTCGGTGCTGTCCTACGCCCCCTACACCGCCGCCGCGGTCGATGTACTGCGTTCGCGCATGTCCGCGGAGGCGTCGCTCGTCGCTCTGTTCGACGAGGCCGCGATTGCCGCACGAGGAGCGCGTGACACGAACCGGCGGGCCGCGGCGGATCGGTTCGAGCGTGCGGTCCAGACCCTGGCGCAGACCCTCGCCGTCGCCGATTCGGAGTGCCTGGGCGCGGATCTCATCGCGGCCGACCTCGAACAGCTGGCGACCGGCTCGTCCGATGGGTTGTCGATGGATGTCCGTCCCCCGCGCGGGGGGAGCCAGCGCTTCGCCGATTATCTCGCGCGCGTCCGCAAAGCGAGCACGGCGTTGCGGGTGATTCGCAACCGCTTCGCCCAAGCGAATCTCCGGTTGGTCGTCCGCATCGCTCACCGTTTCCAGCGGACCGGCTTGACGCTGCACGACCGCGTCCAGGAGGGGAACATCGGCTTGATGAAGGCGGTCGACCGCTTCGATCCGGCCCGTGGCTTCCGCTTCTCGACCTACGCGAGCTGGTGGATCAAGCACGCCATTCGGCGCGCGGTGGTCAACCGTGGGCGGACGATTCGCCTGCCGGCTCACCTGCAGGCCACCGCGCAGAAGGTCGTGACGACGCGGACCAAACTGCGTTCCATGAGCGCGGAGGAGCCCTCGTCCGCGCAGATCGCCGCCGAGCTCGATCTCCCCGTCGAGAAGGTCGAGCTTGTCCTCGAGGCCATCGGTCAGCGGTCGATCAGCCTCGATGCGCGCGTCTCGGAGGACGACGAGCGCACGGTCGTCGATATGCTGATGGACGAAGACGCGTTGCTCCCCGACGAGCAGCTCGAACTCTCGTGGGATTCGCAGACCGTGCGCGGTCAGCTCGACAGCTTGTCTCCGCTCGAGCAGGACATCCTGAAGCAGCGCTTCGGGCTCGACGGCGGCGACGAGCGCACGCTCACCGAGATCGGGGGGCAGTACTCGCTGTCCCGCGAGCGCATTCGCCAGCTCCAGCAGAAGGCGTTGCAGCGGCTGCGCGTCGGCCTCGAAGTGTCGGCCTCGATGTAAGCAAGGCCTCCGGATCCCTCGGATCCGGAGGCATGTGAGTTTTCATGTGGTGCTTCGGCACCACTGCTCCGGACGCTGCCGAGCGGACGCGCGGTCGCTCCGGAGTCGTGCTTTGCGGGATTCTTCGGGCGTGCAGGGCTCTGCGCGCGGAGTTCCGAGCTGCACGCCAACTTTCCGGGCGTTCAGGGCGCAGTTGTGCCCATCCCGGGCCTCCGACAGACTTCGCCTCGCGTCGGCCCCGCCAAACCCGCCGAGGTGGAAGCTCGTCGACGCGGACCAACGAGCATGAGTCAACAGACGGCAGCGTTCTTTCGCGCAGAAGGCGTGATTCTTTCGACCGGGGTGATGCAGGCGGCCGCGTTCATGGCGGCCCAACGAGCAGGGATGCGCGAACGCGTCCTACGGTTCGGGCAGGTCGCTCTGTCTCTCCCCGTGGTCGGTCTCCTCGGGCAAAACGATCGCACGCTCGGCAACCGCTTGGCCTACCTCTCGTACCGCGACATGTCCGAAGATCGTCTCGCGATCCTCGCCGACGAGTACGTCGAGGACATCCTCAAGGAGAAGATCCTCGAGAGCGGGCGCGAGTTGCTTCGCAAAGCCAAGCGAGAAGGCCATCGCGTCGTGCTGATCTCGGAGTCTCTCCAAGAGGTCATGACCGCGCTCCGCGAGCATCTTCGTGACGTGGACGACGTGATCTGCAATCGGTTGGAGTATCGCGATCACAAGGCCACCGGTCGCCTGATCGAGCCCGTCGTGGGCGGATACGAGGGCGGGAAGTGGCTACAGGCCTACGCGGCCGAGCACGACATCGATCTCTCGCGGTCGGTCGCCTACGCCGGCCACGGCCCGGACCTGTTGTTGCTGAGCGCGGTGGGGCGACCCTGCGCGGTCAATCCCGACTACACCCTGCGCAAAGCCGCCAAAGAAGCGGATTGGCCGGTCGTCGATTACACGGCTTAGGAGTTCGATGATGGGCGCCTTTTCGATCCGCGAAACTTACGCGGGGAAGCATGTTCTCATCACCGGAGCGTCCGGGTTCGTCGGCAAGGTCTGGCTGGCGATGGCGCTGACGCGGGTCCCCGACATCGGACGCATCTACGTGCTCATCCGTGGCAAGGGGCGAGGCGCCAAGGAACGCTTCGAGCGCATCGTCAGCGAGAGCATGGTGTTCCGCCCGCTCCATGAGAAGCACGGGCCCGAGCTCGGTCGCTGGGTCTCGGAGCGCGTGGAGGTCGTGTCCGGGGATCTCGGTTTGCCGGGTCTCGGGATCGCTCCGGAGGTCGCCGAACGCTTGCACGGCGACCTCGACCTCGTCGTGAACTGTGCGGGGCTCGTCGAGTTCAACCCCGACCTCCGCGACGCGATGTCGTCGAACGTCGACGGTGCCTTGCACGTCGGCGATTTCGTCGAGCGCTGCGATCACGCGGCGCTGCTGCACGTGTCCACGTGTTACGTCGCAGGCCAACGCGACGGCTTCATTCCCGAGGCGCTGAGCGAGGGCACGACCCCGAACGGCACGCCGATCGATCCCGAAGCCGAGTACGCCAAGGCCCTCCAGATCATGGAGGAGGTCACTCGGGAGAACGACTCGACCGCGACCGAGCAGCAGCTCCGCAAGGACGTCGTGGCGCGCGTGCGCGAGCGCGGCGTCGAGCCCGAGGAGAAGCGGGTCACGGAGATGGTGGGTCGTCTCAAGCGCAAACGTCTGCGCGAGATGATGGCCACGGCGGGGACCGATCGGTCCAAGCAACTCGGGTGGCCCAACACGTACACGTACACGAAGGCGCTCGCCGAGCTGCTGCTCAAGCAGCGAGAACGCGCCGGGAAGTTCAAGCTCGCCTTGTTCCGACCGGCGATCGTCGAGAGCTCGCTCGAGTTCCCGTTCGCGGGGTGGAACGAAGGGTTCAACACCTCGGGGCCGCTCGTTTACCTCGCGGGCACCTGGTTCCGCCACATCCCGGCCAAGGCCGGCAACCCGCTCGATGTCATTCCCGTCGATTTCATCTGCAACGGCCTGTTCACGGTCGGTGCGGCGCTGATTCGGGGCGAGCACGCGCCCGTCTATCAGGTCGGGACTTCGCAGCGAAATACGCTCGAGATCGATCGCCTGACCGAGCTGTCGGCGCTGGCGCACCGCAAGCACCTCCGGAAGATCGGGACGAACAAGATCGACAAGCTCGTGCTGTCGCGCTGGGATGCGCGGGCGACCGATCCGGATCACGTGCTCAACGTCGCCAACATCCGCGAAGCCGTGCTGCAGGTGCGCCGGTACTTGCGGAATGGCCTGCCGGAGAAGTTGCCGATCGAGGTGAAGGAGCGGGCCGAGGACCTCGCCGAAGCCGCGGATACGGCTCAGCGCAAGTTGCGGCAGATCGACGAGGTGCTCGATCTGTTCATCCCGTTCACCTATGACCACTATCTCGTGTTCGAGAGCCAAGCGCTCGCGCGGCACGAGGTCGTGGAACCGGAGTTCCGCTTCGACCCCGAGCGCATCGAGTGGCGGACCTATTGGCTCGACGTCCACGTTCCGGGCCTGCGACGGTGGTGCTTCCCGAAGTACGAGAACAAGGACCTCGAGAAGTACGTTCCGAAGACTCCGTTCAAGCTGATCGACGTCGCGGCCGAACCTCGGGCGTCCGAGCCCGGAGCCACGCAGACGGCGAGCTCGATGTGACACGCGTCGTCCCGCCCGCGCGCACCGCTTCCGGAGCGGGCGGGAGAGGGACGATCTGCCGAAGGAGAGGTGACGAAGATGGCCACCACGTTCTTGACCGGGGCAACCGGGTACATTGGTTCGTACGTCGCGCACGGCTTGCTCGAGCGGACAGACGAGCGCTTGGCGGTGCTCGTGCGCGCGAAGGACGAGCACGAGGCGCGGCAACGGCTGTGGAAGTCGTTGCAGCTCCACATGGACTTCGACACGTTCGCGCATCATTTGCCGCGGTTCGACATCTATCTCGGCGACCTCACCGAGCCGAACCTCGGCCTCTCCGACGAGGATTGGCGGCGGCTCGCGCACTCGATGGATTCGGTGCTCCACGTCGCGGCATCGCTCAATCGCAAGTCCGCCAAGGCCTGCTTCAACGTCAACCTGCGGGGGACGCTCAGCGTGGTTCGGCTCGCTCGGGCAGCGGCGGATCATCATGGGCTGCGCCGTTTCAGCGACGTCTCCACGGTCGCGGTGGCGGGGGAGCGCCGCAGCGAGGTCGTCACCGAGGAGAACTGCATCGATTGGAACCGCAGCGACTACGATCCGTATGCGCGGACGAAGAAGTTCTGCGAGCACATGGTGCACGAGCTGTTGCCGGACGTCCCGATCACGGTCTTCCGTCCGGCGACGGTGCTCGGCGACAGCCGGTTCCCGGAGACCACGCAGTTCGACATGGTGATGGCGTTCGCTGGGTTGGCGCACATGCGGGTGCTGCCGTTCGAGCCGAACTGGCGCGTGGACATCGTCCCTGCGAACTACGTGGGCAAGGCGATCGTGCACGTCCACACGCAGACGGGGCCGGTCCTGGACGCCTACCACCTGAGCTCGGGCGAGGCTTCCCTCACGTACGGCGAGATCCACCGGGCGCTGCGCGAGGCAGGACACCGTGCGCGCTTCATGTTCGTGCCGCGGCTCGGTACTCCGTTCCGCTCGCTCGTGGATGCCCTCAGCAACACGCCGCGAGGTTGGGGCGTGGCGCGTCACGCCGCGCTCATGAAGGTTTTCCTGCCTTATCTGACGTTCGATACGGTGTTCGACAATCACCGGATCGTCGACGCGTTGGGTGAGGCGCCGGCGCCGTTCTCGGCCTACGCCTACCCGTTGCTGCGGTTCGCGGTCGACGGGGGCTTCAAGTATCCGTACAAGCCGTGGCCGCACGACGCCGAGTCGCGCCTCCTCGGCCGCGCCGCGGAGTGACCCGGCTCAGGCGCCTCCGCTCTCGCTCTCGGGCACGGGCACGAGGAACGTCGGGGCTCCACGCCCACGGGCGATGGCCACGCGGACGCGCCCCGTCGCGTCCGTGATCAGGAGATGCAACGGCGACGCAAAGCCTTCGTCGCCGACGTCTCCCGCGACGTGGGTTTGGGTGACGGAAAGCGGCTCTGCGTCGGCCGGGGGCGCTTCGATCCGTGTGACGAGGGACGCTCCGTTGGCGGCCAGTGTCGCAATGTGGAGCGGAAGCCGAAAGTCCCGCTTCACGACGAGCTCGCGGACGACGGTGCGGATCACGGCTTCGACGTTCATGCTGCGTTGCAGCATCGCACGACCTGCGCGTGCTCGTCGCACGTCGAACTGCGATTCGAACGGGAATCGAGTCGTTGGGCGAACTCGAGCTCCACGATGGGCCAGCTGCGGCGAATAGTTTTCGCGGCACGTGGGGTCGCGCGTGCGAGTCGGAAGGACCATGTTGTCTTCAGGTGTCGTGATGCATGGCGAAGACGATATGGTCGATGTGAAGCTGCGCCCACTTCTCCCCGGGGAAGCGCTCCATGGCTTCGAGCGCGACGACGCCGAGCCCGGAGAATCGGACAGCCAGCGGCCGCAACTCCGCTACGCACCCAGCGACCCGCGAGGGGTGGTGCTGATCGGGAATCGACGCGACCGCAGGGCGAGGCTCGGGTTCGGCTTGCTGCGCCCCGTCGAGGGAGCGCACGCGCTCGTGGAGGGTGAACTCTGCGTGGGGGTCACGGACCCACGGCGTCGCGCCGCGCTTCAGGAGCGGCTGCTCGATGCGCTGATCCGGCTCGCTCGGCGCGAGGGAAGTCGGCGGTTGCGGCTCAGGATGCGCGTCGACGAGCTCGCGAACGGGCCTTGGGCGCGTCGCCTGCTGGTCACGCCCTCCGTCCGGGTGAGCCATGGCATGGCGACCGTGGAGTTTCCGCTGGCGGCCTACTACGCGCGACGGAACGGATCACGCTCCGGGGGCAGTTCGCCTGCGCGGGGCGTTTCGAGCGCGGCGTGAGGCGAGCGCCGAGCGCTCCCGTGGGATCGCGCACCCCTGGGCGCGGGTGCGCCGCGGCAGCGAATTGCGGTGTCCGTACCCGCGCGCCGGGTGGTCGGCGTGCAGGCCTTTGCGCGGCATGAACTTTCCCGCGCGGGTTGAGCCCCGGACGCGGACGGGTAGACTCCGCCGTCTCGCGCTCCCATGGGATTCTTCAGCCGATTCAAGGACTCTCTCGATCCCGACCGTCTCCTGATGGAGGCGATGAACGGTTTCATCGAGGCCGTCGCCGTCCGTCGAGCCCTCGACTATGAGCAGGAAACGTGGCAGCCGGGCAAGCCGCTGAAACTCGTGTTGGCGGGCTACGTCGGCACCCGCAACACGGGCGCGGACGTTCGCGTCGAGGAGATGATCCGGCAGTTCAGGCACGTCGTCGGTGACGACGACCTCGAGCTCACGGCGATGTCGCTCGATCTGAAGCGTACGGCGGGATATTTCCGCTCCGTTCGTCAGGTCAAACTGCCCGTCGTCTTCCCGAAGTTCTTGTTCGAAGAGTGCCCGAAGCACCATGGCGTGATCGCGTGCGAAGGTTCGATGTTCAAATCGAAGTTCGCCAATGCGCTCTCGACGATGATGGCGGGGGCGCTCGGGATCGCGTGCACGGAGGGCAAGCTCGCCGTGGGGTACGGAGCGGAAGCCGGCGCGATGACGCCGGCGATGCGTGACTTCGTGAAGAAGCATTGCAAACACGCGTTCGTGCTCTGTCGCAACAACCCCTCGCGCGATGTCCTGGGGCGGCTCGGGATTCGCACGGTCGGCGGAGCCGATACCGCGTGGACGTTCGACCCGGCGCCCGCTTCCGTGGGCGAGCGGCTCCTTCGCGAACGCGGCTGGGACGGCAAGAAGAAGGTGTTGGTCGTGTGCCCGATCAACCCGTTCTGGTGGCCCGTGAAGCCCGACATCGCCAAGGCCGCAGCGCGGGCGCTCGTGGGGCAGTATCGGGAAGAGCACTATCAGTCGGTCTACTTTCACCATAGTTCCGAAGAATCGGACGAGAAGTACGCGCGCTACATCGACGGCATCGCCACCGCGATCGAAGCGTTCAGCCGCGACCGAGACATCTTCACGATCCTCGTCGGGATGGAGCGGGTCGACCGAGAGAGCTGCGAAGCCCTGTCGGAGCGGCTCGGCACCTCGCCGCCGCAGTTCATCAGCGACGACTACGACATGTTCGAGATGGTCTCCGTGCTGCGACGGTGCTCGTACATGTTGAGCTCGCGCTTCCACGCGATCGTCACCGCGATGCCCGGGCTCGTACCCTCCGCGGGCATCACCATGGACGAGCGCATCCGCAACCTGATGAACGATCGCGGCCATCCCGATCTGTTCCTCGAGGTCGACGAGGACGACCTGAGCGAGAAAATCCTGGCGATGCTCTTGCGGCTCGAACGAGACAGCGAGCAGATCCGTGAGGACATCGCGCGTGCCGTCCCGAAGCAGCTCAAGCTCATGGGACAGATGGGGATCGACTTCATGGACGAGGTCGTCCGCGTCTACCCGGAGTTCCCGCGCAAGCAGCTCCCTCGCACGTGGGACGCCCACCTGCCGCCGCTTTCCCCCGAACTGAACCGTCTCCTCGAGCTTTACGCGTGAGCTCGTGCGCTCCCCGCTGCGCGCTCGGGCGTGCGCGAGTCTCCACATCCGTGCACGCCGCTGCGCAACGTCCGCACGGCGGCACGGGGTTGTTGCTCCGGGAACCACCCCGGGTAGACTCGCGCGGCTTCGGTGGCGTGCCCCAGGAACGCGCACGTCTCCGGCGAGGACCGTCATGAACTTCTTGGAGAAGATTTTTCGCAACCTCCGTGATTCTCCGGCACTCGCCAAGATCATCGAGATCCACCTGACGACGCCGCGCGGGACGGATGGGCACGGCCTGCTCGAGTTGATCGGGCGCGCGCGTGGCTGGTTACACGCGCAGGGGGTTCGCCCCGGCGACCGCGTGGCATCGCTGGCGCCCAACTCCGTGCGCTGGGTCGCCGCCGACCTGGCGACCCTCGCCGAGGGGGCGATCGCGGTGCCGATGTTCGACCGCTCCACGCCCGAGGAGCTCGGCAAGGTCCTCCGCTCGGCGGAGCCCGTGGTGGTGATCGTCGCCAACGCGAGCCTCAAGGCGATCGTGGAGACGGCGTGGCCCGAGCGCGGTGAGGCGCGGATCGTGACGCACGACGAGCTCTTCGCCCACGAGGTGCGCGAGGCCGAGCTGTTCGAGCCGGAGCCGACGCATCCGATCGCGATCATCTACACCTCGGGCACGAGCGGCGAGCCCAAGGGGGTCGTGCTCTCGCGGCGCAACCTCGACTTCATGATCCCGAAGATCCTCGAGCGCCTCGCGACGGTCACGGTCGCCCGCGCGCAACCGGATCGGGTGTTCCACTTCCTGCCGTTCTGCTTCGCGGCGTCGCGGTTGATGCTGTGGACGCAGCTGTCGCGGCCGAATCCCGTGATGCTCTCGACCGACCTGACGAAGATGCAGGCGGAGTTCGCGAGTGCGCGGCCCAACTACTTCTTGACGGTCCCGATGGTGCTCGAGCGCATCCGGAGCGGCGCGGTCGAGCAGATTCGCAAGCGTGGCGGCATCGCGGTGGCGCTGTACGATCGCGGTGTCGCGGCCCATCGTGCGCTCGCCGAGGGGCGAGGCACCTGGAAGGATCGGCTGAGCTTGGCGGCGGCCAAGAAGGTCCTGTTCTCGAAGGTGAAGGCGAAGATCGGGCCCGAGCTCGACTTCGTGATCTCCGGCTCGGCGCCGCTCAGCGAAGACACCCAGCGATGGTTCGAGCTGCTCGGCGTCCCGGTCTACCAGGCGTACGGGTTGACGGAGACGACCGGCATCGTGTCGCTCGACGATCCGGCGCGGTTCCTGCCGGGCCGCGTGGGGTACCCGATCTCCGGCGTGGAGACGCGCGTGAGCGACGAGGGCGAGCTCCTCGTGCATGGGCCGAACGTCTTCGAGGGGTACTGGAACAACCCGGACGCGACGGCTGCCGCGATGGACGACGGATGGTTCCGCACGGGCGATCAGGTCGAGGTGCTGGACGGCAATCTCAAGATCGTCGGTCGCATCAAGAACCTCATCATTCCCGAGTCGGGCCACAACGTCGCGCCGGAGCCTCTGGAAGAGCAGTTCCTCGCGCTCTGCCCCTCCGCCTCGCAGTGCGTGCTCGTCGGTCACGGGCGCCCGTTCCTGGCGATCATCGTGACGGGGGCCGCTTCGCAGGACGAGGTGGACGGCGCGATCGAGCGCTTCAACGAGGGGCAGCCGTACTACAAGAAGATCAAGGCATCGATCCTGTCGCCCGAGGTGCTCACGCCCGATTCGGGCATGTTGACGGCGAATCTGAAGCTTCGCCGCCGCGAGATCGAGCGTCACTTCGCGGATCGGGTCGACGCGGTGTACACGGCCTACTTCGCCGAGAAGACCGGGCGTGAAGGCAAGCCGGGAGAGGCCGTGGGATGATTCGCTGGACGCTACGGGACGGCGTGTACGAACTCGAGCTCGCTCGTCCGCCGTGCAACGAGATCGGGACGACGATCTTGGGCGAGCTCGAGCGGTTTCTGGACGAGATCGACACCGGCGCCGCGTCGGCGCTGATCATGTACAGCGGCCTGACGAGCGGGTTCTCCGCGGGGGCCGATCTGCGCGAGCTCTACGCGGAGCTGCAGGCCACCGAAGGGGACGCGGCGCGACGCGGGATTCGCCGGTTCATCGATCGCATCCACGCGGTCATGGATCGCTTTTACGCGCTGCCGCTCACGACGATCGCGGTGGTGTCGGCGATCTTCTTCGGCGGGGGGTTCGAGCTCGCGCTCACGGCCGACATCATCATCGCC
>Ga0079224_100014876_pt1 | contig 10882 bp, 11 predicted proteins | sample Stecom2015_FD_80414 | JGI IMG/M metagenome (GOLD analysis project Ga0079224, IMG submission 80414) | Agricultural soil microbial communities from Utah to study Nitrogen management - Steer compost 2015 | ecosystem: Environmental > Terrestrial > Soil > Agricultural land | place: USA: Utah...
GTAGGCACCGAGCAAGTTCTCGACGACCCCGACGATGAATCCGCGCATCACCGCGCCCAGGGGATTGTCGATGCCGCCCAGCAGCGCGGCGGCGAAGCCGTAGAGCAGGATGGCGGCCATCATGTTCGCATCGAGGAACACGACCGGCGCGATCATCATACCGGCCACTCCGCCGATGACGGCGGCGAGCCCCCAGCCGAGCGCCAGCATCCAGGAGCACCGGATGCCGACCAGCCGCGCCGAGTCGGGGTTCTGCGCCGCGGCGCGCATCGCGAGCCCCATGGGCGTGAAGCGGAAGAAGGCGAAGAGCGCCAGCAGCATCAGGAGGGTGACGACTACCGAGCCGATGTTGTGGGCCGAGAAGTAGCTGGTGGCGTACCAGGCATCGGTCGGGAACGGCGACGGGAAGGCCTTGACCGTGTGCTCCCAGATCCAGCCGGCGACCGCGTTGAAGATCACGAGCAGGCCGATGAAGACGATCACGTTGGTCAGGATCGGCGCCCGCTCGACCGGGCGCAGGATAACCCGCTGGATCACCATGCCGGCGCAGAAGGAGATGGCGATGGCCAGCAGGAAGGCAGTCCAGTAGGACAGGCCGTATTGCAGCAATTGCCAGCCCACGTAGGTGCTGAACATCGCCATCTCGCCCTGGGCGAAATTGATCAGGTGCGTCGACTGGTAGATCATCACCAGCGACAGGGCGAGCGCAGCGTAGATGCCACCGGTAGCGATACCGGCGACCAGCTGCTGAATGAATGCCTCCATGAGTACTCCCAATCCCCTGTGTTCCGAGCCCTGCTCAGAAACCGAGGTACGCCTTGCGTACCGTCTCGTCGTTCTTGATCTGCTCGCTCGTGCCCGACACCACCACCCTGCCGGTCTCGAGCAGGTAGGCGTGGTCGGCCAGGTCGAGCGCGAGCGACGCGTTCTGTTCGACCAGCAGCATGCTGACCTTGTCCTCGGTGTTGATGCGCCGCATGATCCCGAAGATCTCGGCGACGATCAGCGGCGCCAGGCCGAACGACGGCTCGTCGAGCAGCAACAGGCGCGGGCGCAGCATCAGGGCGCGACTGATCGCGAGCATCTGCTGTTCACCGCCCGACAAGGTGCCGGCCTGCTGGTTGCGGCGCTCGCGCAGGCGCGGGAAGCGCTCGTACATGCGATCGATGTCTTCGGCGACCGCCCGCTTGTCGCGGCGAACATACGCGCCCAGGCGCAGGTTCTCCTCGACCGACACTTCCTTGAAGGTGCCGCGCCCGTCGGGCACGTGGGCCACGCCCAGGCGCACGACGTCTTCGGTCGCCATGCCGACGAGTTCCTTGCCGCCGAACTTGATCGAGCCGCTGGTCTTGCAGACCTGGCACAAGGCACGCAGGGTGGTGGTCTTGCCGGCGCCGTTGGCCCCGAGGATCGCGGTGATGCCACCCTCGTCCAGGCCGAAGCCGATGTCGAACAGGACCTTGGTCGTGCCGTAGGCGGCGTCGAGCTTGCTGACTTCGAGCAGGCGACTCATGACGCCTCCGCCGCGGCCGGTGCGCCGAGATAGGCGGCGATCACATCCGGGTGCGACTGGATGTGAGCCGGCGTACCTTCGGCGATCTTGGCGCCGAAGTTGAGCACGACGATGTGGTCGGAAACTTCCATCACCAGGCTCATGTGATGCTCGACGAGCAGCACCGTGATGCCGAAGCGGTCGGTCACCATCCGGATCATGTCGGCAAGACCGGCGAGTTCCTCGTGGTTGAGGCCGGCGGCCGGCTCGTCGAGTAGCAGCAGCTTCGGTTCGGCGGCCAGCGCGCGGGCAAACTCGACCCGCTTCTGGATGCCGAAGGGCAAGGCGCCGACCGGATGATGGGCGTAGGGCCCGAGCTCGAAGGCGGCGATCAGTTCGTCCGCGCGCTGGGTCAGGCGGGCTTCCTCGGCGCGTACCGAAGACATGTTGAGGAAACTGCCCAGGAAGCCGGCGCTCGATCGGCAATGCGCGCCCACCATGATGTTCTGGCGGACCGACATCGTGCCGAACATGGCGAGGTTCTGGAAGGTGCGGCCGATCCCCAGGCCGGCCATGCGATGCACCGGAACATTCGTGATCGACTGGCCTTCGAACAGGATGTCGCCCGACTCGTAGCTGTACAAGCGCGACAGGCAGTTGAAGAGCGTCGTCTTGCCGGCGCCGTTTGGCCCGATCAGGCCACATACCCCGCCCTTGGCCACGTCGAATCCGACTGCGTCGAGTGCGGTGATGCCGCCGAAGCGAACCGTCACTCCCCGCACGCTGAGAAGCATCTCGCTACTCACTCCGTGGTGTCTCCTTCGTTTGGCCCGGCGCGCATGAGCGCGCATGGCACCGATTTGCGAGCCAATAAGCAGCCCGGCCCGCCTGGCGAATCATCGCTCGCGGACCAGCTCGAAAATCGGATCCTGGGTATTTGTGTCTCGAAGATCTGTTCTGCTGCCGAGCCTTCGCAGTCGTGGGGCAGTTTATAGTCATCGACGCCTCGATGCACAATCGAGAAACTACTTAGGATTGTGGCCCTCCTCCGACGGGTCGCGAAACACCGGACGGATTCGGCGCAGCGTCGTATCACCCATGCGAACAGGATTCATGAATGAGCAATGGCAGCAGCAACGGCAAACCCTCCACCGCCCGTCTCTTCGAGCCGGTCGACATCGCCGGGCTCAGGCTCGCCAACCGGGTGGTGATGGCCCCGATGACGCGCTCGTTCTGTCGCGACGGCGTTCCCGGTCCCGATGTCGCCGCCTATTACCGGCGCCGCGCCGAACAGGATGTCGGCCTGATCATCACGGAAGGCACCGTGGTCGAGCGGCCCTCGGCGGGCAATGATCCGGGCGTGCCCTGGTTCCACGGCGAGGCCGCGCTCGCCGGCTGGGCCCGCGTCGTCGAATCGGTACATGCCGTGGGCGGCAGGATCTGGCCGCAACTCTGGCATGTGGGCGCATTGCGCAGCGGCTCCGGCAGCTGGCGGCCGCCGCAACCCTTCGAGAGTCCCTCGGGCGTCTCGCGACCCGGCAAGGAATCGGGCGTCGCCATGACAGAAGCCGACATCGAGGCGACGATCGCCGCATTCGGCCGCGGCGGCGCCGACGCGAAGCGCCTCGGCTTCGACGGCGTCGAACTGCACGGCGCGCACGGCTACCTGATCGACCAGTTCTTCTGGGACGGCACGAACCAGCGCGCCGACCGCTTCGGCGGCGCCACCCTCGCCGACCGGACCCGCTTCGCCTGCGAAGCCATCCGCGCAGTGCGATCGGCCACCGGTCCCGGCTTTCCGATCTGCATCCGCCTGTCGCAATGGAAGCAGCAGCACTTTCCGGCCCGGCTCGCGAACACGCCGCAGGAGATGGCGCAATGGCTCGAACCCCTGGTCGATGCGGGCGTCGACGTCCTGCACTGCTCGACACGACGGTTCTGGGAGCCCGAGTTCGAGGGATCGGACCTGAACTTCGCCGGCTGGGCGAAGAAGCTCACCGGCCTGCCCACGATCACCGTCGGCTCGGTCGGGCTGACCGGTGAGTTCGTCGCCTCGTTCGGCGGCGAGAAATCCGAACCGGCCTCGCTCGACGAACTGCTGCGCCGCCTCGATCGCGAGGAGTTCGACCTCGTCGCCGTCGGCCGCGCCCTGATCGCCAATCCCGACTGGGCGCGCAAGGTACGCGAAGGCCGGTTCGCCGAACTCGACGCCTACGACCGTAGCGTGCTCGCCGAACTCGCCTGAGCACGCGGCCGGCTAGAATCGCATCATGATCGGACCGACCCGCTTGCGCGCCATCCGGCTGCTCGCCCTTGCCCTGGCGGCGCTGCTCGTTGCGATGCTGGTCGCCACCGCGGCCGGCTCGGTCTCGATGCGCGCCGCCTCGGCGGAACTGCGGGCGCTGCAGCTGGCCGCCGGCGTGTTGTGCGCGCCGGGACAAACCGATTCCCCCGGCCATCCGGCCAGCCATGGTCATTTCGGCGACTGCTGCTGCCCCGCAGTCGGCCATGCCGACGTCCTGTCCGGCCCGTCGGTACCGGCGAGGCCGGCCGACCCCGCCATCGTCGCCCGCGTCCAGTCCGCGGCCACCACCGCGCCCGGCCATCCGGCCGGCAGGCAATTCGTCGAGGCCCGCGGGCCACCTGCGCTCGCCTGAAGCCGATATCGGCGGACATGCCGCCGATCCATCGCAGCGCCCGCATCCGCGGGCGCGCGTATCGACATCCAGACGAGAGAATCCATGCAGACCAGAACCCTTGCGTTCACGCCGTCGGCGCGCATTGCCGCTGCCAGCCTCACCGCCCTGTTCCTGTCGCTGGCAGCGACCGTGGCGCATGCCGAAGTCACGATCGCCGATGCCTGGGCGCGCGCCACCGTCCCGCAGCAGAAGTCGAGCGGCGCCTTCATGACCCTGACCGCCAGCGAAGACACCCGCCTGGTCGGGGTCAGTTCAACCGCCGCCGGTATTGCCGAAATCCACGAGATGAAGATGGAAGGCAACGTCATGAAGATGCGCCCCATCGAAGCGCTCGCCCTGCCCGCCGGCCAGGCGGTCGAACTGCGCCCGGGCGGCTACCACCTGATGTTGATGCAGTTGCCGCAGCCGCTCGAGGCGGGCACCACCATCCCCGTCTCGCTAAGCTTCGAGGACGCCGACGGCAAGCGCAGTTCGATCGACCTCCAGGTGCCGGTCAAGCCGCTTGCCACGCCCTCGCGGAGCGGCGGCATGAAAGGCCATGGCCACGGCGGCGGATAGGCAACGCGAAGCAGTGCCTAGAGCCGCTCGGGCATCGTGAAATACGGGCTCGAGCGGCCCGGGTTGGCACGCGCCCGGTCCAGTTCGAAGCGCGCCACCGTACGCAGGTGCACTTCGTCGGGCCCGTCGAGCAGGCGCAACGCCCTGCCCCAGCGAAAGAACTCGGCAAGCGGCGTGTCGGGCGTCAGGCCCATCGCCCCGAAGAGCTGGATCGCCCGGTCGAGCACCCGGGTCTGCAGGCGTGCCGCCACCACCTTGATGCCGGCGACATCGGCGCGCGCACCCTTGTTGCCTTGGGTGTCGAGCATCCAGGCCGCGCGCAACACCAGCAGCCGCGCCTGGTCGATCTCGAGGCGCGACTCGGCGATCCATTGCTGGACGTTCGCATATCCGGCGAGATAATGGCCGAAGGCGCGCCGCTCGAGCGCGCGGTCGCACATCAGCTCGAGCGCAACCTCGCACTGTCCGATCGTCCGCATGCAGTGATGGATGCGGCCGGGCCCGAGGCGGGCCTGCGCCATCGCGAAGCCCTGGCCCTCGGCGCCGAGCAGGTGATCGGCCGGCACCCGTACATCGCGAAACACGAGTTCGCAATGCCCCTCCGGAGCGACATGGTCCAGCAGCGGGATATTGCGTGCGACCGACAGGCCGGGCGCATCCATCGGCACGATGACCATGCTGTGGCGCGAGAGCCGCGGCGCATTCTCGTCCGGCTCGGAGACACCCAGCACGATCACGAAGCGGCAGTCGGGATGGGCGGCCCCGGTGATGAACCACTTGCGGCCATTGACGACGTAGTCGCCACCGTCGCGGCGAATCGTGGTGCGGATGTTGGTTGCGTCGGACGACGCCACGTCGGGCTCGCTCATGGCGAAGGCCGACCGGATCTCGCCCTCGAGCAGGGGCCGCAACCACCGCTGGTACTGCGCGGGGCTCGCGAACAGCTTGAGCAGCTCCATGTTGCCGGTATCGGGGGCGCTGCAATTGAAGACCTCGGCCGACCAGGGCACCCGGCCCATCAGTTCCGCGAGGGGCGCGTACTCGACGTGCGTCAGGCCGATGCCGGGTTCGTCTTCGCCGAGGCTCGGCAGGAAGAAGTTCCAGAGCTCCTCGGACTTGGCGTAGGCCTTGAGATCGGCGAGGAATGCCGGCGGATAGTCGCCGGCGGCAACGGCGCGATGCCAGTCGGGATTGACCGGCAGTACCCAGCGGTCGATCAGGTCGGCGACCCGGCGTTGCAACTCGAGCGAGCGCTCCGAGTGGGTGAAGTCCATGTGCTGCCCTCCAGCGTGCGATCTTCCGGCTTCATGCTCGTGGACGACTTGATCCATCGCAAGGGGCGGGCACCGCGCCGGAACACCCCTTCACTATTTCCCGTTTCGTTGCATCCCCTGTCGAACCGCCCTAGGATGACCGACTTTCCCACGTGGCGCGGAGACTTGCGATGCGCTTCCTGTTGCTGATCCAGGAACCCGCCGGCCAACGCGCCGGACGCAGCCCCGCGGAGGCTCGCGCGGTACGTGAGCGCATGCTTTCATTCGGCGATTCGCTGGCCGCCCGCGGCCGGCTGGTGGCGCGGGAGTCCCTCCTGCTCGACGGCGCCAGCCGCGTCTCGGTTCGCGACGGGGCGACCCGGACGATCGATGGCCCCTTCGCCGAGGCCAAGGAGATCGTCGGCGGCTTTTTCCTGGTCGAGTGCGCCGGACCGGACGAAGCCCGGGCCATTGCCGCCGAATGCCCGGCGGCCGGCTGGGCCAGCGTCGAGGTCCGCCAGCTCGGTCCCTGCGACCAGCCGCCGGCGGGCTGACGGCCGATGGCTGCCGACGGTGCGGTCCGGCGGGCCGTCGATGCGGCCTGGCGAAACGATTCGGCACGGCTGGTGGCCAGCGTTGCCCGTATCGTGCGCGATGTCGGCCTGGCCGAAGAGCTTGCCCAGGATGCCCTGGTGGCCGCGCTCGAACACTGGCCACGTGACGGCATCCCCGATAATCCGGCCGCCTGGCTGATGACCGTGGCGCGGCGCCGCGCCTTCGATCGTCGTCGCCATGCCGGCATCGCCGCCGCCAGTCACGATGCCATCGGCCAGGACCTGCAGGCGCTCGGCGCCGACCTTACGCCCGATGTCGTCGATACGCTCGTCGCGGCCGAGGCCGATCCGGTCGGCGACGACCTGCTGCGGCTGATCTTCACCGCCTGCCATCCCGTGCTTTCGACCGACGCCCGGGTGGCGCTCACCCTGAAGCTGCTCTGCGGCCTGGGCACCGGCGAGATCGCCCGGGCCTGCCTGGTCTCCGAACCCGCCATGGCCCAGCGCATCGTCCGGGCCAAGCGGACGCTGTCCACGGCACGCGTGCCTTACGAGCTGCCGCCCCGGGAAGAACTCGGGCCGCGGCTCGCCTCGGTCCTCGAGGTCGTCTACCTCGTCTTCAACGAGGGCTATGCCGCGACCCGCGGCGAAGACTGGTTGCGACCGGCCCTGTGCGACGAAGCGATCCGGCTCGGCCGCCTGCTCGCCGAACTGGCCCCGGCCGAGCCGGAGGCCTACGGGCTGCTGGCGCTCATGGAACTGCAGGCGTCGCGAACCGCCGCGCGCACGGGGCCCGAGGGCGACCCGATCCTGCTTGCCGACCAGAATCGCTCACGCTGGGACCGAGTCGCGATCGAGCGCGGCCTGGATGCGCTGGCCCACGCCGAGCGGCTGCTCGGCGACCACGGCCCCGGGCCGTATGCGCTTCAGGCCGCCATCGCGGCCTGCCATGCGCGGGCGCCCACCGCGCCCGACACCGACTGGCGCCGGATCGTCCGGCTCTATGACGCGCTCGCGCAGCTCACCGGCTCGCCGGTGGTCGAACTCAATCGCGCGGTTGCGATCGGCATGGCCGATGGCCCGGCCGCCGCCTTGCCCATCGTGGAACGACTTGCCGCGCACCCGGCAATGGCGCGCTATCACTGGCTGCCCAGCGTGGAAGGCGACCTGCTCGAGAAGCTCGGCCGTCGTGAAGAGGCTCGCCGTGCCTACGACCGGGCCGCCGACCTCGCCGGCAACGCGCGCGAAAAGGCCTTGCTGCGCAGCCGGTCGCAGGCCATGCGCGAGCACCCCTGAACGGGTCGGGCGGGGCATCCGGGACAACTACCGGATTTTCCCGGGCTTTCCCGGCGATCAGTCCGGGATCCCGGACTCAAGAATTCCCCAGTCGGTTCGATAGACGAGATGACCGGTTACGCCGGCGGTCGACTCAGGGGGCGATGATGCTGGGATTCCTCGAAAAATTCTTCGGCAAGCATATGCGCGCACGGGGCCCGGAAGCCGGGATCGCACCGGAACCGCCCCGACGACCCAACCCCCAGGGCATCGGCACGCGCCGATCGCTCGCCAGGATGAACGCCGAGAAGCTGGCGTTCGGCAAGGAAGCCGGCAAGTACCGGTTGTTCGAACCCCGTCCGGGCGCCGGCATGAGCCGCCTCCTCGGCTGCGGACCCACCCTGAACGTCGACGGCACCCCGATGGTCGGCGACTCCGGCTACGACGAGCTTGGCAAGCCCTATGGAGTCGTCGAGACCTGTCGCGTCACCGAGGATGTCGACTGAGCCAGAGGTCGAGCTGGCGGGCGAAGGCCTGCGTGTCTCGCGGGCCGAGGGCGGCCGGGCCACCGGTATCGACGCCGGTCGAGCGCAGCGAATCCATGAAGTCGCGCATCGCCAGCCGTTCGCCGATGGTCTCGCTGGAGTAGACCTCGCCACGCGGGCTGATCGCAAGCCCGCCCTTGGCGATGACGTCGGCCGCCAGCGGGATGTCCTGGGTCACGACCAGGTCGCCTGCATTCATCCGCGCGACGATCTCGCTGTCGGCGACATCGAAGCCGCGGCTCACCTGCAGGAAGGAGATGTGGGGTGAAGCCGGGACCGAGAGCGCCTGGTTCGCGACCAGGGTCAGCGCGAACCCGGTACGGCGGCTCGCGCGGAACAGGATGTCCTTGATGACACCGGGGCAGGCATCGGCATCGACCCATATGCGGGGCTGTGTCATCGCCCTAGCTTACCTGCCGATGCAGATTCGCAGGTTGGCGATTTAACCCGGTATGCGCGCGTCGCTCGTTTCACTGGAAACACCTCGAGGAACAAGAACATGAATCGCATCATCGCCGTACCCCTGATCGCGCTGTTCGCCAGCGCCTGCTCGCTCGAATCGCAGTACCCCACCGTCCCCCGCGGTCCGGGCACGAACGCCACGGCGACAGGCGAGCGCGCCATGGCGCGCGACGCGCAGGCGGCATCCCGTGACCAGGCACGGCCGAAGACCGGGGTCATGCCCAGCCTGACGGCGAACCCGATCGCGAGGCCGATCCTGGCGCCGATGCCGGCGCCTCCGACGGCCGACCGCGAGCGCTACCAGGCGCTGGAGGCGAATCCGGTGCGGCTGGTCGTCGAAGCGCCCGTTTCGACCTTCAGCATCGACGTCGATACGGGCAGCTACAGCAATGTCCGCCGGATGCTCGTCGCCGGGCGATTGCCGCCGAAGGATGCGGTACGCGTCGAGGAGATGATCAATTACTTCCCCTACGGATACGCTGGCCCCGAAGAAGGCCAGCCCTTCGCGGTCCATGCCGAGATGGTCGACAGCCCGTGGCGCGCGCAGTCCCGCCTGCTGCGCATCGGGATCAAGGGCGAGGATCGCTCCCGCGAGAGCCTGCCGCCTTCGAACCTGGTGTTCCTGGTGGATGTGTCGGGGTCGATGCACAGCGACAACAAGCTGCCGCTGCTGAAGTCCTCGCTCAAGCTGCTCGTACAACGTCTGCGACCACAGGACCGGATATCGCTCGTCACCTACGCCTCGGGCACGGAGCTCGTGCTGCCGGCCACCGCCGGCGATGACAAACTCGCGATCACCAATGCCATCGATGCATTGCAGGCCGGCGGCGGCACCGCCGGGGCGAGCGGCATCGGCCTCGCCTACCGGACGGCGCAGCAGGCATACATTGCCGGCGGCATCAATCGCATCCTGCTCGCCACCGATGGCGACTTCAATGTCGGCGTGACCGACTTCGACCGGCTCAAGTCGATCATCGAGGAAAAGCGCAAATCCGGCATCGCGCTGTCGACGCTGGGCTTCGGCACCGGCAACTACAACGAGCGCCTGATGGAGCAACTCGCCGATGCCGGCGATGGCGCCTACTCCTACATCGACAGCCTCATGGAAGCCCACAAGGTGCTCGTCAACGAGGCGAGCTCGACCCTCGAGACCATCGCGCGCGACGTGAAGATCCAGGTCGAGTTCAATCCGGCGCTCGTGCGCGAGTACCGGCTGATCGGCTACGAGAACCGCATGCTCGCCCGCGAGGACTTCAACAACGACCGGGTCGATGCCGGCGACATCGGGGCCGGCCACACCGTGACCGCGCTCTACGAGCTCACGCTCGCGGACGCGCCCGGCTACATCGATCCGCCACGCTATGAAGGCAACCGGCCGGCGGGCGCCGACGCAGGAAAGGGCATTGCCCGGGCAACGGCGGATGCCGGCGAGTTCGCCTTCGTCAAGCTGCGCTACAAGCGCCCGGGCGAGAACGACAGCGTGCTGCTGACGCGACCCGTCACCAGCCGTGATGTCCGCAGCCTCGACTCGGCCGATGCCGACAGCCGCTTCGCCATCGCGGTGGCCGGCTTCGGACAACTGCTGCGCGGCGGCCAGTACACCGCCGGCTGGGACTGGCAGGCGGTGCGCTCGCTCGCGGCGGATGCCCGCGGCGAGGACGGCTTCGGCTATCGTGGCGAGTTCCTGCGCCTGGTCGACCTCGCCGCCTCGCTCGGGACGCCTGCGCCACGCACCGATTCCTGGGGCGGTTGAGGTCGAATCGGGCGATCATGCGGCTTTCCCGCTGTCCCCCTCGACCCGCATGAAGACCGCATACGCGAGCCCGCCCGGCGGGCTCGATGAACTCCCCGACGAAGACCTGATGCTGCTGGTGGCGCGCGGCCTGGTGCAGGAGCCGGCGACCGAGCTCTTCACACGCCACAATCGGGCGCTCTACAACTTCCTCGCCTGGCTTTGCGCAGGCAACCTCGCCGAGGCCGAGGACCTCGCGCAGAAGACCTGGCTCAAGCTGATCAGCCGCTGCGCCGACTACCAGCCGGGTAA
>Ga0079224_100014877_pt1 | contig 10882 bp, 13 predicted proteins | sample Stecom2015_FD_80414 | JGI IMG/M metagenome (GOLD analysis project Ga0079224, IMG submission 80414) | Agricultural soil microbial communities from Utah to study Nitrogen management - Steer compost 2015 | ecosystem: Environmental > Terrestrial > Soil > Agricultural land | place: USA: Utah...
CGGCGAGGGTCGCGGCATGAGCGAAGAGCGCATCGCCGCGCTGGCGAAGTTCTGGAACGCGCGCTACGCGGGCGAGGACTACGCGTACGGCACCGAGCCGAACGATTTCCTCGTCGCGCAGGCGCCGCGGCTGCCGGCGGGACTGCCGGTGCTGTGCCTGGCCGACGGCGAGGGCCGCAACGGCGTCTGGCTCGCGAGCCGTGGCTTCGACGTCACGTCGGTCGACGTCGCGCAGCAGGGACTCGACAAGGCGCAGGCGCTCGCTCGGCGCGCCGGCGTCGCGATCGAGACGGTGCGCGCCGACGTCACGCGCTACGAGCTCGGCGAGGACCGCTGGGGCGGCATCGTCTCGATCTTCCTGCACCTGCCGCAGCGCCCGCGTGCCGCGCTGCACGCACGCTGCGTGCGAGCGCTCGCGCCGGGCGGTGTGTACGTCTACGAGGCCTACGGCGAACGCCAGCCGGAGTACGGCACCGGCGGGCCGCCCGAGCCCGAGCTGCTGGCGCGGCTCGACGACGTCGTCGCCGAGCTCGCGGGGCTGGAGATCGTGCACCGCTTCGACGGCGTGCGTCCCGTGCACGAAGGGCGCCACCACCGCGGCGATGCGCACGTCGTGCAGGTCGTCGCGCGCAAGCCGTAGATCAACGCAGCAGGGTCGGCAGCGCCAGCGAGATCCACGGCACGTAGGTGATCACGACGAGGAAGCCGAGCAGCACCAGCAGCCACGGCAGCGCGGCGTGGATCACCTCGCCGACCGACATCTTCGTGATGCCCGCGGTGACGAACAGGTTCAGCCCGACCGGCGGCGTCACCAGTCCGATCTCGAGGTTCACGACCATGATGATGCCGAGATGCACCGGGTCGATGCCCAGCTGCATCGCGATCGGGAACAGGATCGGCGCGAGGATCAGGATGATCCCGGTCGGCTCCATGAACATCCCCGCGCCGAGCAGCAGCAGGTTCACGACGATCAGGAACGCCCACGCCGGCATGCCCCACGCGAGGATCTGCTCGGCGATCAGCTGCGGGATGCGCTCGGTGGTCAGCACGTGCGCGAACAGCAGTGCGTTGGCGATGATGAACATCAGCATCACCGTGACCTTCGACGCGTCGACCAGCACCGCCGGCACGTCGCGCATGCCCATGTCGCGGTAGACGAACACCGCGATCGCGAAGGCGTAGACGGCGGCGACGGCCGCCGCCTCGGTCGGCGTGAAGATGCCGCCGTAGATGCCGCCGAGGATGATGACGATCAGCAGCAGCCCCCACAGCGAATCGCGGCCCGCGACCAGCACCTCGCGCAGCGAGGCCCGCGGCTGGCTCGGCAGGCCGGTCATCCGGGCACGGATGTAGATCGCGACCATCAGCGCGAGGCCGAGCAGGATGCCCGGAACGACGCCGGCCATGAACAGGTCGCCCACCGAGGTCTCGGTCACGGCACCGTAGACGACCAGCACGATCGACGGCGGGATCAGGATGCCGAGCGTGCCGGCGTTGGTGACGACGCCGGCGGCGAAGGGCAGCGGATAGCCGGCACGCACCATCCCGGCGATGACGATCGAGCCGACGGCGACGACGGTCGCCGGCGACGAGCCGGAGACGGCGGCGAACAGCATGCAGGCGAGCACGGACGCGATCGCCAGCCCGCCGCGGAGATGGCCCACGCAGGCGATCGCGAAGCGGATCATTCGCTTGGCCACGCCGCCGGTGGTCATGAAGGCGCCGCCGAGGATGAAGAACGGGATCGCCAGCAGCGTGAAGTGCTCGGAGGTCTCGTAGAGCTTCAGCGCCAGAGACGCGAGCGAATCCTGCCCGAAGAAGAGGATCGTCAGCAGGGACGACAGGCCGAGCGCGATCGCGACCGGCATGCCCATGAACAGGAAAACGAACAGCAGCACGAACAGCGCAAGCGTCGTCACGTCCGTCCTCCGGGCGGCGGCTCGTCGGAGCCCGTGGCGAGCTTCATCGCATCCTCGACCTCGTCGCCGACCAGGTGCGCTTCCTTGCCGGTGAGCAGCCGCCAGAGGACCTCGACGAAGCGGATGAACAGCAGCGCGTAGCCGACCGGCATCACGAGCCGCGGAATCCACTGCGGGATCGGCACGTCCTGCGCGAGGATGCCGATCTCGTACATCTTGTCGACGTAGATCCAGCCGCCGACGAAGACGATCGTCGCGTAGGCGAGGCACAGCAGCGTGGCGAGGATCGCGACGATGCGCGCGGTCCGCGGCGCGAGGAGCTTGGTGACCGCATCGACGCCGATGTGGGCGCCGACCCGCACGCCGTAGGAGATGCCGAGGAAGATCAGGCCGCCGAACAGGAACGTGGTGAGCTCGAGCGCCCACACGAAGCTGTAGTTGAAGACGTAGCGCGCGACGACCTGGATGAAGGTGATGATCGTCATCAGGGCCAGAAGAAGGGCGACGAGCCCTTCCTCCAGCCGTCCGAAGACCTCCGCGAGGCGCCGCCCGATGCCGGCGTTCATGGCGCCGTCCTCGGCGCCATGTCAGTCGTGTGCACCGGTAGTCGCCTTCAGTTGTTCGACTTCAGCGCCGCTTCGATCAGGTCCTTGCCGATGTCCTTCTCGAACTTCGCCCACACCGGCTCCATCGCCTTGCGCCAGGCGGCGACGTCTTCCTTCGACAGCTCCTGGATCTTCGCCTTGCCCGCTTCGGCGATCAGCTTGCGGTCGCGCTCGTTGAAGTCGTTGGCCATCTTGTTCGCGTAGGCGGTGGCCTCGTCCATCGCCTGCTTCAGGCCCTTGCGGATGTCCTCGGGCAGGCCGTCCCACCACTTGGCGTTGGTGACGACCATGTAGTCGATCACGCCGTGGTTGGTGTTGGCGATCGTCTTCTGCACCTCGTGGAACTTCTGCGAATAGATGTTCGACCAGGTGTTCTCCTGCCCGTCGACGACGCCGGTCTGCAGCGCCTGGTACACCTCGGCGAAGGCCATCTTCTGCGGGTTGGCGCCGAGTGCGCGGAACTGCGCTTCGAGCACGTCGGACGCCTGGATGCGGAACTTCAGGCCCTTGACGTCCTCGGGGCGCGTGAGCCGGTCGCGGTTCGTCGACAGCTGCTTCATCCCGTTGTGCCAGTACGCGAGGCCGAGCAGGTTGCGGTTGCGCATCGCATTCAGCAGGTCCTGGCCCTCCTTGCTCTGCTGGAAGCGGTCGACCGCCTCGATGTTGTCGAACAGGAACGGCAGGTCGTAGAGCTGGATCTTCTTCGTGTAGCGGTCGAACTTCGACAGCGACGGCGCGATGAACTGGACGTCGCCGAGGAGCAGCGCCTCGACCTCCTTCGCGTCGCCGAACAGCTGCGAGCTCGGGAACACCTGCACCTGCACCTTGCCGGGCAGCAGTTTCTCGGCGATCTCCTTGAATTTCAGGGCGCCCTGGCCCTTCGGCGTGGCCTCGGCCACGACGTGGCTGAACTTGATGACCATCGGCCCCTGGGCGTAGGCCCCGACCGAGAACGACAGTGCGACGGCTCCGGCCGCGATGGCTGCTGCAAGCCTCATGTTTCGGACTCCTTTTCGATGGGACGATGAATGGTGGCGATTGCGCACGCCCGTTTCCATAGGGACTAGCCCGCCGAAGCGGCCGGGTCCGGCCGGACGTGGTACGAACGGCCGGACTTTAATCGCTCGCCGAACGCGCGCGCAAGCCATCATCCCACGCCGGCGTCGTGTGCCTGGCGGTCGGCGTGGTAGGAGGAGCGCACGAGCGGACCCGATGCGGTGTTGGTGAATCCCATGCGGTCGGCCTCCTCGGCGAAGCGGCGGAAGGTGTCGGGATGCACGTAGCGGTGCACCGGCAGGTGCGCATCCGACGGCGCCAGGTACTGGCCGATGGTGAGCATCGACACGCCGTGCGCCCGCAGGTCGCGCATCGTCTGCAGGATCTCGTCGTCGGTCTCGCCGAGCCCCACCATCAGGCCCGACTTCGTCGGCACCTGGGGCACGCGGCGCGCGAACTCGGCCAGCAGCTTCAGCGAATTCGCGTAGTCGGCGCCGGGGCGCGCTTGCCGGTACAGGCGCGGGACCGTCTCCAGGTTGTGGTTCATCACGTCGGGCGGCGTGCGCTCGAGGATCTCGAGGGCACGCTCGAGGCGCCCGCGGAAATCGGGCACGAGCACCTCGATGCGGATCTCCGGCGAGCGCTCGCGCACGGCGGCGATGCAGTCGGCAAAGTGCTGCGCGCCGCCGTCGCGCAGGTCGTCGCGGTCGACGCTGGTGATCACGACGTACGACAGGCGCAGCGCCGCGACCGTCTCGGCCAGGCGCGCGGGCTCCGCGGGGTCGACCGGATCGGGCCGGCCGTGCCCGACGTCGCAGAACGGGCAGCGCCGCGTGCACTTGTCGCCGAGGATCATGAAGGTGGCGGTGCCGTTGCCGAAGCACTCGCCGATGTTCGGACACGAAGCCTCCTCGCACACCGTGTGCAGCCGATGCAGGCGCAGCGTCGCCTTCATGCGCGCGAAGCGCGCGGGATCGGTGGCCGGGCGCACGCGGATCCAGTCGGGCTTGGCGAGCGGCTGGGCGGCCGGCACGACCTTGACCGGGATGCGCGAGGTCTTGGCGGCACCTTTCTGTTTCGACGAAGGGTTCGGAGCGGGGGACGGAGGCAGGGGGTTCATGACGGAAGGTGGGCGAGGCGGTGGAATGCGCTGTGCGCGGAGTCGGCGTCGGAGGCGAAGGCCGCCGCGAGCTTCGCGGCATAGCGTTCGGAAACCTCGACGAAATCGGGCGGGCTCGACAGGCAGCTTCGCATATCGGTGACGGCGAGCCCAGGGTATCCGCAAGGGTCGATGCGCGAGAAGGGTTCGAGGTCCATCGAGACGTTCAATGCGACGCCGTGCCAGCTGCGTCCCTCGGTGATGCGCACGCCGATCGACGCGATCTTCGCGCCCGCCGCCCCGGCGTCGTCCCTGTTCGTGTCGGGCGTGCGCACGTAGACGCCGGGTGCACCGTCGCGGCGGACGGCGGCGATCCCGTACTCGGCCAGCAGCTCGATCGTCGTCGCCTCGAGGCGCGCGACGAAGTCGCGCACGCGGATGCCGTGGCGCCGCAGGTCGACGAGCACGTAGCAGACCGCCTGTCCGGGCCCGTGGTAGGTGACCTGTCCGCCGCGCTCGGTGCGCGCGACCTCGATGCCGCGCGGGTCGCGCACGTGCTCGGTGCGCGCGGCCCGGCCGAGCGTGTACACCGGCGGGTGCTCGACGAGCCAGATCTCGTCGGGGGTCTCGGGGCCGCGCGCGGCGGTGAACGAGCGCATCATCGGCTCGGCGCGCGCGTAGTCGAGCCGGCCGAGCCTGCGGACGATCGGCATGCGATGCGTCAAAGCACGATGCTGACCAGCGGGTGCGTGGCGAGCGCCCGATACAGGTTCTCGAGCTGCTCGCGCGACTGCACCCGCACGACGACGGTCACGCTCAGGTACGAGCCCTTGCTCGACACGCGCAGCTCGATCGTCGAGGGGTCGAACTCGGGCACGTGCAGGAGCACCAGGTCGGCCACCTGCTGCGCGAAGTCGTCGACGCGCCGGCCCATGATCTTCAGCGGGAAATCGACGGGGAACTCGAGCAGGCGCTCGAGCCGGTCGAAGGCTTCGGTCAGGTTGCGGTCTTCGGCCATGTGCCCGACACCCCGGCGACGGCGCTACGCGGCCTGCTTCGCGCGCTGATAGGCGGCGTACAGCTTCGCGAACACCGGTCCGGGCCGGCCGTTGCCGACCGGCCGGCCGTCCAGGCGCGTGATCGGCAGCAGCTCCTTGGTCGCCGAGCTGAGGATCAGCTCGTCGGCGGCGTGGACCTCCTCGCGCAGGATGCGTCGGAGCTCCAGCGCGATGCCGGTGTCGCGCGCGAGCTCGGCGAGCAGTCCGTAGCGGATCCCCTCGAGCACGAAATGGTCCTTCGGCGGGCCGAAGACGGTTCCGTTGCGGACGACCCAGATGTTGCTCGCCGCCCCTTCGGTGAGGAAGCCGTCGCGGAACATCACGCACTCGGCGGCCCCCGCCGAAACCGCCGCCTGCCGTGCCAGCACGTTGCCCAGCAGCGACGTGCTCTTGATGTCGCAGTGCAGCCAGCGCTCGTCGGGCAGCGTGATCGCGGCCACGCCCTGCTCGCGCTGCGCGGCGGGCGGGGCGACGAGCTCGCTCGTCATCGCGAACACGGTGGGCGCCACGTCGTCCGGGGGAAACGCGTGGTCGCGGCGTGCGACGCCGCGCGTGACCTGCAGGTAGACGAACTGGTCGGGCCACGGATGGCGCGCCACCAGCTCGTCGACCAGCCGTGTCCAGCCCGTCTCGTCATACGGGTTGCGCAGGGCGATCGCGGCGAGGCTGCGCTGCAGCCGGGCCAGATGCTGCGGCCACCGGAACTTGCGCCCGCCGTAGACCGGGACGACCTCGTAGATCCCGTCCCCGAAGAGGAAGCCGCGATCGAGCACGGGGATCCGTGCCTCCTCCAGCGGCGTCCATGCGCCGGCCAGCCAGACGGTCTGTGCAGTCATCGAACCCGATCGTGCCTCATCGCGAGGCTAGAGTATGCGCTCAGCGAGAGAGCATCAGCAGCAGCGAGTCCCAGGCGCGGCCGAACCAGCCCGCCGGTTCGACCGACGACATCGCCAGCAGCGGCCGTTCGGTGACGAGCTGCTCGCCGATGCGCACGCGCAGCGTGCCGATCCTCTGGCCCTGCGCGATCGGCGCGATCAGCGGCTGGACGCGCTCGATCTCGGCCTTGACCTGGTCGGCCTGGCCGCGCGGCACCGAAACGAGCACGTCGCTGTCGAAGCCGCCGTCGACCGTGTCGGCGCTGCCCTTCCAGACCTCGTAGGTGCCGGCCGGCTGGCCCTTCGCCTGCACGCGCACGACCTCGAAGTTCTGGTAGCCGTAGTTCAGCAGCTTCTGCGATTCGATCGCGCGGGCCGATTCCGACGCGGCGCCGAGCACGATGCTGATCAGCCGGCGCTTGCCCTCGAGCCCCGGCATGTCGCGCTTGGCGGTCGCGATCAGGCAGTAGCCGGCCGCCTCGGTGTGGCCGGTCTTCATGCCGTCGACCGTGGGGTCGATCGCCAGCAGGCGGTTGCGGTTCGGCTGACGGATGTTGTTGTAGGTGTACTCGCGCTGCGAATACAGCGGGAACTGCTCGGGGAAGTCCTCGATCATCCGTTGCGCGAGCGTGGCGAGGTCGCGCGCCGTGGTGTAGTGCTGCGGGTCGGGCAGGCCGGTCGAGTTGCGGAACTGGGTGTTGCGCAGGCCCATCCGCTGCGCGGTGCGGTTCATCTGCTCGGCGAAGGCTTCCTCGGTGCCGGCGAGCGCCTCGGCGAGCACGATCGACGCGTCGTTGCCCGACTGCACGATCACGCCGTTGAGCAGCTCCTCCACGGTGGCCGGCTTCGTCGGCTCGACGAACATCCGCGAGCCGATCGCCTTGTACGCCGCCTGCGAGACCGCGGGGCGCTGGTCGAGCGTGATGCGCTTCTCGCGCAGCGCGTCGAACGCGAGGTAGACCGTCATGATCTTGGTGAGCGACGCGGGCTCGACCTTCAGGTCGGGCTCGTGCGCCGCGAGCACCTGGCCGGTGGTCTGGTCGTACAGCAGCCACGAGCGGGCTGCGATGGTGGGCGGCGCCACCTGTGCGAGTGCGGAATGCGCGACGGTGAGGAACAGCAGCGACAGGAGGGCGAGCAGGCGTGCGGGCATCGGTGAATCCGGTGAAGCAGGACGGCAATGCAATACGGCAACGCGCTTCGCACCGCCGCCGCGGCGCCGCGGCTGGCGCCGCAGGAGGCAGACAACGACGAAAGCGGGAAATTATAGGGGGGCGACGCCGCTTCGCGAACCGCGGGCATGCCGCTCGCGGCGCACGCGGGTCGCGCGGGCGGCTAATCCGGCTGCGCGAACAGCGGCCGCACCCGCGCGAGAACGCGCTGCGCCGCCGCGTCGCCGCAGCGCAGCTGCACGACGTCGATCGCCTCGCGCAGCACGCGCCGCAACACCTCGAGGCCGACGCTGTCGGCCACGCGTGCGTCCCAGATGCGGCCGGCGGTGCCGAGCTCGGCGGCGAAAGCGTCGCGCAGCGCTTCCTTGGCCGTCTGCAGGCGTGCCTGTTCCGCGCGTTCGCGCTCGCGCCGCTGCGCTTCGGTGGGCGCTTCGGCGAGTGCCACGACTTCGATGAGTCCGTGCCGCTCGAGCGCGGCGAGCACGCGGCCGAGTTCGCCGGGGCGCGCGAAGCGCGAGAGCTCGCCCACGCTGCGACGACCGTCGACGAGCGCGAGGATGCGTCGCGCGGCGTGATCGAGCTCGAGCGCGCGGGCGGAGATCTCGTGGTCGCCCGCCGCGGTGCGCGCGTGGATCAGCCGCGCGTCGCGGGCCGGCTTCGTGCGGCTCACCCGGCTTCAAGAGCGACACGCGGCGCGAGCGCGTCGACGACGATGCGCTTGAGCAGCGTCAGCCGCCGGTGGAAGAAATGCTCGGCACCGGGGATCACGACGACCGGCAGCGATTGCGGTCGCGCCCAGTCGAGCACTCCCTGCAGCGGCACGACGTCGTCGAGCTCGCCGTGCACGACGAGCGTGTCGGCGGGCACCTCGCCGAGCGTGTAGCGATCGGTGGCGGCAGTGCCGACGAGCACGAGCCGCTGCGCGGGCGCGCCGGCCTCGCGCAGCCGGGCGGCGACGCGGATCTGCACGTCGGTGCCGAAGGAGAAGCCGGCGAGCACCAGCGGCAGCGACTCGGCGCCGGGCGCGCGCTCGGCGGCGGCCTGCTCGCGCGCGTAGCGCACGACGGCGAGCAGGTCGTCGGTTTCGCCACGGCCCTCGTCGTGCGTGCCGGCGGTCGCTCCGACGCCGCGGAAGTTCGGCCGCCAGACGATGTGGCCGAGCGCGAGAAGCGCCCGCGCCAGCGTCTGCGCGACCTTGTTGTCGCGCGTGCCGCCGTATAGCGGATGCGGATGGGCGACCACGCCGATGCCGCGGGGCGGACCCGACGGGCGGTCGAGCGCGACGTCGATCGCGCCGATCGGTCCGTCGATCAGGCGTTGCTCGGTGCCGGCGTTCATTCGAGCCGCAGCCGCTCGACCGGTTTCCCGTCGCGCAGGTGCGATTCGACGATCTCGTCGATGTCTTCGCGATCGACGTAGCTGTACCAGACGCCGTCGGGGTAGACGACGGCCACCGGGCCGAGCTCGCAGCGGTCGAGGCAGCCCGCCTTGTTGACGCGCACCTTGCCCGGACCGGACAGCCCGAGCGCCTTGACGCGCTCCTTCGCGTAGGCATGCAGCGCTTCGGCGCCGTGCCGCGCGCAGCAATCGCGATTGGGATCGTCGCGCCGGTTCAGGCAGAAGAAGATGTGGCGCTCGTAATAGGACATCGTTCGATTATAGGCGGGCCCACAGCCGGCGCCCGCACCACGCGAGGGCGGCGAACGGCCACAACGTCGCGACGGCGCGCAGCAATCCGTGGAAGTTCACCCACGCGCCGTCCCAGCGCGCGAGCATCGACAGGTAATACTCGTTCGGCGGCGCGAGGTTCACGAGGACGGTGGCGATCGCGATCGCGCCGACCGCGCAGGCCATGCGGGCGCGCGGACCCGCGGGCGCGAGGGCGATCAGCGCGATCGCGCCGGCGACGAGGCCGCCCTGCGTGGCGGCGCTCAGCCAGCCGAACGCGTGCGCCGGACCGAGCACCGCGGCGCCGGCCGCCGACTTGATCGCGCACGCGGCGACGATCGGCAGCGACAGCGTCCACGCGGCCCTGGGCCCGCCGGCGCGCGACGGCGCGACGAACACCTCGCGCACGATCGAGCCGACGGCGACCATGGCCAGCGACACCGACGAGGCCTCGACGAAAGGCTCGTAGTGCAGCGGCAGGATCAGCGACGCGCGCCAGCCCGTGAGCGCCTCGCCGGAGGGCGGCGGCCATGCGAAGAGCAGGTCGCCGGTGGCGAAGACCATCGACTGCGGGTACCACTGCGCGATCGGCCAGGCGACGAGCAGCAGCGCGCCGACGCTCGCCCCCGGAGCGACGGTGAAGGTCTCGTGCAGCACACGCGGGAGGCGCTCGATGCGGCGGCGTCCGAACCAGGCCGCGATCGCGACGCCGAGCGCGGCGCCGGCGACGTTGGCGGCGACGTCGAGCCGTGACGGCACGCGCGCAGGCAGCAGGCTCTGCAGCGACTCGATGGCGAAGGACAGCAGGGCGGCGGCAGTCAGCGTCGCGGCGGCCGCCGCCGGCATGCCGACGCGCGCGGCGCGCCCGACCGCCACGCAGCCCAGCACGCCGAACGGCAGGTAAGCGATCACGTTCGTCGCGACGTCGAAGGCGGTCCACCAGCGCGGCCACGGCGCGGTCGCGAAATCGAACATCGCGGCGCTCGGCGCCTGCCAGCCGCTCCACGGATACAGCGTCGCGTAGACGAGCGCGGCGGTGTATGCGGCGAGCCAGCCCACGCTCGGCGCCGCGCGTCGGCGCGAGGGCTCCACCGGGAGGCGTATCGACGAGCTCTGCACGCGGCAAGCTTACCCGCAGCTCCGTTATGATCCGCGCGATGAGTGCGCCCGATGCCGACCGGATCCGCGCGGCCGCCGGCTGCGACGCGCTGCTCGTCCGGGTCGTCGACGAAACGCCTTCGACGAACGAGACGCTGATGGAGTCACCGTTCGGCCGGGTGCCGGCGCCGGCCACGCTGCTCGCCACGCTGCGCCAGCACGCCGGGCGCGGCCGCCGCGGTCGCGCGTGGCTGTGCGAGCCGGGGCGCTCGCTCGCGTTCTCCATCGCCTTCGAGCGCGTGGTCCGGAACGAACCGCCGCCGGCGGCGCTGTCGATCGTCGCCGGTACGGCGGTCGCGGCCGCGCTCGCGCCGTGGGCGCCGGGGATCGGC
>Ga0079224_100014878_pt1 | contig 10881 bp, 7 predicted proteins | sample Stecom2015_FD_80414 | JGI IMG/M metagenome (GOLD analysis project Ga0079224, IMG submission 80414) | Agricultural soil microbial communities from Utah to study Nitrogen management - Steer compost 2015 | ecosystem: Environmental > Terrestrial > Soil > Agricultural land | place: USA: Utah...
CCTGTTCGGCCGAGCGGACCAGCACCTCGACCAGGTCCTGCTGGATCTTGCCGTCGGCGTAGGCCTTGGCGACCTTCTCCTGGCTGCGCACCGCGTAGGCGTCGGCGCGCTCCTTGGTGATGGCGGGGTAGCGGTCGTGCAGGTTCTCCGCCGTCATGCCCATCACCAGGGCGCTCGGGTCGACCAGCTTCTCCGACAGGAACCGCGGGTTCGGGTCCACGCCCTCGCCCATCGGGTGGCGGCCCATGTGCTCGACGCCGCCCGCGATGGCCACGTCGTAGGCGCCGAACGCGATGCCGCCGGCGACCGTGGTCACCGCGGTCATGGCGCCCGCGCACATCCGGTCGATGGCGTAGCCGGGCACCGTCTTCGGCCGCGCGGCCAGCCCCGCCGCCGAGCGGCCGATGGTCAGGCCCTGGTCGCCGGGCTGGGTGGTCGCGGCGATGGCGACCTCGTCCACGCGCTCCGGCGGCAGCGTGGGGTTGCGGCGCATGAGCTCGCGGATGACACGGACGACCAGGTCGTCGGCGCGGGTCTGCGCGTAGAGCCCCTTCGGCCCCGACCGGCCGAAGGGCGTGCGCACGCCGTCGACGAACACGACGTCACGAGAGGAAGGCACGAATTCGCTCCTCGTAGCTGGACAGTTTCCGCCCTTATGCTACTCGTCAGTAACCAGCGCGCACGCGAGGCCCGCCACAGCGAGGACGCAGATGAGGACCGGGCCCGGATCCCACAGCCGCCCGCGCGCCGCCAGCACCCCGGCGACGGCCACCGTCATCCCCGCCCACCTGGCGATTCTCCGCACCCGCCCGGCCTCGGAAGCGGCGCCGGGATCCCACGGATCGCCGGGCGGCGGGCCGAAGCCCAGGGCCCGGGCCGCCACCGACACCGTGTCCACCGCCCACCACACGGCGAACCACGTCCCCGCCGCGATCAGCACCGGCGTGGCCCGTTCCAGCGCCACGGCGAACCCCTCGAACAGATACGGCACCGTGCCGGCGAGCAGCACCACCACCGCCCACCCGCACGCCATCCCCAGCCGCGCCACCGGCCGCCAGGGCTCCGACTTCGGCGCCGCGTACAGCTCACGCTCCCTGCGCCGCACCTCCCGCGCCCGCAGGCCCCACACCGCCTGCGTGCCCGCCATCGCCCCCACTGCCACGGCGAACGACACCAGCGTGAGCACCGCCAGCGGCGCCGCCCAGGCGCCGGAGGCCCGCTCGGCGAGCAGGTGCAGGACGGGCGGGACCAGCAGCGCGGCGGCCAGCGCCACCTCGGCACGCCGCCGCGCGGCCCGGGCACGCGCCCGCAGCGCCGCCACGGCCATGGCACCCGGGGGCGGCGCGAGCGTCGTGGACGATCTCAACATGCCCGCCATGATGCGCGACTTCGGATGGTGACGTCCCGGTTTCAACGAGTTGGAGCCACCGGCAACCATGTTGTGACCCGGCACGGAGGTCCGCACGGCGGCGTGCCCCCTCCCACAGCCCACCCTTCACGCTCCCCGCACCACCCCTGTGCCGGAGATGCACGCACAGCCCTCAGCACGCCCACCACTCCCCGCGCCGCCTCGCGGTGCCGCCCCCTCTCCGCGTCGCCTCGCAATGCCGTCTCCCCTCCACGCGCGGCCCCGCGCCCATGCTTCTCGCGTACGGTCCCCGCAGGTCCCGGGGTCTGCACGCGTGGCTCATGTCCGTGCTTCTCGCGTACGGTCCCGCGGGTCCGGCGTCTCCCCGCGCGGCCATGTCCGTGCTCTTCGCGGATGACCCCATCGTGTATCCGGCGTTTCCGCTCACGGCCCCTCGGTGCCGCCCCTCCGCGCGGCTCCGTGTCCGTGCTTCTCACGTACGGTCCCGCGGGGTCCGGCGTCTCCCCGCGCGGAGCCGCGGGGTCGGCCTCGCCGGGTGCGGACCTGCGGTGTCCAGCCACTTCCCGTGCGGTCCCCTGCCTGCACCGGTCCATGTGCGCCCTCTGGGTCCGGCCAGTTCACATGCGCCTTCTGGGCCGGCCCTCTCCGTGTACGGTCCTTCCGCGTGCACGATCCTTGACCTGTGGTCCCTCCGAGCGGGCGGCTCCCGGGGGCGCAGGGCACCTTCGGCGTGCGGATTCCATTGATGCGCAGCCCTATCAGGGCACACGGTTCCCTTCGAGGCGCATCGTCCAGCCCTTGCGGGCGCAGGTGCTTCCAGCGATCCTTCCAGCGCCAGGCGCTTCCGTCCGCAGCCCCTGCGCCAAGCCCCGCGCCGTGAGACCTCAACTCCGGGGCGCATCGACACCGAACTGGACGGTGCCCCTGCCAGGGGAGAGGACACGAGGACACAGCCCCCGTGCACGGCGCTCCCGCTGGACTCTCCCTTCGCTGGAACGTGCCCGCGCCGCCCATCCGCCCGGGCCGATGGCACCTGGCAGACAGCTCCGGACGCCTGCTCCCTGGGGGAGCGGACCCGAACTCATGCAGCGTCGGCACGGGTGCCGCCGGAGCGACACCCCGCCAAGCAACCGCAGGATCAAGCCGTGACCCCCGCGTCCACCGGGATGGTGGCGCCGGTGATGTTGCGAGCCCTCTCGCTCGCCAGGTGGGAGACGGTGGCGGCGATGTCCTCCGGGGAGCAGTAGCGGCCCAGGGCCGTGTAGGAACGTTCCTCATCCGCGCCCGGCCCGTCCGCCGGGTTCATCTCGGTGTCGGTGGACCCGGGATGGACCAGGTTCGCGGTGATGCCGCGCGGCCCCAGGTCGCGGGCCAGCCCTTTGGTCAGCCCGACCAGTGCCGACTTGCTCATCGCGTACAGGGTCCAGCCGGGGTACGGGACGCGCTCGGCCAGGCTGCTGCCGATGGTGATGATCCGCCCGCCCTCCGGCAGGTGCCGCGCCGCGGCCTGGGCCAGCACGAACGCGGCGCGGGCGTGCACCGCCAGCACGTGGTCCACCTCCTCCGGCGTGACGTCCCCCAACGGCCCGTACGGGGCGATCCCGGCATTGCTCACCACCACGTCCAGCCGGCCCAGCCCGGCCACGGTCTGCTCGACGGCGGCCACCAGCTCGTCCGCCGACTCCGCCCTGGCCTTGATGGCGAGAGCGCGCCCGCCCAGCGCCTCGATCCCGGTGGTCACCTCGGCTGCTCTGTCGGCCGCCATCGCGTACGTGATGGCCACGTCGAGGCCGTCGGCGGCGAGCCGGCGGGCGATGGCGGCGCCGATCCCCCTGCTGCCTCCCGTGACCAGTGCGACCCTGCGTCCCATGATTCCTCCAAGTAAGCGGAATTCGTTCCGATTCAGATGTTAACCGGAATGCATTCCGCTTGGAAGTGATGGAACAAGTGGAAGGATGGACGCCGTGAGACGCGAGCGCAGCGACGCGGCCCGCAACCGGGCGAAGATCCTCGCCGCCGCGGCCGGGAGCGTGGCCGAGCGCGGCGTGGACGGCCTGGCGATGGCGGAGGTCGCCGCGGCCGCCGGGGTCGGCGTGGGCACGCTGTATCGCCGCTTCGGCGACCGCTCGGGCCTCGCCTACGCGCTCATCGACGAGCGGGAGCGGGAGTTCCAGGCGGCCTTCCTCGAAGGGCCGCCGCCTCTCGGCCCCGGGGCCGAGCCCCGCGAGCGCATCCGCGCGTTCCTGCATGCCTTCCTGGAACGGACCATCGACCAGCTCGACCTGCTGCTGATGGCCGAGACGGCCGCCCCGCTGGCCAGGTTCGGCGGGGCATACCGCGCCCACCACGCCCACCTGGCGATGCTGATCACCCAGGCCGCGCCGGGCCGGGACGCGGGCCCGCTGGCCGACGCACTGCTCGCGCCGTTCGCCGCGCCCCTGCTGGCGCATCGGCTGCGCGAGGGCATGACGCCGGAGCGCATCCGCGCCGCGATCGACACCCTCCTCGACGCCATCTGACCACCGTCCCCGCCACCGGCAACGCCGTCCGCATCACCCGTGACGCCGCCCGTGCCGCTCGCCATGCCGTCCGCCGCCCGTGCCGCTCGCGACGCCGTCCGTGCCGCTCGCCAGGCCGCCTGTGCCGCTCGCCAGGCCGTCCGTGCTGCCCGCCACGCGTCCGCGCGTCGTCGCCACCGCCCAGCAGCGGCGGCATCCGCACGGCAATGGTGATATCGGCCGCCGGTGCGGCGGCGACGTCATCCGGCCGCCGTCTGTGCCGCTTGCCTCGCCGTGTGCACGGCGGTGGTGGTGCTGGCCGCTGGTGCAGCGGTGACGGCGTCTGACTGTCATCCGCGTCACTCGATACGCCCATCCGTGCGGCAGTGGCGGCACCGGTCGCCGGTGCCGGCGACGTTACCTGACCCCCTCCGCGCTCCAGCAAGGCGGCGCCCTCTGCATGGCACCCGCGGCGCCGATCTCCGGCGTGGCGGTGACGCGCGCGGTTCGTGGGTGCGAGCACCTGTTCGGGCACGCAGCGTGTGACAAGAGTGACAGATGGGATGAATGTCACTCTGAGTAGTCTTCGGGAAACGTGTGAAATATCCGGACAGTTGTTGGTTAAATGCGTGAGGAAAAGTTGCACTCCGTATTCGCACTAGAAGAGGTTCAGCGTGGCGCGCGACGAGAACGACAGGCCATACGACGACGGGCAGGGGAGGCCGGTGAACCCGGATCTGACCGGCGATGTCCTGTCCCCGCGCTGGAGCACGGATGACACCGACGAGCAGCCCGCCATCCAGGTGCCGGGCAACGAGACGTACATCCTGCCCCCGGACAACAGCACATCCTCCGACCAGTACTCCGTCCAGGGTGAGTACGACTACGGCGGCCAGGCGGAGGGCGCCTACGCTGACAGCTCCTACGACTATGGCGACAGCTTGAGCGACCCCCTGACCGGCGACCAGCAGCAGGGCGCGTACGCCGAGACCGGCTACGCCGACGGGACTCACACGGGCGGGACCTACGCGGAGGGGAGCTACACCGACAGCGCCTACACCGACAGCGGCGCGTACGCCACCGACGGCACCGGGTACGCCGACGACCAGGACGACCAGCGCCCCGCCGACCGGGACGACCCGGGCTACCTGCCGCTCGACCGCGGTTACGACGAGCCGGAGGAGGAGCCTAGGCGCGGTTTCCTCGGCTCCGGCTGGACCGGCGGTTCCGGCGACGAGGACGACTATCGCGACGGCGAGGTGCGCCGGCGCACCCGCCTGCTGCTGGGCGCCGCCGCGGCCGTGGTGGTGCTGGGCGTCGGCGCCGGCTGGGCGCTGACCAGCACCTCCTCGGACGACCCCTGCGCGGGCGGGCGCTGCGCCTCCGTCGGCGACCTCAGCACGCCCTCGGCCGAGGAGGAGCCCGAGGATTCGGACGTCCCAATCGAGGAGGCGACCGATACGGCCACTCCCGAACCTGAGGTGTCCGAGACCGAAACGCCCACCACTCCGCCGACCACGCAGACCCGCGTCCGCCCGACCCGGACCGCGAGCGCGGAGCCGACGCCCGAGCCGCAGCCGACCCGTACCCGGACCCGCTCGGCCGAGCAGGAGCGCGACCCCGAGCCGGAGCCGACCGGCCGGGCCACCCATCAGATGAACGAGATCAAGGAGCCGCAGGCGAGCGCCCGGCCCGAGCCCGAGCAGATCGAGGAGCCGGAGCCGACCACCGACCCGGTCACCGAGGCGCCCCAGCCGGAGGAGACGCGGCGAGGCCTGCTGGACATTCTGTTCCCCTGGCGCTGAGACGTGCAAGGATGCGGTTCCGGATGCTTGTCCGGCATAATGGAAACCGCTTTCCTGGAGGGTCTCGTGGTCACGCTGGAAGACGTCGCCAAGCAGGCGGGCGTCTCGCTCGCCACCGCCTCGCGGGTGCTGAACGGCAGCACCCGCCAGGTGGGCGCGGCGCTTCGGGCGCGCGTCGAGCGCGCCGCCGACGAACTGGGCTACCGGGCCAACATCGCAGCCCAGACGCTCGCCCGAGGGTCGAGCAACGTCATCGGCATCGTGGTCCACGATCTGACTGACCCCTACTTCGCGGCGCTCGCCGACGGCGCCATGCGCGCCGCCGCCAAGGAGCGCCTGCTGGTGATGGTCGGCACCACTCATCGCGACCCCGAGCAGGAGATCGCGTACGTGGCCACGCTGCACGCGCAGCGGGTCCGCGCCGTCCTGCTGGTCGGTTCCCGTACGGCCGACCCCGAGGTCACCGGCCGCCTGGCCGCCGAGCTGCACTCGTACCGCAAGAGCGGTGGCCGGGTCGCCTGCGTCGGCCAGGACCTGCTGGGCGTCAACACGGTCGCGCCCGCCAACCGGGAGGGCGCGGCCGACCTGGCCCGCGCGCTGGCCGGGCTCGGCCACACCCGCTTCGCCGTGCTGGCCGGGCCGCCCCACCTGGTGACGGCCGCCGACCGCTGCGCCGGGTTCGTCTCCGCGCTGCGCGAGCTCGGCCTGCCGGAGCCGCTGGTCGTGCACGGCCCGTTCGACCGTGACGGCGGCTACGCGGCGGCCCAGCGGACCGGCGACGCGACCTGCGTGTTCGCGGTGAACGACGTCATGGCCGTGGGTGCGCTGGCCGCCTACCGCGAGCGCGGCATCCGGGTGCCGGAGGACGTGTCGGTGGCCGGGTTCGACGACATCGCCACGCTCCGTGACCAGGTGCCGGCGCTGACGACGGTCCGGCTGCCGCTGAAGGACATGGGATCGCGGGCGCTGGAGCTGGCGCTGACGGCCGAGGACGACGTGGTCGTGGAGCGGGTGGCCGGCCAGGTCGTGCTCCGTGAGAGTGTCAGGGACCTGACGGGGAGAGCATGAGACTGGCCTTCAGCACCCTCGGCATGCCCGGCGCGGGCCTGGACGAGGCGATCGAGCTCGGCCGCAGGGCCGGGTGCGCCGGTCTGGAGCTGCGGCTGCACCCCGACACGGGCGTGCACGCCGGGCTGGACGCCGCCGGTCGGCGGTCCGTGCGGCGGCGGGTCGAGGACGCGGGCCTGGAGATCGCCGCGCTGGCCGGCTACGTCGGGCTCTGCGCGCCGGGGGACGACGAGCCGGTGACCGAGGCGCTCCTCGCCGACCTGCGGCTGGCCGCCGACCTGGGCGCGCCCGGGGTGCGGGTGTTCCCGCGCGGCGAAGACCCCGCCGTCGGCGCGCGCCGGATCAAGGCCGTCTCCGGCATGGCGGCGGAGCTGGGCGTGCGGGTGCTGGTGGAGACCCACGACGAGATGCCCACCGGGGCCGCCGTCGCGGCGCTGCTGAACGAGGCCGGCGAGCCCGGCACGGCCGCCGCCCCGTTGGACCTGCTCCACCCGTGGCGTCACGGCGAGGCCCCGGCCGGCACGCTCGCGGCGCTCGGCTCGTGGCTGGCCTACGTGCAGGTCAAGGACGCCGTCTCGGCCACCGACACGACGCCCGTTCCGACGGGCGAGGGACCGGTGCCGCTGCAGGAGATGGGCGAGCTGCCGCGTGCGGCGGGCTACCGCGGCTGGGTGTCGCTGGAGTGGGAGCGCACCTGGTATCCGCAGGTCGCGCCGGTGGAGGAGATCCTGCCGGGGGCCGCCGCGTGGGTGCGGAGGTTCGGCGCTTAGATGGGGGAGTGCCCGAGCAGAGAAACCCCCTGAAGAGCAAGGTGCTGGTCGTCGGCATGGACGGCCTGCGGTTCGACCGGCTGCGCGCGCTGCGCCCGCCGGTCCTCACGTCGCTGATGTCCTCCGGTGTGTACGGGACGAGCCTGCTTCCGTACGGGGAGGAGGAGGCCCCGCGGACCGGGAGCCCCGGCGAGATCGTGCCCGAGCGGCCCGCGCCGCCGTCCCCGCCGGGCGTGCGGGTGATCAGGGCGCGGACGGACTCCGGGCCGGGCTGGTCGTCGATCGCCAGCGGGGTCTGGCCCGACAAGCACGGCGTGGTGGACAACGGGTTCGCTGGAGCCCAGTTCACGAAATATCCGGACTTCTTGACGCGGGCGCTGGAGGCCCGCCCCGGCCTCTCCACGGCGGCCCTGTTCTCCTGGGCGGCGCTCGACGAGCACGGCGCCTTCAGCCGCGCGATCGGCCACCGCCTGGTCCTCGACGGGTACGCGATCACCTTCGCCGAGGGCGACCGCCGGGTGGCCGCCGAGGCCGAGCGCCTCCTGGCCGGGGACGCCCCCGACCTGTCCTTCGTCTACCTGGGCGACACCGACGAGGTGGCGCACGAGCTGGGCCCGCTCTGCCCCGAGTACACCGAGGCCCTGATGAAGCAGGACGCCGCCCTGGGCCGGTTCCTCGACGCGATCCGCGCCCGCGCGAGCTTCCCGGAAGAGCGGTGGACGGTGCTGGTGACCACCGACCACGGCCACGTCGACGCCGGCGGCCACGGCGGCACCTCGGACGAGGAGCGCACGGTGTTCGTCCTGGCCGCCCGCCCGGGCGAGGACCTGGGCGGCCGGGAACTGCCCCGGGCACGGCTGGTGGACGTGGCCCCGACCGCGCTGGCCGCGCTCGGCATCCCGGTGGACCCGGCCTGGGACCTGGACGGGGAGCCGCTGCCCAGCTGATTGTTCATCAGATGTTGAATTTCTCTTCCCGAGGGTGAAGACTCGTGTCAACGGGTCACTTCACAGGTCGGGAGGAGCCATGGTGCTGGAGCTGTCCCGGGTGGACGGGGGCATGCCGGCGGAGGTCGGCGGCAAGGCGGCCAACCTCGGCGAGCTGATCGGGGCGGGCCTGCCGGTTCCGCCGGGCTGGGTGGTGACGACCGACGCCTACCGGCGGGTCGCCGCCGAGGCCGGCCTGGCCGGCCCGGTCGCCGCGGGCGACGCCGGGAAGGTGCGCGAGCGGCTGCTGAACGCCCCCGTGCCGCCGGACATCGCCAAGGCGGTGACGGACGCGTACGAGAAACTGCCGGAAGGCACGCCGGTGGCGGTGCGGTCCTCGGCGACGGCCGAGGACCTGCCGCACGCCAGCTTCGCCGGCCAGCAGGACACCTACCTCAACGTGACCGGCGCGGAGCAGGTGCTGGAGGCGGTGCGCCGCTGCTGGGCCTCGCTCTGGACGGACCGCGCGGTCGCCTACCGGGAGGCCAACGGCGTCGACCACGCCGCCGTCAGCCTGGCCGTCGTGGTGCAGGTGATGGTGGACGCCCGGGTGGCCGGGGTCATGTTCACCGCCAACCCGGTGACCGGCAGGCGGCGCGAGGCGGTCATCGACGCCGCGCCCGGCCTGGGCGAGGCCGTGGTCTCCGGCGCCGTCAACCCCGACCGGTTCGTGGTCTCCACCGGGACCGGCGAGATCCGCGAGCGCCACGCGGGCGACAAACGCCTGCTCATCCGGGCGCTGCCCGGCGGCGGCACCGAGCGGCTCGACCTCCCGGCGGAGGAGGGGTTCTGCCTGACCGACGCCGAGGTGCGCGAGCTGGCCGAGCTCGGCGCGCGGGTCGAGGCGCACTACGGCGCGCCGCAGGACACCGAGTGGGCGATCGACGCCGGCGGCAGGCTCTGGCTCACCCAGTCCCGGCCGATCACCACGCTCCACCCGCTGCCCGAGCCCTCGGCCGACGGTCTGCGCGTGTACTTGTCGGTCAACGTCGCCCAGGGCGTCATGGGGCCGATCACGCCGCTCGGGCAGGCGGCGATCAGGCTGCTGGGCTCCGGGGCGGCACGCGCCTTCGGCCGGCCGCCCGCCGACCCGCGCGAGGGGCCGCCGATGCTGCGCACGGCGGGGGAGCGGCTCTGGCTCGACATCACCGGGCCGCTGCGCAGCCGCGTCGGCCGGGCCGTCGCGCCCAGGATCCTCCAGGTCGGCGAGGCCCGCTCGGTGGAGCCGGTGCGCGCCCTGCTGGACGACCCGCGGCTGTCGGTGGTGCACACCTCGCGCCGCCCGTTCCTGCGCGCCATGGCCGGATTCGCCCGCCGGCAGCGGATCCCGGGCAAGGTGTTGCGCGCCTTCACCCGCCCCGAGCAGGCTCTCGCGTACACGCGCAAGCTCGGCGAGGACCTCGGCAAGCACCTGCGCCTGCCCGCGACCGCCACCCCGCAGGAGCGGCTGCGGCACGCCGAGCGGATGCTCTCCACCGCCTTCCCCGCGATCGTCTCGATCATGCCGATGGCGCTCACCGGCTACGGCATGTACGGGCTGGCCTCGAAGCTGTCCGGGATCCCGCTGGGGGAGCTGCAGGAGGTGCTGCGCAGCGTCCCGGACACCCCGACCACCGAGATGGACCTGGAGCTGTGGCGGCTGGCCATGCGCGTCGAGCCGGAGCCGTTCCGCACCGAGACGGTGCCCGAGCTGGTCCGCCGCTACCGGGAGGGCACGCTGCCGCCCGTCGCTCAGCGCGAGATCGAGAACTTCCTGCGCGTGTACGGGCACCGCGGCGTCGCCGAGATCGACATGGGCGTGCCCCGCTGGTCGGAGGAGCCCGGCCACATCCTCGGCGCGCTGGCCAACTACCTGCGCATGGACGCCGGCACCGGGCTCGCCCCCGACGTGCTGTTCGCCAAGGGCGAGGAGGCGGCACGGCAGGCCATGGCCGAGGCCGTGGCCGCCGCCCGCCGCCGTGGCCGGATCCGGGCCGCCGTCGTGCGCTTCGCGCTCCGCCGCGCCAGGACGTTCGCGGGCCTGCGCGAACTGCCCAAGTTCTACCTGGTCAAGGTCCTCGCCGGGGTACGCGCGAGCATGCTGGAGGTCGGCCGCCACCTCACCGCCGAGGACGTGCTGGACGCCCCGGACGACGTGTTCTTCCTCGACTTCGCCGAGCTGGAGTCGGCGGTGGCCGGGAACGGCGAGGGGCTGCGCGAGACCGTCGCCGCCCGCCGGGCCGTGCACGAGCGCGAGCGCCGCCGCAAGCACGTGCCCCGGCTGCTGCTGTCGGACGGCACCGAGCCGGAGGCCCTGGCCGGGGCCGCCGCCGACGGCGCGATCACCGGCACCCCCGCCTCCTCCGGCACCGTCACGGGCACCGCGCGGGTGGTGCTCGACCCGGC
>Ga0079224_100014879_pt1 | contig 10881 bp, 9 predicted proteins | sample Stecom2015_FD_80414 | JGI IMG/M metagenome (GOLD analysis project Ga0079224, IMG submission 80414) | Agricultural soil microbial communities from Utah to study Nitrogen management - Steer compost 2015 | ecosystem: Environmental > Terrestrial > Soil > Agricultural land | place: USA: Utah...
ATTGCAAAGCCGGGCAGCAGTGCGGCCTCGGCGAGTGCTACCCCTAGTAGCGATGCCTAGTAATGGCCGAGCAGTATCCGTATCCCCAACGACAGCTCGCCGACGATGGATTGCTGTTCACCCACCAGTACGGATTGATCGTCGCCCACGGAGCCACTGGGCTCTCGATACGTAAAGCTGGTGTTGTGGGCCCAAAACGCCAGCCCTCCGGCGGCCACGGCGCCCACGTCGGGTGCCGCCATCCATGAAAGCTCCAACCGCGACCTAAGTCCGACGACCCAATGGGTCCGGTCTTGAGGATCGAGGTCGGGGCGGTCGAGCATGGCGTGCAGGCGTTCGAAGGCGACGGCCAGCGTGGCATCCATGGTCCACGCCGTGCCCCCGGTGACCGGTAAACCCGCACCCAGGTCGAATTCCTGCAGCCGCACGTTCACCCGATGGTCGTCCTGCGGCCGCCACGAGAGTCGCGCGGCAACGTGCATGAATACGGGCCAGGGTTCCCGCTGGTAGGCAACGCCGAGCATGCCTCCGAAACGCCAAGGTCCGCGATCGAGGAGCGGACCCGCTAGCGCGGCCGCATCCATCCAGGCCCGCCGGCGAGCGCGAGCCTGAGCCGACGGCGAACGCGGAACAGCCGCTGCGGGGGTTGGCGGAGCCGGTGCAGGCTCCTCCTCGATAGGCGAGGGTTCCGTCTCGTTCACATCGTCCGCCTCCTCAGGCGCTGCCGCTTGCTCGGTGTCGTTCAAGAACTGGCTAGCCAACGTGCCCACCACGAACCCAGCCGTGGTCCAGCGCTCGCGTTCCTCGTCGGACGCTTCGAAGCTTATGCGGCGGCTCACCCAGTCGCCGCGCTGCTCGCCGCGTCTGGCGCCCACTTGAATACGAACACCCTCTCCGCGGGGCAGCCAGACCACGATCGCCAACGCGCTGACGCCGCCTGTGCCTGGAGCATCGGCAGCCACGCATTCGACGGGACTGGCCACGCGCGAACAAGCATCGAGCAGCTTCTGCACCAGCTCTTGGTTCTGCGCGGGCGGCGCTATTTCGACGGCAACGGGTGGCAGTGGCACGCTTCTGCCTATTACCGAGCCAACGGCGCGGGGACCATCAGCGACATTTCTCCGCTGGGTGAGGCGTGCTCGTAGACTCCGCCGCGCCGGTCCGTAAGCCCCAGACGCAGCAAGCCGTCAGCACGCCTGAGTGCAAAGGGCGCCCGGGGCACGGGGGCGGATTCGCCGCTCGGCACCACCAGGACCGTCACGGAGTCCACACCGGCTGCCCGTGCGCGAGCAGCGCCCGCACAACGCGCCGCCACAGCGCCGACAGGCTCCTCCAGCACACAGTGCCGGAGCGCCTGCCGATCGGGCGCGGGGTCCTTGGCTGGAGCTGCGATGAGCAGCGCGGCGGCTTGCTCACGAACGACCGGTGATGGATCGGCGTGCAGCAGGGTCCGCGCCACGAATTGGGGGCAGCGAGTCCCGAGCAGCACCAAGGCCCCCAATGCGTTGGCTCGCACGTAGCTGCGCGAATCTCGCAAAAGGGCGCACAGGGGCTCCGTCACGTCAGCCTTGGCGCGCAGCGCCCAACGCCCCAAAGAAGCCACCGCGTTTCCGGCAACGGCCACGTCGCGGTCGCGCGTGAGGTCCAGCAACAGCGCCTTCTCGCGATCGGTGGCGATCGCACCGAGTGACCATGCGGCGTTGGCGCGCACCGACCCATCGCTGTCGCGTGCCAGCTCGACCAGCGTCGCGAGAGCCGCCGGGTGCGCCGCCAGCGCTTCGGCTATTTTGGCCCGATCCGCTACCGACGCCGGTCCCTCGATGAACCGTGCGAGCACCTGGTGCGCGTCCGGCGTGCCTGCGTTGCCCAAAGCCTCGAGCAGCCCATCGCGCATTCCCCCGCTGCTGCGCCCCGCGAGGTCGGCCACTGCACCGGTCACCGCCGGATCTCGATTGGCCCCGAGCGCCCCGGTCAACGCCAGCAAGAGCGCTCCTCGATCTTGCTCCGCCGCACGCCGCAGCCTCCGCAAGATTTCGGAGGCCGTCGCCGCATTCGCCGCTTGGCGCAAGGCCAACGCGGCGGCTAGACGGACCGTCGGTTCCTCGTCGCCCAACGCACTCAGCAACACCTGGTCCTGACCGGCTGACCCCAGGGCACCCAGCGCTTCGATCGCTTCGCGCTTGAGCACCAGATCGTCCGAATCCGTGGCGATCGTCATGAGCGGGCCCGCTGCCCGCTTCGACCGCGTCAGCCCAAGAATGCGCGCCAGCGCGGCGCGTTCCGAATTCAGAATGTTCGGGGCCTTGAGCGCCGCCGTGATCGGCTCGACCGCGCGTCCCTCCGATCCGCCGCCAGCCAACAGCGCTGCACAGGCTTCGATGGCTGCTCTGCGGACCGTCGCATCGGGCGCCATGAGATACTCGAGTGCCGCCGGCAACCCCGCTGGATCGCCGATATCGCCCAGCGCACGTAGCCCGACACTGCGGTCGACACGGCCTGCCCTGAGCGCGTTGATCAAAGACGGCACTGCCGAGCGTTCACCGGCGCGACCCAGTACCAGGGCGCAGCCGTTGGCACGAACCCGCGAGTGCTCGCGCACCAGGCAATCGATGAGCGGTCCTTTTGCCTTTGCGCCCAGCGCTTCGAGCGCGCCGATGCTGGCCACCCGTAGCCCAGCGCTCGAGCCTGGCTCGGCCTCATTGCCCAAGTACCCCATGAGGGCCGCCACCGCGGCGTCAGAACCGATGGCCCCAAGCGCCCGCACCGCCTCGCTCCGTACGGCCGTGCTCGCGTCACTATCGGCGAGCGACACCAGCGGCAACGTCGCGGCATCTTGTCCCAAACGGCCGAGAGCTCTGGCTGCGCTAGCACGCACTTCTTCGTCCTGGTCGGCCAACGCCAAGACGAGGGCCGGGCTGGCGCGCGGATCGGAAAGCTCGCCCAGAGCACGCGCCACGCTTGCTCTGACACCCGCGTGCGAGTCTTGAATCTTACCGATCAACGGGACCACGGCTCTCGGGTCGGCCAATTTCGCGAGAGCACGCGCGAGGGCCTCCCGGACACGTGGCATGGGATCATCGAGATGGCTGAGCAGGTGCATCGTCGCGCCTTGGTCCTTCGATGCGCCGAGTGCGTCCGCCGCACTCTGCCGAATCACGGGATCGGGATCAGAAAGCGCTCGCCCAAGCGACGGGATGGCAGCAGCGCTCGGCGCCACGCGCAATAACTCGATGGCCGCCATCCGAATGCGGCGTTCCGAATGATTCAGCCAAGGGATCACCAAGTCGGAAACACCGCTCACGCCGAATCGAAGCGCTGCGTCCAAAGCAGCCAGCCTCACCTCCGTATCGGGATCTTGCAGCGCACGCGGTACCAACCGTTGGGCTACGGAGGCCGGCAACTGGACGATTTGGGTGGCGGCGACGCGACGCTCCGTCGCGCTTTCGGAGGCGAGTTGACGTTCGACCCGCTCTGCCGCATTCGGCCATACGAACGCCCGCGCGCCGCCGGCGTTCGTGAGGGCGATTCCCAGACAAAACAGGCAACGGCGCCAAAGCACGAGCGCAGGGTAGCACGGGTTCCCCCGCGGATCCGAGCTTGCAGCTGACAGGGATTGCGCAGCGGCAGGTAGCTTGCTACGAGCGTGCGCCTATGGAGCGTCCCCAAAGCGTACCGCGACCCGAAGGCAAACTTGCTGTATTGCTCCCGGGTCTAGGCGCGGTGTCGACTACGTTCATCGCGGGCTGCTTGCTCGCCAGGCAAGGGCTCGCCAAGCCAGTCGGCGCGCTGACTCAATACGGGACGATCCGCCTCGGAAAACGCACCGACAATCGCATCCCCAAGGTGAGCGAGTTCGTACCGCTGGCCGACTTGGCGGATCTCGAGTTCGGAGCCTGGGATCTCTTCCCGGAGAATGCCTACGAGGCGGCGGTGAACGCCAAGGTCCTCGAGGCGCGGCACCTCGACCCAGTCCGGACAGAGCTCGAGGCCATTCGGCCGATGAGCGCGGTGTTTTATCCAGAATACGTCAAGCGCCTGCACGGCCCGCACGTCAAGTCCGCCAAGACCAAAGCCGACATGGTCGAAGCCCTGCGCCAAGACATCCGAGACTTCATTGCAAAGAAGGGATGCTCACGCGCCGTTGCCGTGTGGTGCGGTTCGACTGAAACCTATGTCGAACCGAGCGAGGTCCACCAGAGTATCGCTGCCTTCGAGAAGGGCTTGCTCGAAAACCATCCCGCCATCACCAACTCGATGATCTACGCCTGGGCATGCCTCAAAGAGGGCGTTCCTTATGCCAATGGCGCCCCTAACCTCACGGTGGACACCAAAGCGGCGCTCGAGCTGGCTCGCGAAACGCACACGGCGGTATCCGGCAAAGATTTCAAGACGGGGCAAACCTTGATGAAGACAATCTTGGCGCCCGGCTTCAAGGCGCGCATGCTGGGGTTGAGCGGCTGGTTCAGCACGAATATCCTCGGCAACCGCGACGGCGAGGTGCTCGATGATCCCGAGAGCTTCAAGAGCAAAGAGGTGAGCAAGCTCGGCGCGCTCGAGCACATCCTGCAGCCGGACGTGTATCCCGACCTCTACCGCGACAGCTATCACAAGGTTCGCATCAACTATTACCCCCCTCGCGGAGACGCCAAAGAGGGCTGGGACAACATCGACATCTTCGGTTGGCTCGACTACCCGATGCAGATCAAGGTCGATTTCTTGTGTCGGGATTCGATCTTGGCCGCACCGCTCGTGCTCGACCTGGCTCTGTTCATGGATCTAGCGCAACGCTGTCGTTTCCGCGGCATGCAAGAGTGGCTCAGCTTCTATTACAAGAGCCCCATGGCTGCAGAAAACCTCTACCCAGAACACGACCTCTTCATCCAATTGATGAAGCTGAAGAACACGTTGCGCTGGATCATGGGTGAGGAGCTCATCACCCACCTGGGCAACGAATATTACGACTAGGTATTGCTCCTAGGTCAGGCCGCCGCGGCGCCGGAGTATCCAGTGAACGCCGAGCGCCAGCGTAGCGCCCAACGCCCACAGCCATGGCGGCATGATCGGATGCACATGACGCTCCACCGAGACCTGAGTCTCTGGAGGCGTGGGTAAGCTTTTTATGTCATCCACCGCCACGGCGCGCCCTTTCGTCAGCTCGGCGATCCGCTCCAGGCGCGTCGGGTCGGGCCGTGAGTCTTGCCAGGCTTCGCCCCCCTGCTCGCACGCGAAATCTAGGCGCCCGGGAGGGGCTGCGCCGATACGCGCCTTGGCGGTGTACGCGCCGACCTCGAGCTGGCCGAGGTCCACTTCGATCGGCTGCCCGTCCCCCGGGCTCGACGATTCTTTGATGATGGGCTTCTCCCCATGCCTACCCAGCTTGGTCAGCTCGACCTGGACTCGAGCCTTCTCGGCCGTGAGCGGAACGAGCCTGAGTCGCGTGGGGTGACCGGGAAAGCAGGGCTGGACCAGTTCCACCGAACCCGCTTCGTACCGGGGGTCGCGCATCAGCCATCCGAGCAGTCCCTCCCAGAGGGCCCCGTAGCCGCGACCCGCGGTGCTCACTGCTTGTTGGCTGAAGGCGAGCAGGTGCGTGCCGTCGACGCCGAGCGCGATACTGCGACCGTCACCGACTTCGCGCAGCGCCAGCACCGGCATCGGTACGGAGTCGTTCACCCGCGTGGGATGTTCCCACAGCACGAGCGCCCCGTCTTGGGCAGGTCCGAGCGTGTTCGATCCGGGCATCGGTGGCAAGCTGACGCCGAGCAGCGCCCTCAGCGGTCTCAACACCGAAGCCGCGAGCCCGGCAGCCGTGTAGCGCGGCGTGAACTCCTCCAGCCCGAACGGCTCCTCGCTGGGGTCGAGCGCGACCGGCAGCACCTGCTCGAGTCGCGTTCCCGCGTAATTGCCGCCGATGAATGAAGCGGGGCCGCCCACCATGATCAGGCCGCCACCCGCTCGAACGTAGGCTTCAATCGAGGTGAGGTGCCTGCTCAGCTGATACTCCTCGGCGTCGATGTCCTGCAGCACGATGGCGTCGAAGCTCGGTAAGTGCTCGGTGAACAATTCGTCGACCGGAAACGGAATCAGCGCCATCTCCGAGTCGTCGCTCATCGAATTGTTCTCCTTCGTGCGAAGGATGAAGAACGCGACCAAATCGACGGAACTGTCCGCCATCAACCACATTCTGAGAGCGCGCACGTCGTACGTAGGCCTGCCGGCGACATGCAGCAGGCGGATACGATCACGCGTGACGTTGAAGGTGATGAGGCGTCGGTCGTTTTCGGGGACTTCATCGCCCGAGGGCGCGCCGATCGCTACTTCTACGACGCGCGGACCGGCACGGTCGAGCACGATGGGCAATTCCACCGTGGCGCGGCCATCGCGCACTTTCGCGACCCCCTCTGCCAAGAGCGCTGCCTCTTCGCCGCGTAGCATCTCGCGAATCGTCACCGGGATCGCGGCGCAATCTAGCTCGTGGCACCCGATTTCTACCGTGACCGCTAGCGGCTGATGCGCGACGGCGGCACCGGCAGCGCGCACACCGCGCACGCTCGCGTCCTTGGGAACCTGCGTGGCGACATTCACGGTATGAACCGGAACGCCCAGGCGGTTGACCAGGCGCCTGAGGGCGTCGTCGGTGAGTCCGGGTGCAGGCTGGGAAAATCGCCCATCGCTCACCACCACCACGGCTCGCGGTCGCTCGCCCGGGGACTCGGCCAGGGCTTCGAGCGCTCGAACCAGGTCGGACTCACTCGAAAAATCGCCAACCTGGCCCTGTCTGGCATAGGGTCGAATGCCGTTTTCGCCAAACGCGGAGAGCTCCAGCCGGGCATGTTCGAAGTGTTGCTCGATGGATTGCACCGCTTGCTCTGCCCGCTGCCGACGCGTCAACTCACCGTCGGGCAACGACAAGCGTCTGGAGGCATCCACCAACACGGTGACCTTCGAGCCAACCACGCTGCCCTTCTGCGTCACGTGGGCTGGGCGCAACAACGTGGCCCCCAGCAAGATGGCGGCCACCAAACCGCTGACAGCGATGCCTACCCCAAAGCGTTCCCGGTTTTTGAGCTCGAATACCAGAAATACAAGCCAAAGGAGCAACAGCACCACAGCCACCGCAAGCACCGGCGTGGAGAGATCTTCCGACAGTGACCAAGTCTGCTCGCGCATTGGCTAAGGGTGCTGCCGCGCTCGCCGGCGCATCAGCCAGGGCGCGTGCACTTGGTCGTCCTTGTAGTCCGAACACAGCACGTACATCGCCAGGTTGACGGCAAGCCGAATCGCATACTGGCGCTGCTGCTCGCCGCCGGGCTCGACCGGCAGAGCCCAAGCACCTTCTCGCCGGGCCAACGCCCCCAAGAGGTCGTGCTTCAGCAGCAGAACCTGCGCATTTTTGCCGCGAACGACCGCCTCGACTCGAGGTGGGCCAAGCTCGCGCCCCACAGGACGATCGATGATGTAGTACGTCTTGAAAATCACGTGACTGGCGTCGAGCTTGACGACGGGCGATTCTGGCAGCACCCGTCGGAGCTCGCGTTTGACGCTCTGGGTGAAGGCGCCGCCAGCCGGGTCCGCATCGTCCACCACCATCACTCCGCCGAGTTTCAGAAACTGACGAAGCCCTCTGACCTCCGAACGAGCCAACGGTGGAAGCTCCTCTTTGCCGGCCCAAATCACGAAAGGTTCGGTCAGAAGCTCTTGCTGATCCGGAGCGACGAAAGTCGTGACGATGCGTGCCGGCGCACTGGTGCGGCGCACCAGCTCCCAGGCCCAGCGGGCTGCCGCTTCGGCGCGAGCCGAGTCCACGCGTCGCCCCCCAACCGTGAGCAGGCGCGGGTGAAAGGCTCCCGCGCCGCCGAAGGCCCGAGCCGGCGCGACCCTCAGTGCCAACAGCGCCGCTAGACCGAGTGCGCTACGCCGCGTGAAGGCTCGAGCACTCATTGCAGATCGTCGATCTTCCACAGACCCTCTTCGCGCTTGAGCTTCACTTTGTGCCCGTCCGGTAGCTCCACCTCGGCTTGGTCTCCCTCGACCTCTATCTGGAGCGTTTCGGGGTCCTCGAGCCCACTCACTAGAGCGCGCAAGTTGTTTTCCATGGTTCCCCGCGTGCCGCTCGTCATCACCCGCATCAGCGCCGGATAGCTGCGGCGGGCCAGCGCAGTCCTGAGCTCTGCCAAGGCCTGCGCTGGGGTGACGGCGCCGCTCGGTAGCGTGCCGGCTTTGGAGATCCAAAAGCGACCCCTTTCGAGCTCGAGCACGGCCCGTTCCCCGTCCGAAAAGCGGATCTCGGCTTGGGCCTCCACAGTGAGAGGACTTTTTTTCAGCGCGCTGCCTGCCTGCTGGAGCTCTCGCCGCGCGTCCCTGACCAGCTGCCGAGTCTGCTCCGGCCCATACTCGCGCTGTGATTGCTCGGTCATCAGAGCATAGATGCGAGCCGCATCCCCAGCCTCGGCTGCTTGCGCGTACTCGATGGCCACTGCCTTAGGGTCCGGGACAGCGGGCCGAGAGCAACCGAGCCCGGGCAGAACGGCTACCCAGCCCCCCACTAGCAAAGGCCATTTGATCGGTGGCATGGTTGGACGAGAGCTAGCGAAACCCACCGATATTTTCTACCTTCTGCATCCGATGAATCCGAAACGCGCCTTCCGAGCTTTCCCACGGATGCTTGGCGGACGCCAGCTCGTAGCGCTGGCAGCTCTGAGCGCGTTATTCGCTTGCTCGGTGCCGCAGCCCAGGCAGGCCAATCCCACGCGGCCTCTGGACGAGCAGCGTGCGATTCGCGTCATCATTCGCGCCTTTCACGACCAAAACGATGCACCGGTGCCCGGCCGACAGGTCGAGCTCCCGGCGGGCAAGCCGCTCGAGGTGGACGTCGGCTCGCATGGGCACCGTTACGGCGTAGCATACGTCACCGCGCAAGAGCGCTTGGAGCTGGGGCAAGCGTTGCCCGCGCGCGATCCATCACAAGGTGACGCGCTCCAGCTGGTGCGGGGCATTGGGCCAGACGCAGAAGCCAGAATCTTGGTGCTCTACGACGAGGACTACCTATACGACGACCACGTCGGCGCCGAACACGAGGAGACCACGATCACCGCAGAAAGAAAGCTGGCTCGCGACGTTCAAGATTTCCTCGTCAAAGCGCAGTCCGAACGATGGCCATAAAGCCCACTCTGAGCGTCGGGGCTCGCACCGAGCGGACCCTGCTTTCGGTGGGCGCCGGCGCGACCCTGCTCGGCATTGCCATGAGCACCGGCGACGCGACCTCGCTCGCCGGCCTGCTGACGGTCGGAGGCCTCGTCACGACCATCATCGGACTGCATCGCTTCGGTCGCAGTGGAGCGGACGCCCCCGCTCCGCGCAAGCGCCGCCGTCGCAAGGCAGCGCGAGAATAGCGCTAGCCGCAGGCTTCACGTTTCGCTGCGCAGCACGGCAATTCCCACGTCTTTGCCGATCTTCTCGAGCGGCACGACAGCCAGCCCGAACTGGCGGTTCTCGATCTCGAGTGGCATCGAGAACGGTGCGCTGGCGCTGGCTTTATCCAAAGGCTTCTGCTTCACGATGGCCGTCCCGTTGACCTCAGGGCTAATTGGCGCGCCGTAGGCTTGCCCTGCCACCAGCACGTAGACATACAAGAGGGGCACCTTGCCCCCCTCTTCCGTCTTCGACAGGACGTCGCTGCGAAGGGCGGTCTCCAGCCGGTAGGCGTACGCCGACCAAGACCAGCCGCTGACATAGGCGCCGACGACTTCACCGCCCACACGAATGGGAACGCCGACCACCCACTGCGCATCGGGCTTGCCGCGCACGCCCGCTGCTTCGGGCATGACACCGCGCGTTTCTACCGTTTTACCGGCAAGCACCTGGCCGAGCTCTTTGTACGCCGACACCATGTTCTTGCCGGCCATCAGATCTTGCTCCTGATCGTTACGGATGACGGTGCCGTCCTTCCCGAGCAACGCGAAAAAGGTGCTCTTGGCAACCCGCAAGTCTTGAATCTTGTTCCTGGCGGTTTCGAGCGCCTTGCTGGCAGTCTGGCTATCGGGCGGCCCCTGTTCGAACGCTGCTTCGAGATGGACGACTCCCTTGGGAAGGCCGCGTTTGAGCTCGTCGATATCGGTATTGGCGGCGCTCAGCAAAAACTTGGCATGTGTTTTGGCGTGCTCGGCGCTGACCTTGCCCGTGTCGGTGCAGCCGAGCGAGCTGCCCACGAGTGGCACCAGTACCAAGGCACACAGGCTCGAGCGTCTCGATAACAAAGCACCATGTCGGCGATGATCGGTCATGCGGCGGTTCTACCACACTGAACCGGGCCCCGTGGCGTGTGTCCACTTCGACCCTAGGCCGCGCACACGAAATCGCCGGGCTCCCGAAACCCCATGGCTGCCAAGGCGGTGCGGATCTCGGCTCGAGCGACCGCACCGGCCACCGAGACGACCAGCGGGTGCGCTGGGATCCGGCGAAGCTCGACGGGCTCGACCACCGGGGCCCCCCAAATCTTCTGCCCGAGTCGCCCGGGATGCACCTCGACGATATGCGACGGCCGATGGCCACGCTGCGCGAGCGCGTGAGCCAGCGCCTTGCCCGTACCTCCGTAGCCCCACAAGACGTACTCGGGTGAGCCAGTGAGGAATGATTCCGAGAGGTGCAAAGCCTTGAGCCAGGTGAAGCGAGCCTCGCTGTAGCGCTCATCGACGCGTGACGAACGCCGGGCGTGATCGCGCCACAGGAGCAGGCGCCTTGGAACGCTGGCCAGTCGGTGACCACGAGCCAGAAGCCGCAGGATCAAGTCGTAGTCTTCGGGCGCCCCGAGGTCCCGATACCCGTGCTCTGCCAGAACGCCGGTCCGCATGAACCAGGTGGGATGAGCCAGTGGACATTCCA
>Ga0079224_100014883_pt1 | contig 10880 bp, 12 predicted proteins | sample Stecom2015_FD_80414 | JGI IMG/M metagenome (GOLD analysis project Ga0079224, IMG submission 80414) | Agricultural soil microbial communities from Utah to study Nitrogen management - Steer compost 2015 | ecosystem: Environmental > Terrestrial > Soil > Agricultural land | place: USA: Utah...
ACAGTCTCGCGGTGGGCAATATCGCCCTGCTCGAAGCGGTAGTTCGGCTCATCGCTGATCGGCAGCAGATTGTCGAGATTGCCGGCATAGGTCAGTTTGTCGTAGACGATGATGTTGTAGTCGGGGTAGTTGCTGACCATATAACGGGCAAAGGCGCTGCCGATGAAGCCCGCCCCACCTGTGACGAGAATGTTTTTCATGATGATTCGACCTCACGCTCGGCTGTTGGCTGTGTTTCTGGCTCGTTGGGTTGTGTTTCGGTTTTTAAGGCAAAACGCTCAATCGCTTCGGCGACGCCATCACCATAGCTGGCGGTGGTCACATAGTCGGCCACACGCTTGAGGATTGGCTCGGCATTGGCAACGGCGACCCCGGTTCCGGCGAATTGCAGCATTTCGATGTCGTTCTCGCCGTCGCCAATTGCCATAACCTGCGAGGGCGACAGATGCAGGTCGTGCAGAATGACCTTGAGTGCTGCGCCTTTCGAGCCGCCCTTCGGCAGGACTTCGACCATTTCAGGGACCGCCGGCTGCACGAGGCGGGCCGAACCATTAAGCTGCATGTTCAACTGCCAGCGCACCGCCTTGACACGGCGCGGGTCAGACCGGTCAATAATCGCCAGTTTGTTGATTCTGGTCGTATCGAGGATGTTTTGCAGCGGGCCAACCACCTGCGATTCAGGTTCGCCATATTCGACCACAAGATTGGTATTGTAGTCACGAGCGCGGACATAAGTGGTGGTTCCACTGTAGGCAATCAGCGAAAAGCCGCGATCCTCAGCAAAGGTAATCACCTGCCGGGCGATGGCCGGATCAAGCGTAACCTGATGGCGGATGCTGCCGTCAGCGTCATGGACGACGAAGCCCTGAACGAAAATACCCGGCGTATCAAGTTTTAATTGTTCGATGACTTTCAGCGCGGAACTGCGGGTTTTGCCGGTCGCCAGCATCACTTTGATTCCGTGTTCACGGGCTGCCCGGATCGCCTGTTCAGCCCGCTCGGTAACAAGGTGTTCGGCATTGAGCAGGGTGCCGTCCAGATCGACTACGACGAGTTGGATTGAATCCGTCATATATGCGCTTTCCTAATCTGTTCGACGATGGTGCTATTCTACAATATCCAGATAGTACTGTGATCGCCGAGATTCATCTTCATAGCGCGCGGTTTATCGTCGCTGCGCTGCACGGTTGCGTAGCGGCCAATGAGCGAATCCTGGATGCGAACACCAATATTGCGCACGATGCTGTTTTCCAGAATGATGCTGCGTTCGATTTCGGCGTTTTGCACCATCACACTGTGATAGATGCTGGTAAACGGGCCGACGTAGCTGTTTTCGATCAGGGTGTTTTTGCCGATGATAGTAGGGCCGCGCACGACGCTGTTGATGATGCGCGCACCGGATTCGACAGTGACACGCCGGTCAACCTGCGAATTTTCGATCACGCTGTCCGGGGCGATGGTAGGTTTGAGTTCCTCAAGCACCAGACTGTTGGCTTCGAGCATGTCCAATGCCTTGCCGGTATCCACCCACCAACCCCGGTGGATATGTGGATAGACCCGATAGCCATGATCGATCATCCACTGAATGGCATCGGTGATTTCGTATTCGCCGCGTGCCGAGGGTTTGATAGCGTTGACTGCCTCAAAGATGTGATGGTCGAACATATAGATGCCGACCAGCGCCAGATTACTGGGCGGATTCTGCGGTTTTTCGATTAACTGCTCGATACTGCCATCAGGCCGCAGTTTGGCAACACCATAGGATTGCGGATTTTCGACTTCCTTGAGCACAATCTGGCTGTTCCAGTCGCTGCGCGAAAAATCTTCAATGAGGCCGGAAATACCGCCTTCAATGACGTTATCGCCCAGAAACATGACAAAGCGGTCGTCGCCAAGAAAATCGCGCGAAATCTTGACGGCGTGCGCCAGACCATCGGGACTGGCCTGCGGAATGTATTTGATATTGACGCCCCAACTGTTGCCGTTGCCGAGTGCGCGTTCGATCTCGGCATGAGTATCGCCCACGACGACGCCGATGTCGTTGATGCCGGCGTCCCGGATAGTTTCGATGACTCGGATAAGTACCGGCTTGTTGGCTACGGGAATCAACTGTTTGGCCTGGGTATAAGTGAGTGGGCGAAGTCGGGTTCCCTTGCCGCCACTGAGTATCAACCCCTTCATAGGTCTTATTCCTGCTCCTTAATATCCGACAGCGATCTGTAACCACAGGGTTCGGATTCGTGTCCAGTCTGTGCTGATAGGCTAACACTTGCCTAACATCAGCGGCGTCGAGAATGGGTGTTGTGCGGATTGATGTATGCTCAGCTTGGGTTCCACAGCCGCTTCGCCATGTAAATGTCAGGCTGACCGGGGCCATTGGCGTCTGGCATGACTCCAATGATGGCGTAGCCCAGCTTCTCGTAGAAGCTGTAGGGATGATTTTTGTAGTTCTGAATATTGCGGATTTTATCCCATAGATTATCGTACAGATCAACACCGAACAGCGAGGTTGCGCCGGTGTGGTCGTCTGTGCCCAACTGTAAAGTCAGCGCGCCGCGCTGCCGCACCAGGTCCTCGAGATCGCGCACCAGCGCCCGCCCGATACCCTGCCCCCGATAATCCGGGTGGACAACCAGTGGGTGCAGTTCCCAGACGTTGCCATCGTAGCCAAATTCCAGGCCGCCAATCCAGCCGACTACGTTGTTGTCCTTATCAAGCGCGATACGGCAGATGCGCCCCGGCTGAAGCATTTCGCGGACTTCCTCCAGTGCCGATTCCATATCCGGCCAGGCATCCGGGGCGATCTCGGTAAAACCAATCGTGAGCAGTTCAGCAGCCTGATGGACAGCATTCTGGTTGGTGGCGGCCAGATCAACGATTCGTAGCGGCATCATCTCAGACCTTTGCCAGCGCCTGCCTGAAATCGGCAATCAGGTCGTCCACGTCTTCCAGACCTGCTGAGATGCGCACCGTACCGGGGGTGACATGGGCGGCGGCCAGTTCTTCAGCACTCATGTTAGCGTGACTGGCAAGCACCGGAATGCTGACCAGCGTATCCGCGCCGCCCAGGCTGACCGCATTGAGCGCCAGTTGCAGCGAGTCGCAGAAAGTTTTGGCTGCCGGCAGGTCCGCCAGCTCGATTGCCAGCATTCCGCCATAGCCGGTCATCTGGCTGCTGGCGATGGCGTGGGCCGGCGACGATTTCAGGCCGGGGTAATGGACCTGCCGCACTTTGGGTTCTGTCTCAAAGAATTCGGCCAGCGCCTGCGCATTGCGGTTGTGCGCTTCGACCCGTACCTTCAGGGATTTCAGGCTGCGATCCAGCAGGGCGGCTTCGTAGGGATTGCTGCTGCCGCCGAACAGCTTGCGGCGCTCGCGGATGTGCCTGAGGTGTTCGCTGGAGCCAATGGCGACTCCGGCCATCAGATCGCTGTGGCCGCCCAGATACTTGGTTGCGCTGTGCAGCACAATATCTGCCCCGAAGCGCAGTGGGTTCTGGTTGATGGGCGTAGCAAAGGTGCTGTCAATGGTGACCAGCGCCCCAATCTGCCGGGCCGAATCGACCACGCTGGCAATGGATACACAGCGGCTGGTCGGATTAACCGGGGTCTCGAAATGCACCAGCCTGGCTGTCGGCGCGAATTGTGGCAGATCATACAGTTCCTCGTCGTTGAGAAAGTGTACGTCAATGCCGAACTGCGGTGCGATGTCGCGCAGCAGATGGTAGGTTCCGCCGTAGACATGCCGCGAAACCGCAATCGCATCACCGCTGCCGACGAACGACAGCAGCGTAGACGCTATGGCTGTCATGCCGGTGGCGAACAGCGCCGCGTCCTCGCCACCTTCCAGCGCGGCGAGTTTTTCCTCGACATTGCGAATGGTCGGGTTGGAGATGCGGGTGTAAAAGTGGAAGGTATCCCAATCCTGCTCGTAGGTATCGCTGTTGGGTACGGCGAAGGTGCTGCTGGTATAAATCGGGTAATTTGCGCCGCGAAATTCCCGGTCGCGCTGGCCGTGAATGGCGCGGGTCGCTGGGCCTTTTTCCATGAAACACCGCCTTTCTGTTAGCGGCTGTGACTGAGGAACCAGTTGTATAGTTCAGGGTTGTTATAGGTTTCGGTCCAACTGTCGTGCCCGACACCGGGATAAACTGTAAACTTCACCTTGCCGCCGGCTTCGCGGATCGCTTTGACCATTTCTTCGGATGCGCGCAGCGGAACCGTTGTATCGGCATCGCCATGAAACACCCAGATGGGCAGGGATGTGAGGCGTCGGGGCATCCACCAGCCACCGCCGCCGCAGATGGGCGCGATGGCGGCGAAGCGTTCAGGGTACTCCGAGGCGAAATACCATGTGCCATAGCCGCCCATACTCAACCCGGTGAGATAGACTCGCGTGGTATCGACTTTATAGCTGGCGATCAGATGGTCGAGCAGGGCATTCAATTCAGTTACCTGTTCCGGCCAGACAGCGGTATCCGGGCACTGGGGTGAGGCGATGATAAACGGAAAGTCATCGCCGGCAGCGATACGTTTCGGCAGGCCATGTTTTTTGACCAGTTCCAGATCGCTGCCGCGTTCCCCGTAGCCGTGCAGAAAAATGATGAGCGGCCATTTGTCCTGCGCCTCATAATCTGGCGGCAGGTAGAGCAGGTAGTTCAGGCTGGCCGTTTTCATAATCTGTGTGCTGAAAGTCTGTTCAGTTTGTGACATCAGTGCTCCTGTTTCATCAGCCATAATAACCAGTAGCGTTTTCGCGGGGGGCATTGCTCAGTACCGCGCCGATGATGCGGGCATGGACGCGCTCCAGCGCCTCTTTAGCGCGGACGGCATGTTCCCGCCGGGTGTGTCCGGCACGCACAACCAGCAGGACGCCATCGAGCTTTGCGCTGAGCAGGGCGGCGTCGGTGACAGCCAGCACCGGCGGGCTGTCGAACAGCACATAGCTGGCGCGTGCCTTGAGGACGCCGATGATTTCGGTCATACGCTGGCTGCCGAGAATATCTGCCGGAACCTGGGGCAGCGGGCCAGATGGCAGTACCTGCAGGTTTTCCACCCCCACATCGACCAGCGGCGGGGTCGAAAGGGCGGTGGCTTCGAGCATCATCGTCGTCAGGCCGCGCTCGTTGGGGATGCCCCAGATGTCGTGCTGCGCTGGCTTGCGCAGGTCACAATCAACCAGAATGGTTTTGTGCCCGCCCTGCGCAAAAGTGACGGCCAGATTGGCGAGGACGGTACTTTTGCCTTCGCTTTCCGCCGGGGATGATACCAGCAGGGTGCTGATGGGTTTTTCGATGCTGCTGAACATCAGATTGGTGCGCAGGGCGCGGTAGGCTTCGGCAGCGGCAGAACGCGGCTCTATAAGGGTAATGAGTTTTTGGGTAGCCATGCATTATCCTTCGGCGTGCGGGATCGTGGCGAGTACGGGGATACCGGCGCTTCGTTCGAGATCATCGCGGCTGCGCACGATGCTGCTTTCGAGATACTCCAGTACGAATACAATCACGCCGCCAACCAGCAGGCCCAGAATGGCGCCGGCAATCGTGTTGATGGTGGGGCGCGGTCTGAGCAGCTCGTATCTGGCGACATCCTGCAAGCGGGCGGTGATATGATCTTCGCGGCGGGCGCGCTGATTTTCTTCGTTACGGTATTGAATCAACAGATTGCCCCACTCGCGGGCGACATCGTTGGCAAGGTCACCATCGGGCAGGTCCACGTCAATCTGTATGGTCAGGTTCAGGGGATCGGAAGCGATTGTGACCGCATTTTTCAACTGGGTCGCGGTCATATCCAGCCGAAGTGAGTCAATGACCCGCTGTGCCTGAAATTCGCTGTCGAGATAGGCCACATGATTGCCGAGCAGGGTCTTGCTGGCTTCCGTCAGGCCGAGATCGGCGCGGGTTGGCTGCATCAGCACCCGCTGGGTGGAACGGTAAACAGGCGTCTGCTGCTGGCTGAGGAAATAGGCACTGGCCGCCGCGATGACTGCGGTGAGTACCAGAATCCAGCCGCGCCGCAGCAGGATATTGACGTAATCCATGAGGTTCATGGCAGTCCCTCCTTGCCTCAGTGCGGCGTAATTGTACCTGATTGTGGACATGGTGGTAAGGTTCATCCCCGTCCGCTGGCGATGTCCAGTGGCTGGCGCTCTATTGCTGAAGTATCAAGCTGGCGGGCGATTTCAGCCAGAGTCTGGCCGGTTTCAGGGTGGATGTAATCGGGCGCAATTTCGGCCAATGGCACAATGACGTGAGCGAAGCGGGTGATGTCCGGGTCGGGGATATGCCAGGGCTTTTCGCCGTAATCCAGCACCTCGTTATTCCACAGCGAAATGTCGAGGTCGATGGTGCGCGGGGCATTCCTGTTCTGCGGGTCGCGCATCCGGCCTAACTGCTGTTCAATCTGGCTGATAACCTGCTGCTTGAATTCAGATGGCGACAGGGTGGTTTCCAGCTTGACGGCCATGTTGAGGAAATCGGCCTGCTGGGTATAGCCCTGTGGCGCGGTTCGGTAGACGGCTGACAGGGCCAGCAGATTACAATGGCGGCGAAGAAGTTGAACGGCTTGTCTGAGGTGCTGCTCCGGTTCAATATTGGAGCCTAGCGAGACGTACACAACCGCCGGCTGCTCAGACGAAGTCATCTGGCCTCCGTTCGATCACCACGCCGACAGAGTCCGCAAAGCGCAGCGCCCCCGGCTTGTGGACGCGCACCTGTACATAGGGCGCGCCGTGATCCACCACGCAGATTCGGGCGATTGCTGTCGCCAGTTTTTCGACAAGAAGGTATTCGGATGATTCGACGTGCTGGATAATCGCCTTCGTCACGGTGCGGTAATTGAAGGTATCGTCAGGGTCATCTGTCTGGCCCGCCTTGCGCATATCCGTGCCGATGCGCAGGCTGATGACGACATCCTGCCGGTCTTTGCGTTCATGCGGGCTGAAGCCGATGATACAGCGCAGCCGCAGATTTTCGATTTCAATAATGTCCATAGCTGTCATATGATATGGTGATAGATCGTCAGGTAAGCCGGCCGCTTGCGTTCGCGTCTATACATCGTAGCCGGATCAGTGACACAGGGCAAGAATCAGCATGCTCAGAACACGTTGGATAATGTGAACAATAGTGAAGCTGTAGCTGAAGCTTCAGTGAGATTTTGTCGGTCCGATACATTTATCTGATATGATATTTTCGCTGCTTCACATTAATCCCGCACAGCAGAAAGCGATGAACACATATGGAAACGAAGACTGCTAACGGCAACAAACATGACAACAATCGGATGGCGCATAAGCTCAGTTCTGATGAATTTCTCGAAATGTTTGAGCTGAACCTGCCATCTGTCGATCAGGAACGTATTGCTGCTGCCACGCAGGAAATTCTGGAAGCTGTCGGCGAAGACCCTGGCCGCGAAGGCTTACGGCGCACACCGGAACGGGTGGCACGCGCTTATGGGGAACTGCTGAGTGGTTATCGCACCGATCCGGTGAAACTCATCAATGATGCCATTTTTTCCGTCGATTACGATGATATGGTGATTGTGCGGGACATTGAATTTTACAGCCTGTGCGAGCATCACATGCTGCCGTTTATTGGCCGGGCGCATGTCGCTTATATCTCGAATGGCAAGGTGATCGGACTATCGAAGATTCCGCGTATTGTTGATATGTTTGCCCGCCGCCTGCAAGTGCAGGAACGTATGACCCACCAGATTGCCGAATTTATCAATCAGGTACTGGAACCAAAAGGCGTAGCGGTGGTGCTGGAAGGCGTGCATATGTGTTCGATGATGCGCGGAGTGAAGAAGCACGATTCCAGTATGACGACCAGCGCCATGCTGGGCTGTTTCCGCGACGACCAGCGCACGCGGGCGGAATTCATGTCCCATCTCAGCCGCCCCGGCGTGAGCCATTCCTTCTGAACACGACTGATACGCCTGACGACCCGTACTGCTGCGGGTCGTTTTTCTTTATGCAAACCGTTGATTTGCGCCCACAACTATGCTATAGTGGCTCATAACAATCAGGTGCTTACCAGCACTCATCATGAGCGGCGGAGGGATACGGCCCTGTGAAGTCGCGGCAACCCCCAAGGCGTTGGGAAGGTGCCAATTCCGGCAGAGTAATCTCTGAGAGATGAGCTATGCGAATGCAGATAGGCGCGCCTCTTCTTGTCGGAGAGGCGTTTTTATTTGTTTATTAGGTATTTTTAGATAGGCTGAACAAGACCATTTCCTAATCTAGTATCATTTGACAGGGGTGTTTTCTATGACCGTCAAGGAACAAGTCCGGGTTGCCAATCTGACCTTCATGACTTCGCCACGTTACTTTTATACGTCGGAATCTGTCTCGGAAGGACATCCGGACAAGATGTGCGACCAGATTTCAGATGCGGTGCTGGATGCCATACTGGAACAGGACCCGAATGCGCGGGTGGCCTGCGAAGTAGCAACGACCACAGGGCTGGTGATGGTCCTGGGCGAAATCACCACCAGCGCCTATGTGGACATCGAGAAGGTGGTGCGCGAGACTGTCCGGGATATTGGCTACACACGCGGCAAGTTTGGCTTCGATTATGAAACCTGCGGTGTGATCGTGTCCATCAAAGAGCAGTCGGCAGATATTGCGCAGGGTGTTGATAGGGCGCTGGAAGCCCGCGAGGGTTCTATGACCGACGCCGAAATCGAGGCTATCGGCGCTGGCGATCAGGGCATGATGATCGGCTTTGCCTGCGACGAAACACCGGAGTACATGCCGCTGACGATTTCCCTGTCGCATAAGATTACCCGGCGTCTGGCCGAAGCCCGCAAGAGCGGCGAATTACCCTGGCTGCGCCCGGACGCCAAAAGTCAGGTGACAGTCGAATACGCTTACGGCAAACCGAAACGCATCGATACGATTGTCGTTTCGACCCAGCACTCGCCGGAAATCAGCCAGAGTGAAATTCGCCAGCAGGTAATCGAGCATATCATTATGTCGGTTGTCCCGGATGGCCTGCTGGACGACAACACCCGCATCTTCATTAATCCTACAGGCCGCTTTGTGACGGGTGGGCCGCTGGGCGATGCCGGGCTGACCGGGCGCAAGATCATTGTCGATACCTATGGGGGTGTGGCACGGCACGGTGGCGGCGCATTTTCTGGCAAAGACCCGACGAAAGTTGACCGCAGCGCCGCGTATATGGCGCGCTATGTCGCCAAGAATGTTGTGGCTGCCGGTCTGGCCTCGCGCTTCGAGCTTCAGGTGTCTTACGCCATTGGTGTGGCCCAGCCGACTTCGCTGGCTGTCGAGACTTTCGGCACGAATGTCATCCCCGAAGAGCGGATCGAGGAACTGATTCGCAAACAGTTCGATCTGCGCCCGGCAGCGATTATCCGCGATCTGAATCTGCGGCGGCCCATCTACAAGCAGGTGGCGGCTTACGGCCACTTTGGCCGCGATGATCTCGATGTGCCCTGGGAGCGCATCGACAAGGCCGATATTCTGCGGCGTGAAGCCGGGTTGTAGCTGATGGCTGACGACCGGTTACGGCAGCAGCTTGCGTTCATAGCCGAGGTGGACAGGCTGAAACGAGTGCTGCGGCGTAATTATCTGGTGGGTGGCGAACGCCGGGAGAATACCGGTGAGCATAGCTGGCATGTGGCGCTGGCAGCCATGATCCTTGCCGAGTACAGTGACGAGCCGGTTGATGTCGGCCACGTCATCAAAATGCTGCTGGTGCATGACATTGTGGAGATCGATGCCGGCGATACTTTTGCTTACGATGCCGCCGGTCACCAGGACAAGGACGAGCGCGAACAACGGGCGGCAGATCGGATTTTTGGTCTGCTGCCAGACGATCAGCGTGCGGAACTGCGTGCCCTGTGGGATGAATTTGAGGCGCTGGAAACACCTGAAGCGCGTTTTGCGCGGGCGGTCGATATATTCATGCCCATGTTCCATAACACCAGCAGCGAGGGGCGCGGCGGGCGCGAAAACGGGGTTACAAGCGAACAGATATTCAACCGGCAGCAGCAGATCGGCGCGGCGTCGGAGGTGCTGCGGCAGCAGGCGCGAGCTATCGTTGCCGAGGCGGTTGAACGGGGATACCTGAAACCATAAGCACAAAGGGCGGTCGAGAGATCGCTCTTTTTGTTTTCGAAACGTTATTTGCTGGCGGTTCATACCCATTGTATAGTGTGAAGAACGGGTCAACCAGGCAGGCAAGGAGTCCCTTATGCGTACGTTTCTCAGCCGGTTTGGCAAAATCATCTGGCGTTCGATGATTATTTTTTCGTTTGTTGTGAATCTCATACTGGTCATCGTGCTGCTGGCGTTGGGCCTGTTTATCTTTGAAATCAAAAATAATATTGCCGATCCGTTGATCGGGGGCCTGCACGGGAGTTTCGTGGGACTCGATCAGGCGACAATTGACTGGACGATCCCGGTGCGGGATACCATTCCTGTCCGCATGACCGTACCGCTGGAAACGGAAACGACGGTGGTGCTGGTGGAGCCGGTTCCGCTGTCGGCCAGCGCGACCATTAATCTGAACGGGAGCAACGTCACCACGCCGGTCAGTCTCTCGCTGCCGGTGGGTCTGCGGCTGCCGGTGCGGCTCGATCTGGATGTGCCCATCGACGAGGAACTGGATGTGGCGCTGGATGTGCGTGCGGTGATTCCCCTGGGACAAACCCAGTTGCACGACGTGGCGGATAACCTGCGGCTGTTGTTTGAACCGCTGGTTGTCGGTCTGGATAATCTGCCCAATGACTTTGGCGAAGCTGCCGAGTTTGTCAACCAGATTATTGCGGGAACGGCCCCCAATCTGCTGGAGCCGAAAGCCGAGTTTCAGCCCTGGCCGGGTTTTTCGAGGACGGCAGGTTTGAATTACGGTCTGTTTG
>Ga0079224_100014884_pt1 | contig 10880 bp, 18 predicted proteins | sample Stecom2015_FD_80414 | JGI IMG/M metagenome (GOLD analysis project Ga0079224, IMG submission 80414) | Agricultural soil microbial communities from Utah to study Nitrogen management - Steer compost 2015 | ecosystem: Environmental > Terrestrial > Soil > Agricultural land | place: USA: Utah...
CGGTAAACAATGTAACGTTTGCTGACGATGACCAGCGAGCCACGATAGAGAGAGTAGCTAATGATGCAATTTCTGCTCTGGGTCTTGATTTTGGGGCTGTTGATTTGGTTGTCTCTAAGAAAGATGGGACTCCGCACGTACTCGAAGTCAACACAGCGCCGGGTATCGAATCCCCAACCCTCCTTGCCGCTTATCAAGGAGCCTTCAACAAGCTGCGAGCGACCATCAACTATGCCGAACCGCGTAAGAACTTGGGAAGCACACGTCGTCCTGCAAAACGGGGACGTACAAACTATCGAGGTTAATGTCCACAAGAAGGCATCTAAGTACACGGTACTGTCCAAAGTACTAGAGGCCGGTGGCCATCCTAAACAGCTAAAGGAGTGTGAGAATGTCCGGGAAGTTCGCATCCAGAAAGCGTCGGGAGGAAAGTCTCTCCTATTTGTCAGGGAAGGCGCTTCGCTGGCTAAGGCAGTTAAGCAAGGCTCCGCAAAGGAAGGAACTAATTCAGCGAGTAATACAGATACTAAATACCTAGTACGTATTATGCCCACACACATGTCTGGTGTGGATGTGCGGTTCCACCTGTTTGCGCCTAGGCCAGAGGATGCTTTGACCGGGGCCGTCAAGTTGCTCAAGTTTCCCGCTGTTTCCGAGCTGTACGCCTTCATTGTCATTGACTTGAATACAGGTACTATGCCTCTGCACAAGAGGCGGGAGGAGATTACGAAGATCCCTCTAACCTCTACTCCTGTCACTGTCCATCCGAAGGCTACAGAAAGTAGTACACCCACAGATAAGGTTACTGCAGGGTGTACTACCTCTGTTAAGGGGGTGCGTCACACACTCCGTCATAGTGTGCTGTCCCAAGAGTTTGTTGGGCTGCAGCCACCAGTAACCACAAGGGTCAGACTTCCTTCTGTAACCGTGAAGCATAGTTTGCGAGGTACAAATGCCTAACCTAGTAGAACAACTTGGACACGAATACTGTGATAATTTCCTGCGTGGTGTTGTGTTCAGGCACGACAGTAAGTTGTATCTGATCTCGCGGTTTACCGACGAGCACATCGTGGCTCACAGGTTGCAACCCGATCCGCTGGCACAGATCTCCGAGCGAGAAGTCAGGCTGCCGCTGGATACTCTGCCTGACTGGTCTGCTCTCTCATATCCACGCATGGGGTACCGCCCGTTGTGTGATAAAGCCGTGGCCTATCTGACAAAGAACAACTCTGTGCACCGAGGGTTGCACGGCCGGGACATTACGGCCACCACCAGCTTTATAGAGCGTTGTGTTCTGGGGGGCTTGGGTATCCGCGTGGAGCGAGTGTTCGGAGAGTTAGGTAAGCAACTGCTTACCTTTGATGATAGGTTCATGTCCTTCAAGGACGGCTTCGCCGCCATTCAGGCTGGAGATATTGTTTCTTTCTGCATGTCTCCAGATGTAGCAGTTAAGCCCATTCAGAATGGTTACCTAGGAATCCTTTATCGAGAGCGGCAGATTGGTACTGTAAAAGAGGACGGAACCGTGCAAATTCTGCACACCCCTTCAACTTATATGTGGGAACGGCTGAATGAAAACCACTAAGCTGTCTAGCATCACTGATCATCGGGCGTTCAATATCCACAAGCCCAGCGAGTGCTGGCCTATCGCGGACCAGCTAGTTGGAGTGGAGATCGAACTGGAGGGATACTCTAGGGAAGAACTTCGTGCTCACGAAGCTCGGAGATATCCGTTCTGGGCTGTCAAGGAAGATGGCTCTCTGCGTGGAGGTATCGAGCTAGCGCTGCACGAGCCCCTCATGGGCCGGCAACTGATGGACGCTATTGATTACTTCTACGCTAGCTTCACACACATGACCCCCTCTCCACGTACGTCTATCCATATCCACATGAATATGCGGCAGGATACTGACACGGTGGAGTCCCTGCAAAATCTAACCACTCTGTACTACATGTGGGAGGACGCATTCTTCCGGTTTGCAGATGAATCCCGTAAGTGGTGTTCCTACTGCAATCCGCTGGAAGATAATCCACCTGAGTTTATCAGGGACCTAGTGCAAGGAGCTAACCCACGGACTCTTCGCAATTCCCTCACCCGGCTAGCCTCCCGTAACACTTACCGATACTACGGGTTTAACGCTGCTGCGTTGAGGCGCTATGGTACTATTGAGTTCCGGCACATGCCACTGACCCCGGATAAGCAGCGTCTTATTCAGTGGATGTCTATGTTGATGGAGCTTAAGCTGGCAGCCAATACGCTGACAGATGAGGGTGTACTGGTGCCCGATAAGATCAAGGGTCCGCAAGATACCGGAATCATCCGTCAGCTCATGCCTCGGTTTGGCGATTACCTCATGGAAGTAGTGCCCCCAGTGGAGGCGTACAACCGTCTGTCTCGCCTGCTATCCTTTATCTCACCGACCGTCGAAGTGCTACTTAGTCCCGAGCACCCAGTCATTGCTCGTTTCACCCGTAAGGCTGGGATTCAAGCTGTTATTGGGGTACCCCTAACTGAGCACACACTCATGCTAGGGGGGAATATGATTAGGGTAGTGGATGGTGACCTTCGTGTCGCTGGCGAGTTCAGTCTCTTTGATGATAACGCCCTTATTGAGTACCTTGCTCGTGGCTCCATCACTCGGAACGAGGTTACAACGATTCGAGAGCTTCGTTATGCAGAAGAGGATCGTAGACAAGCTGCTGACCGGCAGCAACTAGAAGTGGACGAGGTAGAAGATGCAGATCAACAACTCCCACCTGATCTGCCACCCCTACCTGATCTGCCAGCCCCACCGGAGCAGGCGCACCTCTTGATTGACGTACGGCCTGTACGAGCTGATCCACTAGCGGCAGCCGGTGCGGAGGATCCGATCGCAAATGACCTTCGTGATGTCTTTCAACGTGCTGCTCAGCGTGTCAACAGGTGGTGAGTAAGTTCTAACTCAACAACTAGAGGAAAGTAAATAATGTGTGGTATCTTTGGTCTTGTTAATGGTAAGACAAACCGCTTTGCTAACCAAGGTCTCTGTGATCTCATCCGTGATGCGCTAGAAGTAGGACAGCTGCGAGGCCGAGACTCCACCGGCATCTTCCAGATAGACAAGGGGTCAATCTACTTTCATAAAGAAGCCATCCAAGGGGCAGACTTCGCCCACAGCAACAAGGCGGCTGCGTACATCCGTGACGCCGATACGGCCGTTCTCACTGTTGGCCACCATCGAGCGGCTACCAAGGGTAAGGTGAGTACGAACAACGCTCACCCGTTTTACCACAGTCTTAGCAACAATTATGGTAGGGATATCATCGGTGTACACAACGGTACACTGGACAGTTGGAATCAGAAGCAGCACGGATGCAACGTAGACTCCGAGTGGGCTATCAAGCATATCGGAGAGAAAGGGCTGGAAGCCTTTAAGGACTTCCGTGGAGCCTTTGCTTTCGTGTGGTACGAGGACTCCCCAGAGGGTGCCAGTGTGCTGCATATGGCGCGTAACAGCCTGCGCCCCATGTACTTTACCTACGTCAAAGATAGTAATCGTATGCTGTTTGCTTCCGAGTATATGATGCTGGCGTGGCTTGCTGCCCGCAACAAGATCCCCTTGGAGGAAGAGTTCATCGAACTAACTCCCGGCTACGTCTACAAGTTTAACGTAGATAATCCACGCCAGTACACCACTGAGCCTCTTCCGTCTGCCCCTGTCTCGCAGGCAGCGTCTTGGAACACCTTCGCTGGACATAAGGACCGGCGAACGTCGCTTCTGGAGCAGATCGTAAGCCTTTTCGAGGAAGGAGAGAAGGAAGAGAACTCCTCGCCAAACGCGGTAGCGGGGAGTAACGAGGGTGGTGTCAAGCTAATCAAGCGGGAGGAGGTGCGGGAGGCACGCAAGCTGGAAGTATACAAGCAGGAAGTCCAGCTGGAGATTGATTACTATGATGCCTTTAACAAGGAGATCTACGGCACCGTAGAAAGGTGCACTAACCTTGACCTCGTAGGAGCCCACGTACTCATCCGTGGTGTGAGTAGGGAAAAGTACAAGGAGCTACAGCGCTTCCGCCTAAGCCGGGCTAAGGTATATGGCGTGACTTACTGGACCGCTGGAGGTGAGCCGTGGTTCGTGTGTTCCCCAATGAGTACCCGTGGTGTAGAGGGTACCGAGGCTGAGAAGGCTGCCACCTCACTAGCTAGCGAAGAGGCCCTCAGTCAGCTAGAAGCAGCCCTGCGTGAGGAACTCGTTGAGCACAGGAAGAACAAGAATGCCATGGCCAACTCTACCGTCCACTAATGAACAAGCCCTGCTTGAAATCGAATCCGAGTATGGAACCCTCAGAGATGGACAATCCTTGGCCGGGCGTCTTTGCCCTCGATGCCGAGGGGGAAGGACAGGAGAGAAAAGTTTATCGGTATCTAGAAATGGTTCGAACATCCTTTTCAAATGCCACCGCTCTTCCTGCGAATTTGCCGGAGTTGTTCAGGAACGAAGCGGTGCGTCTGTACATGGAGCAGATGCCGCACCCGAGCGACAGCCTGGACGACGAGGTAATTCAACTTTTAGAGGTGAGCCACTATGTAACGACCTTAAAGAACTGCTCGAACGTAGTTACCGAATTTCTGGATACCTTCAAGCAAAAGGATTCATTGGAGAAGAGCGGGGGAGACTAGTTCTGCCTGTATTTGATAGAGTGGGTGTACAGTATGGATACGTGTCAAAGCGCACTCCTCTAGATAAACATGTCGGCGGTCTGCCCAAGAACCTTAGTATGCTCGACAGGCCTAACGAGGGAGCGTGGTACGCACCTATGGCTAATAAACGAAAGCTCATTGTGGTTGAAGATCAGCTGTCTGCTCTGCGAGCATCCGAGTACATGACCTCCGTAGCTCTGCTTGGTACTCATGTGACAGACACCATCAAGGATTCAATCAAAGCAGGTAAGTTTGATGTTGTGTACCTAGCCCTCGACCCTGATGCCTTTACGAAATCCATCAAGTTAGCCAGAGAACTGCGGGAGGATATCCCCGTGCAGGTTCTGCGGTTGCCTAAGGACATAAAGGACATGACCCACGAGGAGGTGGGCTCCTTGTTCAAGGCAATACTTAGCGACGATGAGGTATAATGAAAATGAAGACTGAGATTGATTTCTACGCGAGCATCCGCCGGGCGCTGGCCGACATGGATGCCGCTTCTGAGGCACGTAATGCACTCGCGTGGCGAGACGCCCATGACAGGTTCGTAGTGCATGTAGCTCCCGACACCATCCGGGCGCTGATCGCCGAACGCGACCGACTGGAGGCCGAGGTCGAGGCGTTGCGGGCGGAGGTGTCGCATGAACGGTGGCTACGTGAGCAGGCAGAAAGCGTAACCGAAGCGGAGCGCGACGCGCGAGATGCTTACAAGGCCCGAGCCGAGCGGCTGGCGGAGGCGTTGCGGGAGGCGCGGGACTCTGGCGGCTACGTGCACGACGTGGCCCGCGCCGCCCTGCGCGACCACGACCTCGGCCTGCTGCTGGTCGTGGCCGAGCCGGAGGATGCCCTCTATGTCGTGGACACCTGCTTCCCCATCACGCGCGGCAGCGGCAGGAGCCCCGGGAACGGGTACCGTCGCTGGTGCTGGGGGAATGCCGAGGAGGCGGAGCTGGTCTCGCGTGGCGAGCCCGAAATCTGGCCAGTGAATCAGGAGGATGAGGAATGAACACCGACAAGCTGAAAGAGTTGCTGGGGGCTGCTACGCCGGGGCCGTGGAGCGTTGTTGCAGACCCATCGCACTATCACACTCTTTCTACAGTTGTCGGAGGCTATCGCGGGCTGCGTGACTTTCAGTTTCGCGCCGAGATTGGCGGGCAGTGCGACTGGAAAGAGCAGGAAGCCAACGCCGCCCTAATCGTCGCCGCCGTCAACGCCCTTCCTGCGCTCCTGGCGCGGTTGGAGGCGGCTGAGAAAGTGGTGGAGGCGGCGCGAGAGTCCATCCCAATGATTGCCTATGCGTATAGCAAAGGCATTGCGAAAGCCGAGCTTGTAGGGCGCGACCTTGGAGCCGCCCTCACCACCTACGACGGAGCCACGAAATGAGCGGGATGACGATTAAGCGGGCGTTGGCGGTTATCCAAACTGAGGTCAACTGGCACGCCGGCAGCGATACGCACTACCGCGCCGAAAGGCTGGAACAATCCCTCGCCACCCTCCGCGCAGAGATCAAGCGGTTGGAGAAGGATGCGGAGAGGTATCAGTGGCTACGCAAGGGGAACAACGACGACATTGCGGTTGTGCGTGGCCTTGGCGCGATGGACTACGGCATGAGCGCGGTTGCCTACACGTACTCTGAGGAGATCGACGGCGATGATCTGGACGCCGCCATCGACGAAGCTATGGAGAAGGAGGATGATTGAGCTGTTTCTTTGGGTTCTCGCCTTAATCGTGGCGGGCGGGATTGGGTATTTCTTCGGCGGCCTACACGCCTCAAGCGTCGCCTTTTCTGCTTTTCAGGCCGAACACGCCAGGTGGCAGGCTAAATATAACGCCCTGATGCAGAGGGTCTATCGGCTTCAACAGGAAGCAGTCGCCAAGGAGTCCTCCGATGAAGGTCAGCGACGAGGTTGTTGAGGTGGCGGCGAAGAAGGCCGCAGCAGCCAATGGGACGTGCCTTGTTTCTGCGGAGGATTTTTGGAAAATGATTGGCCCCGGCGACCATGAGAATTGGCACATGGTTGCCCGCGCCGCCCTAGAAGCCGCCCTGCCGATGGTGGTGGGGGAGGTGCGGGCGTTGATTATTAAGTGGCGGAGTATGGAATACAGTACTCCGGACAGTCGAGATTGCGCCAATGATCTGGAGTCCATCCTGACCAACCTAGCTTCGTCAGACGTTCCGAAGGAACTTAAGGAGGACTAGCCGTGGGCAGAAAACTTATGGCAGTCACTATCCGTGGCGACCAGCACGAGTGGAGTTTTTGTTTCTACGGGAACCCGAAGCACCTCGACGACTGGTTAGCAGATGGACTGGAGGTTGCGCTGGTGGAGAACACAGTGCCTGCGTGGCTTCCGAAATGGGTCCCTGTGCGCTGGTGGTGTTTCGTGCAAGACGTATTTAATTTCCGCAATCCGTGGCGGGGGTAGGAGAACCGAAATGAACGACCACATCGAAGGTGTATCACCAGCTTCGACGAGTGAAGCTACCGAAGTGCTGCGGGGGCTGGTGGCGAAGTGGCGGGATCGGGCTAATGTTCGTGACGCATCGCTCACCGTATCGCACCGCGTTCTGATCGAGGACTGCGCCGACGAACTCGACGCCGCCCTCGCCGCGATGGGCGGGCAGGGGGACGGGCGCTACCCGTGCCCGCGTGGCTGTGATTGCAGAGGCCGCGACTGCCCGGACTGCGCGAACTTCACCGCACTTCCGCAGCCCGCAGCCGTGGATGACCTGAACACATGGCATGCCGCTTTCGTCGCAGAGCGAGCTATGCGCTACCGCGATGGTGGGATGGCGATTGAGCAGGCACGTATCCACGCCGAAACCGATGCCGCACGTATGGCGGTGGCAACAGTAGTCCAGCATCCCGCTGAGAAGGATGCGGAGCTTGGCGCGTGGGTTAGGCATTTCATGGAACGAGTCGGCCCAATCAAGTCGGTCGACGGCGGGGATGTCTATTACGTCATGCTGCCACGGGTCGAGCGCGGAGCAGGAGTTGAAGCTGCTATCGCCGCCGCCCTAGCCCAGCCGAAAGGAGATAAGTGATGAAGATGAATAAGTTTTGGGTTGTCTGGAATCCGAACGCCGGAGCGCCTACGTTCCGGCACCCAACGCGTGAGCAGGCGCTTGCCGAAGCCGAAAGGCTTGCCGCAAGAAATCCGAACGCGGCCTTCGTCGTTTTGGAGGCGCTGACTGTCAGCCGCGCAAAGACTGTTGTCACCGAGACGCTTTCCGAAGCGTTACCATTTAGGAGCTAGCCATGACTGACATTGATCTGCTGCCGCTGCCGGAGAAGGAGCAGTTGGCGAATCCCTATGCACATAGCTTCGGGAGCGTGGCCGCTTACGGGCACACCGATGACACGCTCCGCGACTACGCCCGCGCCTGCGTCGCCCACGCTACCGCCCCGCTACAGGCCGAGAACGAGCGGCTGCGGGCCGAGCGTGAGTCGCTGTGGGTGGAGCTGGAGAATTGGAAGGAGTGCTTCTGTCAAGCCGCGTCAGGGGCCGAGCGGCTGGCGAAGTTGCTGCGGGAGTTGAGTGAGGTTTGCCGCGCAGCAATCAAGGCTGGAGATTGGAAGGTTGACGGGGCTTGTGACCCTGACTCTTTGCTGAGTCGTGCTGACGCCGCCATCGACGAAGCGATGGAGAAGGAGAACAAAGCATGAACATGATCAATGACGGAGGCCCGGCGTTTCCGGTAGGGGAGGAGACGACAGGATTCGGCATGACCCTGCGGGACTACTTCGCGGCCAAGGCGCTTCCGGCTATATACCGCGTTTTCTGCGACGAAGTTCACTCGTTTGTGGCAACCGTGCCGAAAGACTGGGAGATGAGCATCGCGCGTAACGCCTACAAGCTGGCCGACGCCATGCTCAAGGCACGGGAGGCGAGCAATGACTGAAACCGCCGTTCAGCTGCTGGAGAACCTTAAGTATCAGGTATACCATCCGGCTGTCACCACGATGGCTCCGTGCTCCAATGGCTGTGGGGAGGCAGCCAGAGGGGGTAAGGAGTGCTGGAAGTGCCTGGCCAAGAAGCTACAAGATAGGCTAAAAGGTAGGCTGGAGGAACTGTCTTCCAAGCGCAACTTTCTCACTGAGGGCGTAGTAAATAACTTAACATATACAGTCACAGATCTGCTGTACAGTCACCGAGAAATGCACTCGATCGAGGACCTTTGTAATCTCTACGATAGCCTGGATACGGGAGGGATTGATGGCCTATCTTGTGTTGATGATGCTAGACGGGCACCCATCGAACGACAGTAAGGATGTCGGAAGGCTAGGTATCCCGGAGATGAACGATGTCGGGATTGATATCGTGTACTCCAAGGAAGACGCTGAATACCTTCTCAGACAAGTAAGAGTGCCCTACACTCACGTTCTGTTCAGGGAAGGGATCCAATATACCGATATATTCCATACGGATATACTCCAAGACTTCCATGGCGAGATAATCTCTGGTCCTGATGTTGAAGCGCTCTTTGAGATATTAGAGTCGATAGCCACCAATCCCATTCAATCTGAAAGAGAGAAGGAAATGAACTGCACCTTAACGTTAGCTGGACTAGAGCTGAACACCGTGACTAGGGCAGTCCGCATCAAGTCAAGCTTCGTTCATCTAACTGAACTGGAATTTAACCTGCTACACGTTCTACTTACCAATTACCCCAACATTGTTCCAAGGGAAGTGATCGAGCGTGAACTGTGGCTGAACAAGCTTCCAGAATCGGACGTACTTAAATCGATCCTGAACACCCTGAGGAACAAGTTGCGGCGGATGGAGTCGGATGTACTCATCCAGACTGTTCCGAAGAAGGGATACCGTCTGCAGACTACTGGAGACGCCTGATGAGAATCGTAGCTATTGCGGACACCCACTTCCCCTTCTCTCCCGATAAGATTCCGGAAGGAGATGTACTTGTCCACGCTGGGGACTTGATGTACACCGGAGGCACAGACGAATGGTACCCACTACTTGACTGCTTGGGTAACCTGCGATCCAAGTTTGAACACATCGTCTACGTTCCCGGTAATCACGACATACACGTAGAACTGTTTACCTCGATGGCGAGACTTGAGTTAGAGAAGCGGGGTGTACAGATGCTGGGTGCGGACCACAAAATGACCCTCGAATTACCAAACGGCATGACGATGCTTGGTCTGCCATTCGTGCAGGGTCTATATGGGTGGGCATTCAACCGAAGCAACAGGTTCCTATTCGATCTAGCAGAACAGCTACCTCCTGTGGATATTGTTGTAAGCCACGCACCACCACGGTATCAGGTGCTGGATAACGGGTTTGGAGTAGAGGCGTGGAGGCTGTACCACCAGCGGCACCGGCCTGATATCTGGATTAACGGGCACGTACACGAATGCTATGGCATACTAGAGTACGAGGGCACTACATTTTACAATGCGTCTATGTGTGACATTGACTACAATCAGACGAATGCCCCTCTCATCATTGATGTGTGATAAGGAGGATTAATGGAAAAACAACTGCTAGCCTGTGCCATTGCTGCGAGGACTAGCTTCGACCTTCTGCTAAAGTACCTTGATGTCAAGAAGTACTCCCGGCAGTTTCAGGTTCTCTGGAGCCTTATCGAGGAGTACTACAAGCTGGATGAGGACGTAGCTAAGGTAGACCTTGATGTAATCTCTACCCACATCAGGGAGACTATCCGGTCTGAGAAGCAGGCGGATGCCCTCACTGAAATGCTGCTATCTTCTGCGAACGAGGAGGTATCTGTAGCCAACGTCCAGCAAGTTGTACTAGAGGCCAAGAAGAGGGAACTCGCAGATCAGCTTGCCCAGCAGCTAGTCAACAGTGGCTCCGCTCCTGACCAACTGGTGCAGGAATTCGTAGAGCTTAATAAGTTAACAAATCTTGAACAGCTTACTCAGCGGGGGGTTGAAATTGTAGAGACCTCCAATGTAGAGGATATCATCGCCGACGAAGGGGATACCAAGAACAAGCTGATTGTTTACCCCCGATCCCTTAGCGATCGACTGGAAGGCGGGGTATCGGGAGGTGACCACCTGCTAGTGTACGCCCGGCCTGAGTCCGGCAAGACAGCCCTGTGCCTGACCATTGCGGCAGGCTTCGCCCGACAGGGTGCCTTTGGTATCTATTTCGGCAATGAGGATAGAACGCGCAGAATGGTCGTACGAGGCGTTTCCTGCCTGAGTGGTATCCC
>Ga0079224_100014885_pt1 | contig 10880 bp, 8 predicted proteins | sample Stecom2015_FD_80414 | JGI IMG/M metagenome (GOLD analysis project Ga0079224, IMG submission 80414) | Agricultural soil microbial communities from Utah to study Nitrogen management - Steer compost 2015 | ecosystem: Environmental > Terrestrial > Soil > Agricultural land | place: USA: Utah...
AAACAACTTCACAAAAATCGAACATGAAGAGAGTCTGGATCTACCAAAGTAGCCGTTTTTTAACGGATGAAGAAGTGGCTGTCGTGACGGATATTTTACAGGAGTTTGTTTCCCAGTGGACGGCCCACGGCAACCAACTCGCCGGATCGTTTGAGGTGAAATATCATCTTTTTATTATCCTTCAGGTGGACGAGGAGAAGGCTATGGTGACGGGCTGTTCTATTGATAAATCGGTTCATTTGTTAAAAAAGATAGAAGCGACGTTAGGCGTATCGCTGTTCGACCGGCTGAACATTGCATACCGCGATCAGAACATGAATATTCAAATTGCCTCACGGGACGAGTTCGAGCGACTGGTCACGGCGGGCATTGTCGATCAACGTACGGTTGTTTTTAACAATATGGTGACATCCGCTGAGGATCTGACGGACAAATGGGAGGTTCCGATAAGCGAAAGCTGGCACGCTAAGGTCTTTTTTTAAACGCATGGATCCTTCTAAATAAAACCTCGCCCAAGTTATAAGTCAGAAATTAGAATAGTAAGATGAAGTTAAAGGGGGGTAGAAGAGTTACCTTGTCCCACTTCGTTTAACTTCACCTATCCAGCCGAAGTGCTCGGCTGCACATGTTCCGTTCCTTAAATCTCAAGCTTCGCAACGACGCATTTCGTAATTTTAATAGACCGCCATCGAGCGCCGATTTGGAACCACGTTAACAGGGTGTTATCGCAAACTGGGCCGGAGGAGGAACCTGGCGCTGAAGATAGATATGTACCACAGTAAACCGATCCGTAAGATCTATGGAGATTACGGATCGGTTGTAGGAGAGTTCCCATCGATGTATGCATCCTGTGCAAGGCTAGCACCCGGTCGCAGCGCTGCCTCGCGACCGGGGCGGTAATCTTTAAATTATCCTCTTTTCTTACAGCACGGTGTTCAGTGCCTGCGGAGATGCGCTCTTTATGGCGTCGTTGGCCTGCGTTTCGTACTGTTCGAAGTTTTTCATAAATAACTTTGCCAGCATCTCCGCCTGGCGGTCGTAATCCGTTTTGTCGCCCCATGTATCTTTCGGGTTGAGAACTTCGGCTGGTACATCGGGGCAAGATTGTGGTACGAGTACACCGAAGTTAGGATGGGGGACGAAATCTTGCTGCGCCAGCTCCCCGCGTACCGCCGCCTGCACCATAGCCCGTGTATACCGCAAGCTAATCCGTCTTCCTGTACCATAGGCCCCGCCTGTCCAGCCGGTGTTTACCAGCCATACATTGACATCCGGACATTCCTCCAGTTTTTGTCCGAGGAGCTCTGCATACCGGGTAGGATGCAGCGGCAGGAATACCTTTCCGAAGCAGGCCGAGAATGTTGTCTGCGGTTCGCTGATTCCGACCTCTGTCCCCGCTACCTTCGCAGTGTATCCCGACAAAAAATGGTACATGGCCTGCGCCGTCGTAAGCTTAGCAATAGGAGGCAGCACGCCGAATGCGTCGCAGGTCAGGAAGAAGATGTTTTTGGGAGTATCTCCTACGGATATCTTTTTGGCGTTTTTGATGTGCGATATAGGATAGGCCGCCCGCGTATTCTCGGTGAGGCTTGCGTCTGCGTAGTTTACCGTGTTTGTTCCTTCGAAGAAGCGGGTATTTTCAAGCAACGTGGGATGCTTGATCGCGGCAAAAATTTCCGGTTCTTTCTCTGCGCTGAGGTCTATACATTTCGCGTAGCAGCCGCCCTCGAAGTTGAACACGGTATTATCTGACCATCCATGTTCGTCGTCGCCGATCAGCTGACGTTGTGCATCTGCCGAGAGCGTCGTTTTACCGGTTCCGCTGAGACCGAAAAAGAGGGCCACGTCGCCCGCCTTTCCCTCGTTTGCCGAACAATGCATTGGCAGCACGCCATGCTCATGGGGCAGCAGGAAGTTTAAAACCGAAAAGATTCCTTTCTTCATTTCGCCGGTGTAAGCCGTTCCTCCGATAAGAATCATCTTCCTGCTGAAGTTGATGATAGAGAAGTTCTGCTGCCTCGTACCGTCGACAGAAGGATCCGCCAAAAACTCGGGCACCTGCAGAATAACCCATTCCTGTTGATAGCCGGCCAGTTCTTCCGGCGTCGGCCTTAGAAAGAGATGATGACAGAATAAGTTGGCCCAAGGTGTTGTGTTGATAACAGTAACGTTTATCCTCAGCTTAGGATCCGCTCCTGCATAGCAGGATCGTACCCAGAGCTCCCTGTCCCGGATAAAGACGCGCATTTTTTCCAGTAGGCGATCGAAGATCTCGGTGGCGATGGGGATATTGATTTCTCCCCAGTCTACCGTGTTCTCGGTGATTCCGTCCTTTACAATAAAGCGGTCCTTTGGGGAGCGGCCGGTGAATTTCCCCGTTTCAATGCAAAGTGCGCCGGTGTCACTTCGCGAACCTTGTCCGCGTGCTATCGTCTGCTGAACCAAGGTGTCGGCATCAAGGTTTAGATGAACTTTTGTGGCTAAAGTGTCTAAACCGTCCGTGATGCATAGTGGATTTGGATGTTCCATTTCCATAACCATATCATAATTTATTTTTACGCCACTAAGTTAGGCAGAATATGCACACGAATGCTGACGAGAATACTTTTCGTTAAGAATTGAACAAAATTGATTAATTATTAAAAAAAGTATAGCGAACGTACCGTTCAAAACGTTTGTTTATATTTTGGTCTTGAAGTTATTGAAAATAGTTAAATGTCTTTTTCGAATAAACGAAGCTAAACAAGGTATTTTAACAACGTTTGTTCGTTTTTAACCGTCAGTTCAACCCGTTTTCCCAGAATTAAACTATGGTTATCTTCGATATGACCTGCCGGAAAGCCGAAGCACACAGGGAAGTTGTATTCCTGAACTTTATCCATGATGATCTCTTCGAACCGTTGGCCGAAGGGGGGATCGCTGTCTTTAAGAGACGTGAAGCCTCCTACAATGAGACCTTGAAGTCTGTCGAACTTTTTAGCTCTTTTCAGGGTCCACAGCATGCGGTCAATATTGTAATGGGGTTCTCCTACGTCCTCAATAAAAAGAATCTTTCCGTCGTAATTCCCGTCGGAGGGTGAGGATAGCATACTGTGGAGGATGGCCAGATTTCCACCGATAAGTTCGCCCTGGCCTTTTCCGGGGCGGTTGGGAAAGCCGGTTTGCGCGTATCTGTAATCCATGCTCTGCCCAAAAAGAGCGCGCTTGAGCGAATCGAGGGCGCCGGCCGTACTGTCGTCAAACGATTTAGGCATTTGCCCGTGGATGCTACATATTTTAACGCGATTGTGCAGATGGCTGTGAAGCACGGTAATGTCGCTGAAGCCGACGAGCCACTTCGGCCGCTTTTTAAAGTTGGTAAAGTTCAGCCTGTCAATAATCCGCACGGTACCGTATCCGCCCCGTGCCGCAAAAATAGCTTTGATATCGGGTGCATCGAGTGCCCGCTGCAGATCACCTGCGCGTTGTTCATCCGTACCCGCGAACTGATGAAATTGTGAACTCACCGTTTCGCCGACATCTACCGTCAATCCCCAGCTATTTAAGATATCAATAGCTGTGTCGACATTGCCTTTAATGTAGCTTGCAGGGCATACAATGGCCACTTTGTCGCCCTTTTTAAGAAATTGAGGTATTTTCATGTGCTGCGCTTATTTTACGCGCAAATTGAGTTATCTTTGCCAAAGTAACAAATCTTTGTTCACTTTTTTAGTCGTAGTTTTCATTTTAAAATCGTTACACGTTGAGTATTTTAACTAAAAACAGATTTACTATTACGTCCGCCTTACCATATGCTAATGGGCCTTTGCACATCGGGCATCTTGCGGGTGCCTATATACCCGGCGATATTTTTACACGCTTTCTTCGTCTAAACAACAAGGACGTCGTGTATGTCTGCGGATCGGATGAGCACGGAGCGGCCATAACAATCAAAGCCAAAAAGGAGGGCGTTACGCCCAAGGAGATCATTGATAAATACAATACGCAAATTAAAGAGAGCTTTGAAGAGTTCGGAATAGATTTCGATATTTATCACCGCACTTCAGAAAAAATACATCACGAGTTATCTCAGGAATTTTTCTTGAACCTTTACGAAAAAGGGGAGTTCATCGAAAAATTTTCTGAACAGTATTACGACGAAGAATTTCATCAATTTTTAGCCGACAGATACATCGTTGGAACCTGTCCGCATTGTCATAGTGAGGGAGCATACGGCGATCAGTGTGAAAAATGCGGAACCTCGCTGAATCCCACTGACCTTATCAATCCAAAGTCTACGCTAAGCGGAAAAACACCTGTTTTGAAAGAAACCAAGCACTGGTACCTTCCGTTAGACAAATATCAGCCTTGGCTGGAAGAGTGGTTGATAGAAGGGAAAAAAGGTGTATTGAAGTCCAACGTTTTTGGACAGTGTCAATCCTGGTTAAAATCCGGACTCCAGCCGCGCTCAATGACAAGGGACCTCGATTGGGGCGTAGATGTCCCGCTGGATGAAGCTAAAGGCAAGAAACTATACGTATGGTTGGATGCTCCAATTGGCTATATTTCGGCAACAAAGCAGTGGGCGATTGATCAAGGTAGGAATTGGGAAACTTATTGGAAAAAACAGGAGAATGAGGCCGAAAACTCAACACTGATTCATTTTATAGGAAAAGATAACATTGTTTTTCACTGTATTATTTTCCCGGCTATCCTGCACGCGCACGGAGCATACATTCTTCCGGAGAACGTGCCGGCGAACGAGTTTTTAAATCTGGAAGGGGATAAGCTCTCAACGTCGAGAAACCATGCTGTGTGGCTACACGAATATCTGGAAGAATTTCCGGGAAAGCAGGATGAACTACGTTATGTGCTCACCTCTATCCTGCCAGAGACGTCGGATAGCGAATTTACGTGGAAGGACTTCCAATCGCGTGTCAATAATGAATTGGTGGCCATCCTCGGCAACTTCGTGAACCGCGTGATGGTCTTATCTCACAAGTACTTTGATGGCAATCTGGCCTTAGGAAGCACGATGACAACACGCGACGAAGACACGCTGAAAGATCTGGCCGGATATCCGCAGGACATTACAGACTCCATCTCGCAATATCGATTCCGCGAGGCATTGGCCCACTTTATGAACGCCGCTCGTCTGGGAAATAAATATTTGGCCGACGAAGAACCGTGGAAAATTTATAAGGAGGATCCGGAACGAGTTAAGACAATTCTATATGTCGCGTCGCAGATCGTTGCCAATCTGGCTGTACTGTCGCAGCCTTTTTTACCTAAAACCGCTGCCAGACTCTTTTCGATGCTGAACATCGAACGTGTAGGCTGGGACAAGGCAGGAGAAGCAAATATCCTTCCTGAGGGACATGTGCTGGGAGAGACCCAGCTGTTGTTCGAAAAGATTACAGATGAGCAGGTTGACTTCCAGTTACAAAAATTGGCGACAGCTAAAGCAAAAAACGCACAGGATGCCGCAAAAGCAGAGCCCGCCAAGCCGAACATAAGCTATGACGATTTTCTGAAGATGGATATCCGTGTCGGTACCATCCTCGAAGCAGAGAAAGTAGCTAAGACGAAGAAGCTACTAAAGCTTAAGATCGATACAGGCATTGATCAGCGGACGGTAGTGTCGGGGATAGCCGAGTTTTTTGCGCCGGAGGAGATCGTCGGTAAACAGGTATCCATCCTCGTTAATCTCGAGCCGCGGGAGATTAAAGGTATTACATCCCAAGGTATGATTTTGATGGCCGAAGACGCTGACGGACGCCTGGACTTTGTTAACCCAACCACGGCAATCAAGCCGGGCAGTACGGTGAGGTAGCCAATACAATGGATATAGAAACGGCTGTTATCTAGCAGCCGTTTTTGTTTGTTAAAAGCAATCGCAATTGTCCGTCCGTAGAGTTCCATAGGGAGATTCGACTCTGCAGGAGTCGCCCTAATGGATTTGATTTAGATGACCCCGCGGGGTCATCTAAATCGTCGCTGCATTCAATCCAGCAGCCTTCGCGGTTCATAAGCCGCTCTGCCAATCATTATCTTATTATCGTCTAAAAATTCGTTTCATATATAGCGGTCGACAGCTCTTGGTCGATAAAGTCTGCTACTATGATTCCGAACTTGGCTGTAGCCTGCCCGGAGAAGTAGTTCTTCAATCGAGGGTTAACATAGTTGGATACCGACGTGATATTAGGAATTCCCAGAATGCTTCGGTAGCCGCTGCTAAAATTTACCCAAAGCACTTTTTCTGCTGGATAACCCGCCGATTTTGTTGCCTCAAGAAACTGGGAGACCCGAGACCATTTGTTTTCAGGGGTGTTTTGATACTCATCTTGTATTTCCAGTCGATAACCCGGCCGGTTGATGGTGAACGTCGCTTTATCGGCCCAGCCCGGTGTGGCAGCTATTCCCAATGCACCGTTGTAGCCGAAGCGTCGCAACAGTACGATCTTTCCGCGGCAGCTGCCGAGTGAAGGGATGTCATCTTCCAGATACCACAAGCTGCGATCTTGCTCCGCATAGGCCAGAAAACGTTCTTCGAAAGTGGTTGTGTTATTTTCGGCGGTATGCTCGGGTTTGACGCTCATGATAATCGTCTCGGATGGATTGGCCGTCAGAAAGGCTTTACAGGCATTGATCACGTCGTCAAAATTCAGATGTTGATAAATAGCTCCATGATGGATCGCGAAGGCGTCATTGAAGTGACGGCACCGTATATCGAGGAAGCGTACACCGGCATTAAGCTGATCGCCGATACTTAATTCCTGTGTTTTAGCCGTTCCGGGAAACGGCTCATGCCGCGCTCCGCTATCATGCGTTCCGGGGATACTGATGTGGTGGATGGGCAACTGATTCGGTAATGCGCTCATCCAGTTCGAAGAGTTGTAAGCTGACAAGGCTGCTTGATGCGTGTTGTTCGTCAGCTTTTCGGTTACAGCCTGTTCGACCGGACTCTCCATCTTCTGGCAAGACCAAGTTCCCAAAAGGAAGAGTAAACAAATAAATAGGTACGGGTGGTGTTTCATTGTATTGTGATTTAATGAATAGGTAGCGTTCCATAGACACCACCGAAATTATCTAAAAAATATGATCAGACTCCCCGCTTCGTATTACTAAATTGTTATATCTTCGATTTCTATATGAGGCGCGACCGTGGCGCTGCTTGTCCCCAATATCGAGGCGACAGCACGGAAGAGGTACACGGCGGCACATATCGGGGCGTTCGCGACACCGATGTAATAATCCTGTATCAGGCGGTAAAATGGTAACGCAAGCGGCTTCTGCGGTTTAAAATAGGGCAGGCCGACGTGTGATCAGCTTATTTGGCTGTCCGCAACCGTTCCAGACACGCAAAAAGCATAAAGGCGAAAAACGACGGGGCCACCCACCCGAGGTCGTATTGAAAGAATGGAATATTATTGAGGGTGTCGAGCTGCGGCAATGTCAGCAAGCCGAGTATTTTCAGGACATTGAAAAAAGCGACGGCCGTCGACGCAACCAGAGCAGCAATATAGGGGCGTTTCGATTTCACCCAGCGCCCAAAAAACACGACGTATAATACCAGTGTAATGACAATGGGATAGACAAATGCTAAAGGTGGATAGGCGAACTGGATGATATTGTCCACACCGGTAATTGAAAGGACTCCCGATACCAAACAAGAAAGCGTTACCAGCAGTTTATAGCTTATTTTCCCGTTGGAAAGGTTATTGAAGAATGTCCCTACGGCACAGGTCAACGCTATTGCCGTGGTGAGGCAGGCAAGCGCGATGCCGATCGCTATTGCGAAAGTGCCGTACCGTCCTAACGTCGTGTGAGAAATATAGATAAGAAGTTCGGAGCGTTTTATAGTGGTTTCCTCGATGCCCGAGGTTGCCCCAAGGTAAATAAGACCGCCGTAGATAAGCAACAGGCATATTGCCGCCAGGGCACCGGCGGCGATGACAATTTTGTTTTTTTCTATTGTGCTACCGTAACCTTTTGCCTTAATCGCGGTGATGATAATGCCTGCAAATATAACCGACGCCAGCACGTCTAAGGTCTGATAGCCTTCCGTAAGGCCGACGGTGAAGGCATCCATTGCCGATAGACTGTTTGTCGCTGGCGCTGCGACGGGGTCTATTATCCCGAAGGCGATCAATAATATGAGGACGACCAGCAGTAAGGGCGTGAGCACGCGCCCGACGAGGTCTACTACTTTGGAGGGTACAATGGAAAACAGCCAGGTAATAACGAAAAAAGCGATTGAGGTCCACACCGGACTGCTATTGGGAAAAGAAGGCAGAATTCCCACTTCATAGGTTGTCGCAGCCGTCCTCGGCAGGGCGATAAGGGGCCCAATGCAGATCATGATAACTGTCCCGAGAATAGTAGCAAGGCGTTTATTAACGCGGTGTCCAAGGTCGTCGAAGGTATCTCCAGACTGGGCAACGGAGAGAATCCCGAAAAATGGAAGCAAAATGCCTGTTAGCCCAAAGGCCAATATCGTTATCCAGATATGGTCGCCGATCTGCAGACCGATAAATGGGGGCAAGAGTAGATTCCCTGCTCCAAAAAACATCGCAAATAGCGCGAAGCCAACCGTTCCAATATCTATCGCTTTTTTCATGTTCTGGGTTTAGAATAATAAATCTACCACTTGCCGGGCCTCTTTGACGTCGTGCACGCGCAACAGCTGTACGCCTTTAGACAACAGGAGCGTATTGAGTGCAATTGTTCCCGTCAGCGCTTCGTGCGCCGTGATATTTAACTTTTTATATATCATCGATTTTCGGGAGACGCCCCCTAGAATGGGTAGACCAAAATAGTGTAGCTCGTCTATGCGGTGGAGCAGTTCATAGTTCTGTTCCAGCGTTTTCGCAAATCCGAAACCCGGATCCAAAATGATATCCTTGACACCGAGTTCCCGTAACGATGCTACTTTATCTCCCAGGGAAGTGGCGATATCCACCACGACGTCGTCGTAAGAGGTAAGCGTCTGCATACTTTCGGGGGTGCCCCGCATGTGCATCAAAATGTAGGGCACTTGCAGGCGTGCGACGGTTGGGAACATTTCCTCATCCAGGGCGCCGCCGGATATGTCATTGATAATATGGACGCCTGCCTTTACAGCTTCTTCGGCGACTTGGGCACGGAACGTATCTATAGATAACAGCACGTCCGGGAATTGCCGGACGAGCGCCTCTATAAGAGGCAGTGCGCGATCTATTTCTTCCTGGACGGAAATCGGTGAAGCACCAGGGCGGGAAGAATATGCCCCTATGTCGATGATGTCGGCACCATCTGCAATAAGTTGTTCCACCTTGGTCAGCGCTGTATCTGACGTGTTATGTTGGCCTCCATCATAAAAGGAGTCCGGTGTAAGATTTAGAATCCCCATGACGAGGGGACGTTCAAAAGTCACCAGCCGGCCCCGCGCGTTAATGGACTGGGCCGGTGTGGTACGTAAAAGATGTCTCATCTGAAGCTAACATACACTAAGAGGGTGTCTTCTAAAAAGGCAAACATCACGGCATCGGGATAATAATGTAATCTGGCGGTGCGACAAACGCAGGATGGTTGGCTTCGCCTTAGGCGCCGGCCGGCTCCTCTCAACGACGTGTTTTTCAGGTATTTGATGACCTTTTAGATGCCTTTTTTCTGTACTCCGGTTTGTTTAATTAATTTATGACAAGAACGCCATCGGCGACGATGCTGATATCGGTCCTCGGCTTTGTAATTTTAGCTACTTCTTCTTTGGAAGCTCCTTTGTCCTCTGCATAGTGCTTTAACCAGTCGACCGACGTTTCTTTAATTTTGGCACGTCCCTCTACAACGACCTGCTTACCGACGAGGTCCTGCGGCACGAAATAAGCATAGTCCGTAAAACGGACCATCACGGATTCCCCGTTGGCGCGTTTGAGCGTGAGAAAGCAGCCTTTTTTCTTGCATACTTCGACAACTTCTCCTTCTACCTTTCCGGAGTAACCGGCTTCAGATTTTAGCTTTGCTTCCAGCTGGGCGACGGACAGCGCGCTGTTGCCGTCGATCTTTTTACCGTAATATACGCCTTTCTTTGCGGGTTCAATTTTCTGCTGCGCAAAACCGAAATGTAGAGCGGATAGTGCGACAGCCAGTAGGCAAAATAGATGTTTCATATGTGAATAGTTATTTTAGTTTAATCATTGTCTGTGTAATTCCAAGTTTTACCGTTCGTACCTATCTTCAATGGTATTCATGAACCCGTTACGCCCATTTCCTGTGCCTCCGGCAGTTAATGGCATCCATGAACTTACTACGTTGGGATATTCATCTGTGTTTACATCTTACTGTATACATGAATCCCCGTATTTTGTTTTTATGGCACTCACGCTACTTCGCGGTCATTCCTAACGGATCCCACTTCGCGTCTTTTACGGCTTGGTTACTTACGCAAAAACGCAAACTTGCCGCTCGGGTCGATTTTCATAACAGTGGACGACTTTCCGTCCCCTTTTTCGTGTTGCCCGTACCCGACAATGTAGTCTACCCCCCCTTTTACCAGGGGCGAGATGTCGTCGAAACAGGTGGGCGATGGTTCACCGCTTATATTTGCTGAAGTCGATATAATCGGCTTTCTGAAACGCTGGAGCAACTGTTCACAAAACGGGTGCCGCACGATACGTATACCTATACTGCCGTCTACTGCAACGGCATTCTTAGCAAGGTTTTTTGCATTCGAATAGACGATAGTGAGCGGTTTGTCGGCATATTCAATGAGCTCGTACGCTACTTCTGGAACATCATTTACGTAGCTGGCTAACTGATTGTCGTTGTGCAACAGTACAATCAGGCTTTTGGTCTTCTCGCGTCCTTTTAAGGCGAACACTTTTTCCACGGCCGCTTCGTTGGTGGCATCACATCCAATCCCC